>Ga0116165_1000159_pt1 | contig 57173 bp, 48 predicted proteins | sample AD_JPNMR1_MetaG_FD_89885 | JGI IMG/M metagenome (GOLD analysis project Ga0116165, IMG submission 89885) | Active sludge microbial communities of municipal wastewater-treating anaerobic digesters from Japan - AD_JPNMR1_MetaG | ecosystem: Engineered > Bioreactor > Anaerobic > Digestate | place...
AAATCTTTTGTAATTTTATTCACTTTTCTTGCCATGGCTGATTGTTTTAAAGTTTATCACTATTATAATTATTTTTTTCAGCCGTGGCTTTTTTAATTTTACAGAAACAATGTTACATAATCCGGAAAATATTATTTTTGAATAACGGAACATACTTTTATGTGACTTTGCAAATTTACCTTTAAACTGTTAAACATTTATAATGGTATGAGAAAAATTTTGATTTTCTGTATAAGCACTCTTATTTTGTTCATTCTTGCCGGGTCTATAACTGCCGAAGCACAGCAGCGTCCAAGGACAAAGGGGAGAAGTCCGGAAAAAAGTTTGTTCAGTAATAGAAGAAATGTTAAAGTGGTGGAATCGAGAGGTGTGAGGAAAAAGAAAAAAGAACAGGAGAGAAAAGAGGCAAAACTCAAAAAAGAGTACCAGAATTTTGTAAAGGAAAACAAAAAAAGGGCATACCAGATACAATCGCCCGAGGTAAAAGAACGGATGAAACAGAACAAGAAAGAGATAGCCGCAAGAGATAGAGCTAACAGGAAAAAGATTAATGCGGATACCCGGAAGGCAAAAAAGAAATACCGGTAATTATATAAAACGTTTATTTGCAATAAAAAAGATCTTTATTTTTGTTTTTTTAAAAAATATTTTATATTTGTATTCATGAAGAGTTCCGGAAACCGCCGGAATTCTTCTTCTTTTTTAAATTACACAAGCAGAAATGACGGATTTTTACTACATTACTGAAGAGGGTTTGCAGAAACTCAGGGAAGAGCTTGATCGTCTGAAAAATGTTGAGAGACCTCAGATAGCTAAAATGCTTGCTGAGGCCACAGAAAAGGGAGATCTTACTGAAAACGCTGAGTATTCTGCTGCAAAGGAAGCTCAGGCTATGCTCGAAATGAGGATAGCAAGGCTTGAGAACCAGATCTCACGGGCAAGGATTATTGATGAATCTAAAATTGACACTTCGTCGGTGAGGATTCTGAATAAGGTGAAAATCAGGAACAAGCTTAATAACAGCATAATGGAATATCAGATTGTTCCTGAAAGTGAGGCCAATCTTAAACTGGGTAAAATTGCTGTGAACTCACCCATAGCCCAGGGACTTATTGGCAGAAAGGTAGGAGAAGTGGTTGAGATAAAAGTGCCCTCAGGGGTAATACCTTTCGAAATAATTTCAATTTCATATTGATTGATAAAACTCCGGATTATGGCATCAATTTTTTCAAGAATAGTCAGTGGAGAGATTCCCTGCTACAAGGTGGCAGAGGATGATAATTATCTTGCATTTCTCGATATTAATCCTCTAAATACCGGTCATACACTGGTAATTCCAAAGAAAGAGATAGACTATATCTTTGACATTGATGATGACACTTATGCCGGACTGATGCTTTTTGCAAAGAGAGTCGCAAGGGCAATAGAGAAGGAAGTGCCATGCAACAGGATTGGCGTTGCGGTGGTGGGCCTTGAAGTGCCCCATGCTCATATACACCTGATTCCTATCAACACAATGGATGATATGAACTTCCGCAGGCCAAAACTGAAATTAACCCCTGAAGAATTCAAATCTGTAGCCGACCGCATTGCAAAAAGATTTAATGAAATGACCTGAAAAAACAATATCTTTTTTCCTTCATGCCTGAATATTATTTCAGGCATTTTTTATTTTTGCAATGTAACACGTCCCGCTGCATGAGTTATATTAGTGCTCTTGTTGATGATTTTATTTCCCTTCTTTTTCCGAGAGTGTGTTATGGCTGCGGTGAACACCTTCTCAGAAACGAAAACCTTATTTGCACTCAATGTTATGTGTCAATACCCCGAACCAATTTTCATCTTGATGAAAATAATCCGGTGGCTCAGATCTTCTGGGGCCGCTGTTTGATACAGAAATCCGCTGCATTTTCCTTTTATGAGAAGGGAAGCCGTATAAGAAAAATAATTCATGCTCTAAAATATAATGGTATTAAGGAACTCGGGAACCTTATGGGCAGGATTTATGCAATCCAGCTTAAAGAGAGTGGTTTTTTCGATGGGATAGATGTTATTATCCCTGTACCGTTGCATCCTTCAAAGCAGAAAAAAAGAGGCTATAACCAGAGTGAGTGCATCTGCGGGGGAATATCCGAAATATCGGGTTTACCAGTAAATACTTCTGTACTTAGAAGAGTTTCTTCATCAGCAACTCAGACCCGGCGTTCGAGATATGATCGCTGGCTTAATGTGGAGGGAATTTTTGATATTACAGATTGTGATGCTCTCAGAGATAAGCATGTTCTGCTGGTTGATGATGTAATTACAACCGGTGCCACCATAGAATCTTGCGTAACGGCTCTTATGAAGATAGAAGGTATAAAAATAAGCATAATAGCACTTGCATGGTCGTCGCTGTAATTATTTTACCCTTCCCGGGTTCTGTTTTATAAAATCTTTCCAGCTTTTGTATTCTTTTGTTTTGGGTGCGATGTTTCCGATATAATAATTCTGGTAATAGTGGCATAATGCTGCTGCCAGTCCGTCGGTGGCATCGAGAATTATCTCTGTTTCTCTGAATTTCAGGATATTCATGAGCATGCAGGCTACCTGTTCCTTTGAAGCAGCACCTCTGCCTGTTATCGACATTTTGATTTTTCTCGGAGCATATTCAAAAACCGGTACCGAGCGCGAGAGTGCCGCAGCAATTGCAGCTCCTTGAGCCCTTCCCAGCTTGAGCATCGACTGTACGTTCTTTCCATAAAAAGGAGACTCAATGGCGAGCTCATCAGGATGATATTCATCAATGAGCCCGATTGTTCTTTCAAAAATGTGTTTGATCTTCAAGAAATGATCATGGAATCTCTTTAATTCTATTACTCCAAGAGTTATCAGTTCAGGACCGGAATTTCCTGCAGAAATAATTCCATAGCCTGTAATATTTGTACCAGGATCGATGCCAAGTATGATTTTCTCTTTTACAGCCTTTTTCAAGATTAATCTCTGTTTCTTTATTTTTTATTTACTTAACCTTTCTGCCTCCGGGACGACACTTTGCACTGCAGCCTTCATTGCCAGTTAAGATAGTATGCATTGTTTGTCAATACCGGCTTTTCGGTAAAGTAACGCACCTTACCGTATGGATAGGTACTTTTTACGGAAAAAGATCCGTTTTCAATATAAAAGACTGCTTCTTTGAGGCAATATTCGTTTACGTCACCAAAATCATGGGTGATATCATCCGAAACATATCTGTCGGGAGGAATTCCCTTGAAGAAATCGCCATAATTGTCTTTATTTACCATTTTGAATGTGACCGGTGCATAAACATATTTAGAATTTTTTGCCGGATATTGCCATACATTCATTCCGGTAGGTTTACCATTGGTTGTGTCGCCTACAAGAACAACATTCAGATAAGGTTTAAGGCCGTTAATTACTACCTCGCTAGCTGAAGCAGTTTCGTATGTACATATAACCACAAGGCGGCTGAGATTCAATGATTCTGTCTTGCTTTTGAAATAGAGAAAAAAGTTTGACTCGTATTTTTTGTCGTTATACATACACTTTACAAGTGTATCTGTAGTAGAACGTGTTGTAATAAAACTTGCAAGGTCAGCTGCAACACTGAGTATTCCGCCCGTGTTGTATCTCATATCCAGAATAAGGTCTTTAACGCCGTTGAGCTTAAACTTTGCAAAAGCTGCTTTAAGCTCATCGGGTGAAGGTTCAATGAATTCGTTAAATGCCAGATATCCTGTTTTACCCGTTGAAAGGTCGTATATTGTATCAGCCAGAACGGAATTGAGTGTGAATTTGGCTTTGGTTGTCACGATGGTGGAATCTTTTCCGGCGGGTGTTTGAAAAAGAAAAGTATTGGTAACGCCTTCCTCGGCTGGGCCTATCAGCTGGTTATATGTTGCAGCATCTCCAGCAAGAAAAACTGAAGCAAGATCCACCCCGTTCAACTGCTTGATTATCCATCCACGCCTCACTCCTTTAGAATAAAGTGGTGAATTCTTATATATCATTACAATTCTTACTTTTTTCGAAGCATCAAGTCCCATGCGTATTCCGTGACCCACAAAGGTTCCCTGCATTGAGGCAATAAATTCATCGTAATCTGCAACAAAACTCCAGCGGTCGTAATTTTTGTACCTGAGGACGTTCATAAGTTCGTAGGGATCTTTGTAATTTGCCGGATTTACCTGAGGAAGATACTGGTACCACAGATACCAATCCTGCATCAGTTCATACAGAGCTTCATTGGCTTCCTGATTGGTAGAGGTATTTGTTACTGGTATTATCTCTTCCTTCTTGCACGAACTTAATAACAAGGAGATCAACACTATTGCAAGCCAGATTCTTTTCATACTTAAACATTTTGAAATATTTTTCATCAATAATAAATTCATTGCAGCATTACAATTAACGTGCCACATGTGTATTGCGGTTTTGAATAAAAATTCCCGTAATAATAAATATCAACCCAAGTGGGGTTGTATAATAAACGGGTTCTTTGACAATAAAGTGCAGGAAAACCATTGAAAGGAAAGGAGCAATATATACAAGGTTGCTTACCCTGTCGCTTGTTTCGGCAAGACTGAGTGCTTTGAGCCAGAAAAAAAATGTGATTCCCATCTCAAAAATGCCTGCATAAACTGATGCGCCGGCACCTTTAAGACTCACTTCGGCGTTCCATTTTCCTGTCAGTGTCATTATTATCAGAAGGTAAACTGAAGCAAACAGAAAGTTAGTAAATAATTTGACAGCCTCATCCCGTTTATCTCTCAGGTTGAAGATGAAATATAGTGCCCAGAAGAATGAGCTTCCGGTGGCAAGTAACACACCGATGGGGTCGGAGCTGCCGGGTTTTGTAAGATGCCCCTGGGATGATACAATATAGACACCGGCAAAACTGATGAATAGTGCGAGAAAGCTTTTTGAGGGTATCTTCTGTTTCAACAGCGGCACAGACAGGAACACCAGTATTATCGGCCAGATCATATTCAGCGGCTGGGCTACCTGTCCTGGCAAAAGGCTATATGCCTTAAGAAGAATAATGTAGTAGATGAACGGATTAATAAATCCGAGAAGTGCCGATACCAGCAGTTCATTTATAGAGGTTCTCCCCAGAAGTGAAAGTTTTCTTTCTGCCAGTATCAACACGAAAAGTACAAAGGTGGAAGTCAGCGTTGCAATAGTAAGCATTGTAAGAACATTGAGTTCACCCAGACCAATTTTGAAAACAGTAGGGATAGTTGACCAGAACAGAACCGAAAGCCCGGCGTAGAGATATGATTGTCTGGACGGGCTCATTTTTCAGCAAGGTAGTTTAATGGTTATCAGTCGATGATGTTGAATCCGGTATATTTTGCGAGCACTTCAGGTACTATGATGCCTGAGGGGGTCTGGTTGTTTTCGAGCAGGGCAGCTACTATTCTGGGCAGTGCAAGGGCGCTTCCGTTAAGGGTATGCACCAGCCGGTTTTGTTTCCCGCCTTTTTCCCTGAACCTGCATTTCAGACGGTTGGCCTGAAACGATTCGAAGTTGGAGACGGAGCTCACTTCAAGCCATCTTTTCTGGGCGCCTGACCACACTTCAAAATCGTATGTAAGAGCTGAAGTAAACGACATATCTCCACCGCAGAGCTTCATAATCCTGTAGGGCAGGCCGAGCTTTTTGACCAGCCCTTCCACGTGCGACACCATCTCTTCGAGAGCCTCATATGAATGGTCGGGATGAGCAATCTGGACAATTTCAACCTTGTCGAACTGATGGAGCCGGTTGAGCCCTCTCACATGTGCACCCCACGAGCCTGCTTCGCGGCGGAAACAGGGAGTATATGCCATGGTCTTAATGGGCAGGTCGGCAGCATCCAGAATAACATCCCTGAAAATATTTGTGACGGGTACTTCTGCAGTGGGGATCAGATAATAATTGTCGGAACCTATTAGATACATCTGCCCCTCTTTATCGGGTAGCTGACCTGTTGCAAAGGCCGAATCCTCATTGACCACTATAGGGGGTAGGACCTCCTTATATCCAGCTTTTTCGCCTTCATCGAGAAAGAAATTGATAAGTGCCCTCTCGAGCTTGGCGCCTTTACCTTTATAAACAGGGAAACCAGCACCTGTAAGTTTGGTTCCAAGTTCAAAATCTATAATGTCATATTTCTTTATCAGTTCCCAGTGTGGGAGTGCAGTCTCTTCAAGCTCTTTTATAACGCCGCCTTCCCTGACCTTCACATTGTTTTCCGCACCATGTCCGGGAGAAACCGATTCGTGAGGCAGATTGGGAAGTTTTATAAGTTCACTTCTCAGCTCTTTATCAATTTCGTCAAGCCTCTCAGCCAGCCTGCGTGATTCTTCCTTCAGTGAAGTTGTCTTTGTTTTTGCAGCATCCGCTTCAGCTTTTTTACCGCTCCGTATTAACTCTCCTATCTCTTTTGAGATCCTGTTAATATCTGCAAGAATTGCATCATAGTTTTTTTGAGTATCCCTGCGGATAGCATCGAGTTCGAGAATTTTATCAACCAGGGACGCTGCATCAAAATTCTTGATCTTCAGCCTCTCAACAACAAAATCCTTCTGTTCTCGTATAAGATTTAATGTAAGCATAGATTTATTAAAAATAAAAAAGCAGGCATAAATCAGCCTGCTGTAAAATTATTAAAAAAGTTGTATGAACGTATTTAATATTGAAATTACTTGCGGATGAATTACTGCTCATTTACTGGTTTGACCGACACATATGATTTGTTTCCCCTCTTTCTGCTGAAAACAACAATGCCATCAACCAGGGCGAAGAGAGTATGATCCCTGCCCATCCCGACGTTCATTCCGGGATGATGAACCGTACCTCTCTGCCGAACAATTATATTGCCGGCTTTAGCAAACTGACCTCCGAAAAGTTTCACACCAAGCCGTTTGCTTTCTGAGTCCCTTCCGTTTCGGGAACTTCCTACACCTTTCTTGTGTGCCATTTGTAATGTTTTTTAAAGATTATTCTTCCTTCTCTGATCTGGTTTTCTTTTTCGGGGTTGCTTCAGTTTCTTCCCCTTTTTCGGCGGTTTCAGCCTTTTTAGTCCTTCCAGTTTTTTTAACCACTTCAGCAGCTTCTGCAGGAGCAGTTCTGGCTTTCACTGTGTTATCCTCAACAGGTGCAACCTCCTTTGATTTTTCAGATGCCTCTTCTGCCTTCTTTGCTGCCGACTTTCTCGGAGCTTTCTCCTTTATGCTTACTATTTCAACCTGCGTGAAATACTGGCGATGTCCGTTCTTAACCCTGTAACCCTTTCTTCTCTTCTTTTTGAATACTATAACCTTGTCGCCTTTCAGATGCTCAAGAACCTTGGCTTCTACGACTGCGTCTTTAATAACAGGTTCTCCTACAGTTACCTTGCCATTGTCCTCAATCAGAAGGACCTGGTCAAATTCAACTTTATTTCCGTTTTCTGCCTTAAGCCGGTGGACAAATATCTTTTTTCCTTCTTCCACCTTAAACTGCTGCCCGGCAATCTCTACAATAGCATACATAGTTTTTAATCTATTTTGTTATTCCGTGAGGCGTACCGTTTTTACGTCGGTATCTTTACAAGCCCTGCCGGATTTAATTTATTAATTCGGACTGCAAAGATATAAAATTTCAAATATATGCAAGCTATTTTCTTATCTTTTTATTTTTATGTTATATCGTATAGCACCTTAACAATGAGAAGTTTCTGATTATGCAGTCTAATAATGATTATAAAGTTAATAAAAAATGACCATTGAAGAAGGGTATTGTGCTCTATAATCTTTATATTTGTTGTGATACGTAGTTTGATTAGTTTCGTACAGCAGAACGTGGTTTATGAAGAGGATAAAGTTAAAAGTTCTGGGGATATCATACAGTCAGACACAGTCGGGTGCCTATGCGCTGGTTCTGATGGAAGAAAAGGGACAGAGGAGGATTCCAATTATTATTGGCGCATTCGAAGCACAGTCAATTGTAATAAAACTTGAGAACCTGGAACCACCGCGTCCCCTTACTCATGATCTTTTTAAAAATTTTGCGGATACCTTCGGGATTGAAATAACTGAGGTTTTTATTCACAAGCTAGAAGACGGCATTTTCTTCTCAAAGCTCATATGTTACAAGGACGATGAGGAGTATATTATCGACAGCAGGACCTCAGATGCAGTGGCACTTGCCCTCAGGTTTAACTGTCCGATATATACAACCGAGGAAATAATGGAGAAAGCAGGGATCACAATTCCGCAATCGGAAGGCGGAACCCAGGATTTTACGGCTGACAAGACTATAAAGGAGACAGAAGCTTCAATATTCGAAGGATATACAGATGAGGAACTCTATAACATGATTGACGAAGCAGTCAAAACAGAAGATTATGAACGGGCTGCCGCAATAAGAGATGAACTCGAGAAGAGAAAGAAACGAAAATCGAAATAATTTACGTCTTTTATAAATTCAATAACTTATGAAGAAAAACATAATTATTATTCTTCTGCTACTTGTCTATTGCAATTACCTTTTCGCGAGGGATTTCAAGATAAGTTCACCCGATGGAAACATATCTGTAACAATCAGTACCGGAAAACAGATTACCTGGTCGGTTACATACTCCGGTAATGAAATCCTGGCATCGCCACGTACAGCCATTGTTTTGGGCGATGGAACCATTCCGGTGGAGAACCAGAGCATCAGAAGGCCGGTGACAGGGCGAATTAATGAGATTTTACGCCCAGAAGTTCCCCACAAGAGGTCAACTATCACCGACAACTGCAATTATCTGTCAATTGTCTTCAGATCGGGTTTTACGCTTACATTCAGAGTTTATAACGACGGAGTCGCTTACAGGTTTGAATCGGACCTGAAAGATTCGCTCATAATACAGAATGAAATTGCGGAACTCTCTTTTCCTGACGGAACAACTTCGTGGTTTCCCTATGAGTCAGGCTTCATGTCGCACAACGAAAACACTTTTGTTTATTCTCTCCTTGATACTATAACCTCAAAACATCTTGCAAGCCTGCCGGTTCTTTTCAAGCCAGGCAACATAAATGTTCTGATTACTGAATCGGCTATTGAAGAATACCCCGGGATGTGGCTTCGTGGGCAGGGTAATGGCCGGTTAACTGGCGTCTGGCCCCCCTATCCTGCAGAAGAAAGGCTTTCGGGCGACCGTAATCTGAGAGTGACAAAAACAGAAGATTATATTGCAAAGGTTACAGGCAAAAGAGTGTATCCCTGGAGGGTTTTCATTATTACTCCCGATGATGGTGGGCTTGTTGAAAGTGACATGGTATACCGCCTGGCAGCTCCCTGCAGATTAAAAGATACCGGCTGGATAAAACCCGGCAAGGTGGCATGGGACTGGTGGAATGCCTTAAATCTGTACGGCGTTGATTTCAAGGCTGGCATCAACAATGAGACATATAAATATTATATTGATTTTGCTGCCAGGTACGGATTGGAATATGTTATACTCGACGAAGGATGGTACCGGCAGGGGAATGTGCTCGATGTGATACCCGGCCTTGATATCCCGGAACTATGCAGATACGGGGCTGAAAAAAATGTTGGCATTATACTCTGGGTGGTGTTTAAAGCGCTGGATGACAGAATGGATGAAGCCCTCGCAAAATTTGCAGAGTGGGGCGTAAAAGGAATAAAGGTTGATTTTATGCAGAGGGATGACCAGAAGATGGTACAGTTTTATTACAAAACTGCTGCCAGAGCTGCTGATTATCACATGCTTGTTGATTTTCATGGGGCATATAAACCCGACGGTTTAGGACGTACTTATCCAAACGCAATCACACGCGAAGGCGTTAAGGGTATGGAACACAGCAAATGGAGCAAAGATGTGTCACCCGAACACGATGTTACAATTACCTTCACGCGTATGGTAGCCGGACCAATGGATTATACTCCGGGGGCAATGATTAATATGGAAAGGGCAAATTTCCAGCCCATGTTCACAAGGCCATCAAGTCAGGGAACACGTGTGCACCAGATGGCTATGTATGTGGTTTTCGAAAGCCCACTGCAGATGCTTTCCGATAGCCCGTCAAACTATGAACGTGAAAAGGAATGCACAGGGTTCATTGCAAAAGTACCTGTTGTGTGGGACGACCTGAAAGTGCTTCAGGCAAAGGTGGGAGATTATATTCTCCTTGCCAGACGTAGCGGAAATGTATGGTATGTAGGTGGTATGACCGACTGGAACGCCCGGGAGCTGGAGCTTGACCTTTCATTCCTTGAAAAGGGGGAATATATAATGGAAGTATTTCAGGACGGTATTAATGCCGACAGGCATGCCCAGGATTACAAACACCTTACCCTGGAAGTGACACCGGGTATAAAGCATAAAATTTATATGGCTCCTGGTGGTGGATGGGTTGCAAAAATTTCTCCGAAATGAAACAATACCTCGACCTTCTGGATCATGTCCTGAAAAACGGCGTCAGAAAAAACGACCGCACAGGTACCGGTACAATAAGTGTGTTCGGTTACCAGATGCGATTTGATTTAAGCAAAGGTTTCCCATTGCTTACAACAAAAAAACTTCATTTCAAATCTATTGCGTATGAACTATTGTGGTTCATCAGAGGAGATACCAATATTAAATTCCTGAATGATAATGGTGTAAGAATATGGGATGAATGGGCCGATGCTGAAGGAAACCTCGGACCCATATATGGATACCAGTGGAGGTCGTGGAGTGCCCCCGACGGCAGAAAGATTGATCAACTGATGAATGTTATTGAAAATATTAAGAAAAATCCAGATTCGAGACGGCATATAGTAAGTGCATGGAACGTAGGCGACCTCGACCGGATGGCTCTTCCTCCATGCCATGTGTTATTTCAGTTTTATGTTGCTGAAGGCAAACTTTCATGCCAGCTTTATCAGAGAAGCTGCGACATATTTCTGGGCGTACCTTTCAACATTGCATCCTATGCCCTGCTTACAATGATGGTGGCACATGTGACTGATCTGGCACCAGGTGAATTCATTCATACTCTTGGAGATGCGCATATTTACCTCAACCACATAGAGCAGGTGAAGCTGCAACTGACACGCCAGCCTTATCCTCTCCCTGAGGTAAGGCTTAACAGAGATGTGAGAGATATACGGGATTTCAGATATGAAGATATTGAACTTGTTAATTATGTTGCCCATCCTCATATAAAAGGAGAGATTTCAGTTTAATTATTTTTATGATTTCAATAATAGCTGCTGTTTCGGAAGATCTCGGTATCGGGAAAGATAATAAATTACTCTGGAACATACCTGAAGACCTCAAAAGGTTTAAAAAGCTTACAACAGGCAGGTGTGTTATTATGGGGAAGAAAACATGGGAATCTCTTCCTGTGAAACCGCTTCCCGGCAGAAAAAATATTGTAGTTACCGATAATCCCGGTGACAGATTCAACTGCGACTGTACTGCTTTTTCAGTAGAAGAGGCTTTGCAAGCATGCAAAGGTGAAGAGGAGGTGTTTGTTATAGGAGGCGGTAGCATATACAGACAGTTTATGCCGCTTGCCGACCGGCTTTATATTACCCATGTGCACGATAAAGCCCCGGCTGATACGTTTTTCCCCGAAATAGACCCATCGGTGTGGGAGATTATTTCAGAAGAGTTTCACGATGGAATACCTGGTTATTGTCCTTCCTATACTTACCGAATTTACAGAAAAAAGTAACTTTTTTCAGATTTCTCCGTTAAACCTTCCGGAATAAATTCTATCTAAAAAGGTGAGAAATCAGAATTATTAATCAAAAACGAGATTACTATGAAAACAAAACTTTCTTCAATTATTGTAATGCTTTCATTTATGTTTTTTGCATCATGCCAGAAGGATACGGCTCCGCTCGAAGAGTCGAGCATTAATACAGCAGATGACGATGCTGTGGTAAATGTGCTGTTTGATGATGTGTTCAATACTGTTGATTATGCTTCGGTTCTACTTGATGATGCCCTGGGAAAAGGTGAAACAAAATCGGAGGCATTTGTTCTGGCAGACTCGTGTCCGGTAGTAACGGTTGATAATCTTGTGCCAAATGTTTGGCCAAAAACCATCACAATTGATTACGGTGCAGGTTGCACAGGATTTTACGGAAGCACACGCTCGGGGAAAATTATCATTACCATTACACAGCGCAGGAATGTTACAGGGGCAAAGAGAACAGTAACATTCGACAACTATTATTTTAATGGTATAAAGGTTGAAGGAACGAAGGAGTTTACCAATCTTGGCCCGAATCAGAACCAGAATGTGGTTATTGAAGTGAAGCTTACAGGAGGTAAGCTGACCCTGCCTGACGGAAAGACGATTGAGCGTTCAGTTAATCACCAGAGGGAATGGATTGCGGGGTGGTTAACAAGAAATATTTGGGATGATGAGTGTCTGGTGACCGGTACTGCAACAGGTAAGACAATTGACGGGAAGTCATATTCGAATACTATTACAACGGCACTTCACTGGAAGAGAGTTTGCGAATTCTTTGTAAGTGGCGTTATAAAGATTGAGAGGGAGGGTGTAGAACCTTTTGAGCTGGATTACGGTGACGGTGAATGTGATGCATATGCAACAGTCAGAAGGGGAGAGTACAGCAAGCAGATAACATTACGACACAGACACAGGCTGATGCCTTAAAATACATTTGACAAGAAAAAGAAAGGGGCTGTGAATTCAGCCCCTTTCTTTATGATGCTTTAAGTATTTTCATATCAATTTTTTCGAGCTTGCGTTTTGCATAATCGGTTGTTATCACAAGCTCTCTGTCTTCTGAGGCAGGCATTTCGAACATTGCATCGAGCATTATAGCCTCGCAGATTGCCCTCAGTCCTCTTGCCCCGAGCCGGAATTCAATAGCTTTGTCAACTATGTAATCCAGTACCTCTTCAGTGAATGTGAGGTCAATGTTATCCATCTTAAACAATTTTATATATTGTTTTGTGATGGCATTTTTTGGTTCTGTAAGAATTTCCCGCAGGGCTTTGCGGTCGAGCGGGTGAAGGTAAGTGAGCACAGGCAGGCGGCCGATTATCTCGGGTATAAGGCCATACGCTCTAAGGTCCTGAGGTGCAATATATTGCAACAGGTTGTCTTTGTCAATTCTTTCCCTGTCTTTTGTTGCCCGGTAACCCACAATTGTTGTGTTGAGACGCTGTGCAATTTTTTTCTCTATACCTTCGAATGCGCCACCGCAGATAAAAAGGATGTTTGTGGTATCAACTGGTATCATCTTTTGTTCGGGGTGTTTTCTTCCGCCCTGAGGCGGTACATTTACCACCGAGCCTTCGAGCAGTTTTAGCAATCCCTGCTGGACTCCCTCGCCTGAGACATCCCTCGTGATGGAGGGATTATCGCCTTTTCTGGCAATTTTGTCTATCTCGTCTATAAAAACGATGCCTCTTTCAGCGGCTTTTACGTCATAGTCGGCATTCTGGAGCAATCGTGTGAGAATGCTTTCCACATCTTCGCCCACATATCCGGCTTCGGTAAGCACAGTAGCATCGACTATTGTAAATGGGACATGAAGCATACGGGCAATGGTTCTTGCAAGAAGGGTCTTTCCCGTACCTGTTTCGCCCACAAGGAGGATGTTTGACTTTTCAATTTCAACATCGTCTTTTTCAGGCTTTTGCATGAGCCTTTTATAGTGGTTGTAAACAGCTACGGAGATGATTTTTTTTGCTCTTTCCTGTCCTATGACGTACTGGTCGAGAAAAGCTTTTATTTCAGGCGGCTTAAGAAGGTTGATAACCTCGAATTTTGAACTGGTGCGTGAGCCGAGCTCTTCGGTCATAATGCTGTATGCCTGTTCAATGCAATGGTCGCATATATGGCCTTCAAGACCGGCTATAAGAAGGTTGGCTTCTTTTTTCGTCCGCCCGCAAAAGGAACATCTGTCCATCTTCATTATTTAACTGTTGCCTTGTGAAGGACTTCGTCAATCATTCCGTATTTCTTGGCTTCATCGGCAGTCATCCAGTAATCCCTATCGGCATCTTTTTCAACTTTTTCGTAAGGATTGCCCGTATGGAGTGAAATGATTTCGTAGAGTTCCTTCTTGAGTTTAAGGATTTCCCTTACGGTTATTTCAATATCGGAGGCATGTCCTTCTGCTCCACCCATAGGCTGGTGAATCATTATTCTCGAATGTTTCAGAGCCGAACGTTTGCCTTTAGTACCGGCAGTAAGGAGTATTGCCCCCATAGATGCTGCCATGCCTGTACAGATAGTAGCAATGTCGGCTGAGATATACTGCATTGTGTCGTAGATACCCAGCCCGGCATGTACAGAACCTCCCGGTGTATTGAAATAGATCTGAATGTCTTTCGTTGGATCAGTTGAATCAAGATAAAGCAACTGAGCCTGAATGATATTTGCCACGTAATCGTCAATAGGAAGTCCAAGAAAGATTATTCTGTCCATCATAAGACGCGAAAAGACATCCATGGTAGCCACATTAAGCTGTCTCTCCTCTATAATGGTTGGGGAGATATAGCTGTTCGCAATAGAAGTGTACCGGTGAAGGGTCATACTGCTGAGACCCATCCTGCTTCTTGCGTATTTTCTGAAATCATCGAATGTATCCATAGGAGATCGATTTAAATAAAAAAACAAAGTTATAAAAACTTTTATTACTCACTATCAAGCTTTTATTTATTCAAAAAGTTTATCGAATTCTTCTGAGGTAACTTTTTTGTTTTCTATAGTTACCAGTTCTTTAAGTTTTTCGATAGCTTTTTGCTCTAAAATGCGGTCGGCAATTCTTCTTGCATCATCTTCTTTTTTAAGCATCTCTCCGGCAAATTTTGAGATCTGTTCATCTGTTGCATAGAAAAGGCCGTACTGATTAAACTGGTATCTGGTAATAACTTCGGCTTCTTTCCGCATCTCTTCTTCCGTAACCTTGATGTTGTAATCCTGGGCAATCTTTTTACGGATAAGCTGCCATTTCAGGTCTTCCCTGAAAGTGTCGAATTCCTTTTCAATCTGTTCTGGAGTAACCTTATCGTTGACTCTCTGGAGCCATTTTTTCAGAAACTCTTCAGGAAGGTCAAATTCTGTTTTTTCAAGTGCGAGCTCCTTAAGGTCGAGAGAAAGTTTGTAATTGCTCTCATTTGCCAGACTTGCCGATATCTCTTCGTCGATTTTTGCATAGAATTCTTCTTCGGTTTTTATCACACCTTCCCCGTAAATCTGGTCGAAAAGTTCCTGTCCGATTTCGGCCGGTTTAAACCTCATTATATCTTCAATGGTGAATTTATATGTACCTTCTGCTTTTTCGGCCTGGTCTTTGTTTATTTTAAGCATTGCAGCAACTTCATTTGCATTGGGATAAGCCTTTTTAAGATCGAAAATGATAGAATCGCCAGGTTTTTTTCCGATAAATTCTTTTTTAATTTCCTCGTCTTTAATGATGTCAATTGCAAGCATAACATCTTCAGCACTGAATCGGGCAGTTTCATCGGCAGGTTCCATTCTGCCTTTCAGCATGTCGGTATTCTCTGTAACTTCGGCATTCACATACCGGCCGTACCGTCTGGTATAATTGTTTATGTAATTGTTTCTTATTTTCTCGTCAATAATGATTTCGTAATAAGGAACCTTGTTCTTTTTACCAAGTTTTAGTTCGAATTCAGGTGCAAGGCCTATTTCAAAGGTGAAGTTAAAATCCTCGCCTGTCTCCCAGTTCAGAGGTTCGTTCTGGTTGTCAGAAGGGACAGGCTCGCCAAGGATCTGTATGTTTTCCTCTCTGATAAATCTGGCAAGATTTTCGGTGACGAGTTTGTTTATTTCATCAATTTTTGCAGCTGTGCCGTAGAGTTTTCTGATTATCCCGATAGGAACCATACCCGGCCTGAAGCCTTTCATATTGACATTTTTGCGGTATTCTCGCAGTACTTTTTCGACATTGTCCTGATAATCTGATTTATTGACCTCTACTTTCAGAATGGCGTTCAGGCTGTCGATGTTTTCTCTGGTAATGTTCATTCAGTGTAATTTATTTGTTTGATTATTAAGTTGAAATGATTAAAATTCATAATGAATTTTGTGCGGATGAAGGGACTCGAACCCTTACGTCACTAAGGACACAAGATCCTAAGTCTTGCTCGGCTACCAATTACGACACATCCGCAAAAATCCCCGCAAAAGTACTCAAAAAAATTGTTTTAAAAAAGGGAATCTCAGCGACGTAGCTCAAAGTTTTTACCGAGGTAAACTCTTCTTACTATTTCATCATCAGCCAGTTCCTGCGATGTTCCCGATTTAAGGATTCTTCCTTCAAACAGCAGGTACGACCTGTCGGTTATTGAAAGTGTTTCGTGAACGTTGTGGTCGGTAATAAGTATGCCTATGTTTTTATCTTTAAGATGTGAGACGATATTCTGAATATCTTCAACGGCTATGGGGTCGATTCCGGCAAATGGTTCGTCGAGCAGAATGAATTTTGGTTTCAGTGCCAGTGCCCTTGCGATTTCTGTGCGCCGGCGTTCGCCTCCCGATAACTGTATGCCTTTGTTTTTCCGTATCTTCTGAAGGCCAAATTCATCGAGCATCATTTCGAGCCGTTCTTTCTGTTCGCTCTCGGGAAAGCCCGAAAGCTCAAGAACAGCCCTTATATTGTCCTCAACCGACAGGTTTCTAAATATAGAAGGCTCCTGGGAAAGGTAACCGATACCTCTTCTTGCCCTTTTATATACAGGTAAAGGTGTAATGTCTTCATTATCAAGAAATACTTTGCCTTCATTCGGTTTTATAAGTCCCACAATCATATAAAATGTGGTGGTTTTGCCCGCTCCGTTTGGGCCAAGCAGTCCGACAATTTCCCCCTGTTGCACCTGAACAGAAACATCATTGACCACTTTGCGGTTGCGGTACTTTTTAACAAGATTTTGAGTATATAATTTCATGGCTTTTTGCCTCCCTTATAATGAAGCCTTTTCAATATCTGTTCTATCTTCCCCTTTCATAAATGCTTCATGCTCTTTTTGTTTCCTTTTGTAAACAATTTTGGATATTAGAATTCCCACTTCATAAAGGCCTATAAGTGGGATACTTACAAGAATCTGGGAAAATATATCCGGAGGTGTGATTATTGCAGCCAGAATTAAGATAACAACCAGCGAATGCCTCCTGTACTTTATCATGAATGAAGGTGTAATAACACCTATTTGCGTAAGAAAGAATGCAATGAGAGGAAGTTCGAAAACTATACCTGATGCAAGAACTACAGAAGAAATAGTGCCGATGTATGAGCGAACGTATATCTGATTAACAACCTGATCGCTTATTCTGTAGGATCCGAGAAAGTGAATTGAAAGAGGTACGATCATAAAATACCCGAAAACAACTCCGAGTAAGAAAAGAAAACTTGCCCATCCTACAGAACCTCTTGCATATTTTCTTTCGTGCGGATAAAGTGCAGGTTTAATAAATCTCCAGAATTCCCAGAAAATATATGGAATTGAAACAATTAATCCTGCAACTATCGAGATGGCTATATGTGTTGTAAGCTGTCCCGACATCTGGATATTTATGAGTTCAAAAGGCTTGGTATTAATGCACAGAAGGTCGGTGTTGACCAGAGAACCTAATTTGCACAGTATGCGGTTAGTGAAGAAATCCGGATTTTTGGGTGCAAGTATTATCTTGTTGAAAATTAAATTCTTCTGTGTGAAAGCGATAACTATCATTGCAACCATAAAGATTATTGAGCGTATGATGTGCCAGCGCAATTCCTCGAGATGCTCGAGAAAGGTCATTTCCTTCTCATTGACTGAGTTTCTTCTTTTTCTTCCGAACATATAACAGGTTGCTGTATAAAAATCAAAAGGCAAAGATGGGAAATCTTATTTTCCAAAACAATAGTATATTTGTACCCCTTTTCCGGCATCACTGCCATTCTGTTACATTACTTCTGAAACCTGTGCAAATTCAGGCAAATGCCTGATAATTAGTAGCATGAGATGAATTATCATGAGGTATTGTCGTAATGGCTATGTTAATAATATTTAATTCACGGAAGAGTAAAAAAATATTTTGATATTTTAATGTTTTAAAAGATAATTTGATTAACTTTAATTTAAATAGTGATAAAGAGAGATATGGGGAAAGTACCTGACGATAGTGTGATTCATGGTTATCTGAAGAAATACTTTGGTTTTGACACATTCAAGGGTTTACAGGAGCCAATAATCAAGAATGTTCTTGCAGGGAGAGACACATTTGTACTTATGCCTACTGGGGGAGGTAAGTCGCTCTGCTATCAGCTTCCGGCAGTAATGCTGGAAGGTACGGCTATTGTTATATCACCGCTTATTGCCCTGATGAAAAATCAGGTTGATGCTATGCGCAACTTCAGCACTACCGATGAGGTTGCTCATTTTCTCAATTCATCCCTCTCGAAGTCGGAGATAAACAAGGTAAAAAAGGATGTTGTAACAGGTATTACCAAATTATTATATGTAGCACCCGAATCACTTACAAAGGAAGAGAACATAGAATTCCTGAGGAACATTAAAATTTCTTTTTATGCAGTTGATGAAGCTCACTGTATCTCGGAATGGGGACATGATTTCAGGCCTGAATACAGGAGAATAAGGCCCATTATTGATACTATCGGGCGTTCACCGATAATTGCCCTTACAGCAACAGCCACACCCAAAGTCCAGCATGATATTCAGAAAAACCTCGGTATTCTTGAGGCAGATGTTTTCAAATCTTCTTTCAACAGGCCCAACCTGTACTATGAAGTAAGGTCGAAGGTTGACGCCACCAAAGAAATAATCAGATATATTAAGAACAATCAGGGTAAATCGGGTATTATTTATTGCCTTAGCAGGAAGAAAGTTGAGGAACTGGCTGAAACTTTGAAAGTTAACGGCATAAGGGCGTTGCCATATCATGCAGGGCTCGACACTGCAACACGTACAGCCAATCAGGATAAGTTTCTGATGGAAGAAGCTGATGTGATTGTTGCCACAATTGCGTTTGGGATGGGAATCGACAAGCCTGACATACGGTATGTAATACATTACGACATGCCTAAAAGTCTGGAAGGATATTACCAGGAGACCGGACGTGCTGGAAGGGATGGAGGTGAAGGCAGATGTATCGCATATTACAGCTATAACGACATTCAGAAGCTTGAGAAATTTATGCAGGGAAAGCCTGTTGCCGAGCAGGAGATAGGAAAGCAGCTGTTGCTCGAGGTTGTATCCTATGCCGAGTCGTCGGTATGCCGACGTAAATCGCTCCTTCATTATTTCGGAGAAGAGTATCCGAAGGAAAACTGCGAGGCATGCGATAATTGCCTGCATCCGAAAGTGCAGTTTGAGGGCAGTGAATATGTGGTTAGCGTGCTTGAGGCTGTGCTGGCAGTGAAGGAGAAGTTTAAAGCAGACCATATAGCCAATATTCTTGCAGGGAAGGCAACATCGGCAATTAAGTCGTACAAACATCATAAGCTTGATATTTTCGGGGCTGGCGAAGAAAAGGACGAGAAATTCTGGAATATGGTTATCAGGCAGGCTCTCATCGCCAAACTCCTTACGAAGGATATAGAAAATTACGGTTTGCTTAAACTTACCCCGAAAGGCAGGGAATTCCTCGAGAAACCTACTGAGTTTATGCTTGTTGAAGACCACGACTATAGCGATGCGGAGGAAGAAGAAGGTGGCGGTTTCGGTGCAAAAACTGCCGCTGTTGACGAGGAACTCTTCAGCATACTCAAAGACCTGAGGAAGAAGATATCAAAACAGAAAAATGTTCCGCCTTTCGTCATTTTTCAGGATCCTTCCCTTGAAGAGATGGCAATACAGTACCCGATTACCCTTGATGAACTGCAGAATATTTCGGGAGTGGGAGCAGGCAAGGCCCAGAGATACGGCAAGGAGTTTGTGGAAGTGATCAAGAAATATGTAGAGGAGAAGGAAATAATAAGGCCACTCGACATGGTGGTGAAGTCTGTTGTCAATAAGTCGGGACTGAAAGTCTATATCATACAGAGTATCGACATGAAGAGGCCTCTCGAAGATATCGCCGAAGCCAAAGGTCTCGACATGGATGAACTTCTCACCGAGATTGAGGCGATTGTTAATTCCGGCACACGAATTAACCTCGATTATTATATAGATATGGTAATGGACGAAGAGAGGCAGCAGGAGATCTATTCATACTTCAAGGAGGAGGCCCAGAGTGATTCGCTCGAGGAAGCACTTCAGGCTCTTGGAAACGAGTTCGAAGAAGAAGAAATAAGGCTGATCAGAATAAAGTTTCTTTCAGAAATGGGAAATTGATTTAAAGTTCAAGGTTCAAGGTTCAAGGTTCAAAGTTCAAAGTTCAAGGTTCAGTAAAAATTGATCTCATAATTTTCCCCTGCTGAATAAGCCAGGAATCAGCCTTATAAGGACAGCTGCAAGATATAAAGGATAGAGTAGTTGAAGTGGAAAGAGCCATCTCAGGAAAGATTTTTGTTTGTACAGATTAGCAGTAGTTCTAATTAAAAGAGCGTCGGCAAAAGATTTAATAGTGAAGCCTGCCAGGAAAAACGGAAGGAATTTAATGTTCAGTAAGGCTGCCACGAGCATCAGACCCAGCAAAGAAACTGTAATAAAGACTACAGCAGAAAGGAAAATAGTAAAAGCATCCCTGTAGGAACCTGCTTTGGATATCCATCTTGCTCTCTGTTTAAGTAATTCTTGAATAGAATATGCCGGTTCTGTTGCGACATCTGCTTCACGACTGTTGAGCCACAAAATGTTTGATCCCTGTTTTGACTTTACAGAGTGAAGAAGAAATATGTCATCGCCTGACGGTATAGTGTAATTAAGGTCTTCGCAATTTTCCATAAAAGTTTTTCTGGTGAACGCAAGGTTGGCACCGTTGCACATAACAGGTCTGCCTGCGAGTGCATAACCTGCAGTTATTCCCTGAAGTCCGAGCCATTCAATATGTTGAAAGACAAACAACACTCCTTTTCTTTCTTTAAGTTTTACAGGTCCTATTATCAGGGCAGGTCTGCAGGCAGCATAAAATGATGCGATTGTTCCGACCCATACTTTACCCACCCGGCAATCAGCATCGGTAGTGATGATGAGTTCTGATGAGGATGATTGTACCCCTGTTCTGATAGCATGTTTTTTGCCGTTTCCGGCATTACTGATAACTTTTAGATTGCGTATTCCACTGAACTCTTCAGCAACTATCAATGTATTGTCAGAAGAGTGGTCGTCAACTACTATTATTTCAAATGAATCTTCCGGATAGTTCTGCAATGAGAGGTCGGCAAGAAGTGAAGGTAATGATGACTCTTCATTTTTACAGGGCACAATAATTGAAACGCTTACTGGTTGCAGGAGAGGATTGTATGTCCATACAGCCGGGTTGCGAAGGTATAGAGCCGCCGTGACAAATAGTACCAGATATATAAAAAATGGTATGAGAAGAAGCCAGAACATTCACTGAAAATAAGCAATTTACAGATTTCGCTTTGTTATTAACTCATTATTGTTCTAAATCCGATAACGTAGGTCTTATAATTCTTTCAGCTTTCCGGTTTTCAGTATTCATTCCAGCTTTTTATAGCAAGGTCATCCATACTAAGCCTGCAGAAAGCCCTTATAAATGCGTTGGCGACTCTTGTGTTGGTAAGAAGAGGCACATTGTAATCAACTGCACTGCGTCTGATTGAATAGTCGTTGCTTAGTTCAGCCTGAGAAAGGTTTTTGGGGATATTAATTACCATATCTACCATTCCTTTACGGATCAGTTCGATCGCGTTGGGTGATCTATCTTCATCGGGCCAGTATGCCACTTCCGCCTCGACGCCTGCATTTTCGAGAAACTGCTGTGTTCCTCTTGTGGCATACAGCTTGTATCCTTTTTCCTTAAGGGCTCTTGCTGCGTCGAGCAGTTCGGCCTTTGATTTTGCCGGACCAGTGGAAAGCAGGATACCTTTACTTGGTATTCTGTATCCTACGGAGAACATCGCTTTAAGTATGGCTTCGTAGAATCCTACTCCCAGGCAGGCTACTTCACCTGTTGAAGCCATATCAACTCCCAGTATGGGATCGGCTTTTGCAAGCCTTGAGAAGCTGAATTGCGGTGCTTTGACACCCACATAGTCGAGGTCAAAGGCTGATTTATGTGGTTTTTCAACAGGAATACCGAGCATCACCTTTGTTGCAATGTCAATCAGGTTTATTTTCAGCACTTTTGACACAAATGGCATGCTCCGGCTAGCCCTGAGGTTGCATTCAATAACTTTTATTTCGTTGTCCTTTGCAAGGAACTGAATGTTGAAAGGGCCTGTAATGTTTAGTTCCCTGGCTATCTCACGTGAGATGTTTTTTATACGCCGTACAGTTTCGAAATAGAGCCTCTGCGGCGGGAACACCATCGTTGCATCGCCCGAGTGAACACCCGCAAACTCCACATGTTCGCTTATTGCATAAACGATAATTTCCCCTTCGCGGGCAACGGCGTCAATTTCAATTTCTTTAGCATTTTCAATAAATTCCGAAACTACTACAGGATATTGTTTTGAGATTCTTGTTGCAAGATTAAGGAAATGGTCGAGCTCATTTTTATTCGATACAACATTCATTGCCGAGCCTGACAATACGTAAGAAGGCCTTACGAGAACCGGAAAACCTGTCTGATCAACGAAATTATGGATTTCATCAGTTGTGGTAAGTTCTTTCCACCGGGGCTGGTCGATTTTCAAGGTATCGAGCATTGAGCTGAATTTATGGCGGTTTTCTGCCCTGTCGATTGAAAGGGGAGACGTACCGAGGATGTTTACGTTTGCAAGGTGGAGCCTCATGGCAAGGTTGTTTGGGATTTGCCCGCCCATAGAGACTATTACACCCATTGGATGCTCGAGCTCGATTACATCCATCACTCTTTCAAAGGATAGTTCATCAAAATAGAGCCGGTCGCATATATCATAATCTGTACTTACGGTTTCTGGGTTGTAATTGATCATCACTGCCCTGTAACCAGCATTGCGGATAGTATTTATTGCATTTACCGAGCACCAGTCAAATTCCACACTCGAGCCAATCCTGTAAGCCCCGGAACCCAGTACTATAACCGATCTGCCGTCATTTTCGAAGTTAATGTCATGTTCTGTGCCACTGTAAGTCAGGTAGAGATAATTTGTCACTGCCGGGTACTCTGCTGCAAGTGTGTCTATTTGTTTGACATAGGGTTTTATTCCGAGAGCTTTTCTGAATGCTCTCACCCTCATCATCTCCCTGTTCATGTCTTTTGATGAAGAGTTCAGAACGTGACGCGCTATCTGGAAGTCGCTGAACCCGGCTTTTTTAGCTTCTAGGAGAATATCATACGGGATTTCTTCAATGTTTTTGAAGACTGAGATCCGGTTTTTAATGTCGATGATATTTTTCAGTTTATAAAGGAACCAGCGGTCAATTCCGGTGAGCTGGTGTATTCTGTCAATTGGAATATTTTCATCGAGTGCCTGTGCTATTGAGAAGATTCTCATGTCGGTTGGCTCGGCAAGTTCTTTCTCAACATCGGGGAAGTAGATATCCCGGTTACCTGTGAACCCATGCATACCGAGCCCGATCATCCGAAGTCCCTTCTGGATTGCTTCTTCAAAAGTGCGTCCAATAGCCATTACTTCACCGACGCTTTTCATGCTGCTTCCGATGTGGTGGGAGACACCGGTAAATTTATTGAGGTCCCAGCGGGGGATTTTACAAACAATATAATCGAGAGCAGGTTCGAAGCATGCAGGGGTTGTTTTTGTAACTGAGTTTTTCAGTTCGTGCAAGCCGTAGCCGATTGCAAGTTTTGCTGCCACAAAAGCAAGCGGATATCCTGTTGCTTTAGAGGCAAGTGCACTCGACCTTGAAAGGCGGGCGTTGACTTCAATAACCCGATAATCCTCCGAATTAGGGTCAAGTGCGTATTGTATGTTGCATTCACCTACAATTCCTATATGCCTGATAATTTTTATGGAGAGCTCCCTGAGAAGGTGATATTCATTGTTGGTAAGGGTCTGTGAGGGTGCCACCACGATGCTTTCTCCTGTATGTATTCCAAGCGGGTCGAAGTTTTCCATGTTGCATACTGTGATACAATTGTCGTAGCAATCCCTGACCACCTCATATTCGACTTCCTTCCAGTTCTTGAGAGATTCTTCAACAAGAATCTGGCCGGTGAATGAAAGAGCTCGGGCTGCAAGTGTTTCCATTTCTTCGGCGCTGTATGCAAAACCACTTCCCTGTCCGCCAAGTGTGTATGCCGAACGGATAATAACAGGATAGCCAAGTTTACCGGCAGCTTCAACTGCTTCTTCAACAGTGCTGACCGCAATACTGCGTGGTGTTTTTACATTTATTTCATTAAGTTTCTTTACGAAAAGCTCTCTGTCCTCAGTGTCAATAATTGCCGTGACAGGGGTGCCGAGTACCCTGACATTGTATTTTTCGAAGACCTTATTTTTAAATAGTTCAATTCCGCAGTTAAGAGCCGTCTGGCCTCCAAAAGACAAAAGAATACCATCGGGTTTTTCGCGAGCTATAACTTTTTCGACAAAGTACGGATTGACCGGCAGGAAATATACTTTGTCGGCAATGTTTTCTGAGGTCTGGATGGTAGCAATATTGGGATTAACCAGGATAGTTGTTATTCCTTCTTCTCTCAGGGCTTTCAATGCCTGTGATCCTGAATAATCGAATTCACCGGCTTCACCTATTTTAAGAGCGCCCGACCCTAATATTATTACTTTGTTTAGCTTGTCTTTCATTTCAGACGGCGAAAATAACACTTTTTTTCTTTTTAAAAGTGGAGAAATGAAAAAAATGAATAAATTTGCAACCAGAATGTATAAAAATGCAAAGAATTTCACGCCTTATTGCTATAGAGAATATAATCCGGAGCGAAAAGGTTTCTTCTCAGGAGGAAATAATAAGGAAGCTCGGGAAGATGGGTATTAAATGTACCCAGGCAACTCTTTCGAGAAGTCTAAAACAGCTTGGAGTTGTTAAAGTTCCTGACGGAAGAGGTGGGTACAGGTATTCTTTTGTTAGTGACCATGTTCCACAGATTCAGGCTGAGGCAAAGTACGACCTTGTAAATGTTATCAGAAGCATAATTGAAGTAAAGGGGATGATACTTATCAAGACAAGTCCGGGTTATGCGAACAGTGTGGCGATAACTATTGACAATTACGGGCGTTATGAGATTGCTGGAACGATTGCAGGGGACGACACACTGCTTGTTATTCCCCGGGATAACGTATCGCCGGCACATGTAAGGAATATTCTGGAGATGATTTTTCCGGGAATTCATTCAATGACTGGATAATTATTAATAACATAAAAACAGATTCAGATGAAAGAAAAAGTTGTTCTTGCTTACAGTGGAGGTCTTGACACCTCGGTTATACTTAAATGGTTAATTGAGAAAGGTTATGAGGTGATTGCCTTTATTGCAGATGTAGGCCAGCAGGAGGATTTTGAGGAGTGCAAAAAGAAAGCATTGATACTTGGTGCATCAAAAGTGGTTATAAGGGATGTAAAAAGGGAATTTGTTACCGATTACGTATTTAAAGCTCTGAAGGCGAATGCTATATATGAAGACAGGTACCTGCTGGGAACAGCTCTTGCAAGGCCTCTTATTGCAAGTAAGCAGATTGAAGTTGCAAATGAGGAAGGAGCCAACACTGTGGCTCATGGTGCCACAGGGAAGGGTAACGATCAGGTTCGTTTTGAGTTGTGTTATTATGCTCTCAAGCCAGGTATAAAGATAATTTCACCATGGAAGGATCCGGAATTTCTTCAGAGTTTCAAAGGAAGAACAGACCTTTTAAAATATGCATCTGAAAAGAATATCCCGGTTAAGGCAACGCTAGCCAAGCCTTATAGTGAGGATGAAAACCTGATGCACATAAGTCATGAGGCAGGTATTCTTGAAGATCCCATGTTTGCGGTGCAGAAAAGCATGCTGGTGAAGATGGTGATGCCTCAGGATGCGCCGGATCGTGAAACTCGCATTGTAATCACATTTAAGGATGGGATACCGGTTAAGGTTCTCAACAAGGATGATGGTACTGTGAAGGAGGATCCGCTGGAACTTTTTGTTTATCTGAACAAGCTGGGAGGGGAAAATGGCATCGGGTTGCTCGATATGGTTGAAAACCGGTTTGTAGGTATAAAATCACGTGGTGTATATGAAACTCCGGGGGCTACTATATTGTTCACCGCTCACAGAGACATTGAAGGAATAGCGATGGACAGGGAAGTTATGAGGTTAAGAAATATGCTAACTCCCAAGTTTTCAGAACTTATTTATTATGGCTTCTGGTTCAGTCCGGAGATGGATTTTCTTATGGCTGCTATTGATAAAAGCCAGGAACTGATTGACGGGTGTGTTCATCTATGCCTTTACAAGGGGAATGTACTTATTGAGGGTAGAGAGTCACCTTCGTCGCTTTACGACAAAGATCTTTCCAGCATGGATATTGAAGGGGGCTTTGATCAGACCGACAGTAAAGGCTTTATTAAAATAAATGCCATAAGGCTTATGGCACACAGGGCTATTATTGAGTCGAGAAAGAAAAAATAAATTCACGCATATGAATTTTTCAAGATTGTGGGAAAAAGATGTTACGCCCGACCCGGCAATAATTGAATTCACTGCGGGAAAGGAAAAACAGACCGATCTTTTGATCGCCGGCTGGGATATTGTAGGTTCAATGGCACATGTTATCATGCTTCATGAGGTGAAGCTGATTTCAGATGAAGAAAAGCATAATCTATTAAATGCATTACATGCTCTTTTTCAGAAATATTTGAATGGTGAGCTTAAGATAGGGGAGGGTGTTGAGGATATACATTCGCAGATTGAGAATGAGCTTTCGGATATGCTTGGGCCTGTAGGTCGGAAGGTGCATACAGGAAGGTCGCGCAACGACCAGGTTCTTCTCGACATAAGGCTTTATACACGGGCAGAAATTGACAGAATTGCAGAGCTTACAGGTTACCTGTTTGAGAAGCTTATTTCCCTGAGTAACCAGTACAGGGAAGTTCTTCTTCCGGGGTACACCCATATGCAGCCTGCAATGGTGTCATCCTTTGGATTATGGTTTGGTGGCTATGCTGAGGCCCTGACTGACGACCTTCTGCTTCTTTCAGCGGCAAGGAGTATGAATAACAGGAATCCTCTCGGTACGGCTGCTGGATATGGTACAACTCTGCCACTCAACCGCAGTCTCACAACCTCACTCCTCGAGTTTGAGGAGATGATATACAACTCATCTTACGCCAGCATTAACAGGGGAAAAGTTGAGATGGCTGTGGCATCTGCACTTGCTTCAATTGCCAATACCCTCTCAAAATTCTGTATGGATATATGCCTGTATATGACTGCAGAATTTAAATTCATTGAGTTTCCCGACGAGTTTATAACCGGTTCAAGCATAATGCCCCAGAAAAAGAACCCTGATGTATTTGAACTAATAAGGGCAAGATCAAACTTCATTCAGTCGCTGCCGGGACAGATTAGCATAATAACAAATAACCTTCCGTCGGGTTACAATCGTGATCTGCAAATTCTTAAGAGTTTGATGATTAATGCATTTAACGATATAGGGGAATGTATTGAAATGTTGATTTACATGCTGGGAGCCATCAAGATAAGGCGCAATATTCTTGACAATCCCCAATATAACTCAATTTTCAGTACCGAAGAAGTAAACAGGATGGTCAGAAATGGCATACCTTTCAGGGATGCATACAAGGCTGTATCTGGCATACTGAAAGACGGAGCTTTTCTCAGAACAATGCCTTCCGATTATTCGCATGAGGGCAGCATCGGAAACCTTTGTAACGATGAAATCAAAGCAAGGGCTGAAAAGCTGCTGGCTGAATTTAAAACCATTCCAATAACTGCTCTCGAGGAGAAACTGCTAAAGTATGCTTGAAAGGAATAACAGGTGGGCACTGAAGTTCAGCTCCTGTATTTTATAATATTTGAAATAAACATATCGAAAAGGAAGGCTGTATCGGTTGGACCACCTGAAGCTTCGGGATGAAACTGGGTTGAAAAGTAAAGGCCTGATTTATGTTTCATTCCCTCATTGGTCATGTCGTTCAGGTTAATGAAAAAAGGCTCCCAGCCAGAAGGTAATGTATTGTTATCTACGGCGTAACCATGGTTTTGTGAAGTTATATATGCCCTGTTCGTTCCTGACATGATAACCGGCTGGTTGTGACTCCTGTGACCATACTTGAGTTTATAGGTGTCTGCACCTGAGGCAAGTGCCATAAGCTGGTTGCCCAGACATATTCCAAATATGGGTTTATCTTCCTTCAGTGATTTCTTTATATTCTCAATTGTTACGGTACACATTTTCGGATTACCCGGGCCATTTGAAATGAATAGTCCGTCGTACTCTTCATTGTGATAATCGTAGTCCCACGGAACCCTGATTACTGTGGTATCATACCGGAGCAGGGATCTTATTATGTTGTATTTGACACCACAGTCAATAAGAAGAATTTTCCACCTGCCATTTCCGTAAATCTTTTTTTCTTTTGTGCTCACTTCCTTTACCAGGTTTATCTGGTTCGGGTCAAAGAAATCAGTGCACTTATCCTCAATCTCTATTTTTCCTAGCATTGTACCTTTTTCCCTCAGTCGTTTGGTGAGAGCTCTGGTATCGATTCCGTAAATTCCCGGTATGTCATAATCTGCAAGCCAGTCGCCGAGGCTTTCTCTGGCATTCCAGTGGCTGTAATCAAAGGAATAATGTGAAACTATTAAGCCCGAGATATGAACCGAAGATGACTCGAAGTATTTAAGAAGTCCGTTTTCTTGTTCAGCCGGAGGGACTCCATAGTTCCCTACAAGAGGATAAGTGAGGCATAGAATCTGTCCCCGGTATGAGGGATCGGTGAGGCTTTCAGGGTAACCTGTCATAGCAGTGTTGAACACCACCTCTCCTGAAGCCGGAACATCGGCTCCGAAAGAATTTCCTTCAAAAACGGTTCCGTCTTCCAGTATAAGCTTTGCTTTTTTGACTTTTTCTCTCTGCATCAGGTTTATTTGTTTATACCTGAATAATTATTTTTTATCAGGGTGCAAAGATAGTCAAAACAGAAAAAGAGCAAACCATGAAAACAGTAAAATACAAATTTAAGCTGATCCAAATGGGATATTAAAAAAAGAGAAGTCAGGTTAAAATCTTATTTAAGACTAAATATTTATAATTTATTTTCTTATTTTTATGCCCGGTTAAAATCTTTTTTTCTTGCAGGGAATAAGAAGAAAAACATTTCTTCTCTCTCTGAAGAAGTACAGGATTGGGGTATTAATGACAAAAAATATCAGTAATTAAATAGATTAATAAACAGTAAAATAATTGACTTATGAAAAAAGTTTTTCAGTTTTCAATAACAGTAATACTTGTTATTGCTCTGGTTAATATGTCATCGTGTAAAAGTAAGACTGGTGCGGAGAAGCAGGTAAAGGAGCAGAAAGAGAAAGAACAGGTTGAAACAATCAAACAGGAAATTGAAAAGAATGTCTATCCTTTACCAACATCTGCTGAAGTCATTAAGATGCTCACAGAACTTGAGGTAGGGTACATAATAGGAATATCGAATCCTCCTTCAAATGCCAAGAAATATATTCAGAGCTCAGCAAAGGCCATCAACATTGGAGTATTTGGTGCCGACCTCAGCTATGCAACGCTGTACAATATGCAGCAGGATGTAAATGATTATCTCGATGCCATAAGAGTTCTGGCAAATTCCCTTAATATGTCGAGAATTTATGATACAAAGCTTTATGACAGTATTAAGGTGAATTTTGACAACAGGGATAAACTCGTTAAGATTCTTACCGATGCGTTCAATGAGACATATCAATATCTGAGTGAGAATGAGCAGCAGAACCTTGCTCTGCTTGTTGTGGGGGGTGCGTGGGTTGAAGGCATGTATCTTACCACTCATGTTTCTGAGGCTGCGTATAATGTAGCAGGTATATCACGGGTTCTGCTCGAACAGAAGAAATCCTTTGAACTTTATCTGGATATAACAAAACCATATCTGGATGATCCTATGATAGGCGATTTTGTTAAGCTTCTTGAGCCCATCAAAAAAGTTTATGAAGGATTATCAACGAGTCTGACTGAGAAAGACATAAAGGATATAACGGAAGCAATTACGGTAATCAGGGAGAAGATAATTTAAAAGCAGAGTTCCGTTTACTCCGGAGTGAGCCAGGATTCCCGAGAAACGGTATGAAACTATTTTAGCCGCAGAGGGGATTAACTTAAAATAGAGCTGGATTCAATTATAAATTGCCTCGATGAGGGAATCTGTATTACTTGCACTGATTCACATCTTTGCAATAATTTCCACAGTAAATCCCGGTGGAATAACTTCACGGGGCAAAAAGATTTTACGCGGTTATCTCCGGAGGTATCTTAACCGGGAACTTGAAGAGGAGTATTTTTCCCTTTTTGAGAATAATCTTGAGTTTTATTCAAATGAGTTAAAGAATATTGACCGAAGCGATCTTGCTGAGGAAGATTCACTCATAACATTCCAGATAACAAATATCTGCCGTCAGATAAAAAAGAACCTCTTTCTGGAGGAGAGGATGATTGTTTTTCTGCAGCTCCTCGAATTTACTTTTGAGGATGGTCAGATTTCGCCACAGGAAAATACCATAATCAATATTGTTGCCAGGACTTTCAACATAAGCAGGAAGGAATATGATAATGCCTATGCTTTCATGATAGGGCGGCAATACGATAAGGTATCACCCGACTGCATGCTCGTTATTGAAAGTGATAATCCACATTATCGTTCGCAACAGGAATATGCCAGTTATCCCCTGTGGAAGCATATGTACATAAGAGGGTTCAGGGGGAGTCTTTTTGTGCTTCATATAGAGAGTACAGGTTCACTTATCTTTACATATGATGGTCCTCTGCCCCTTTATTTCAAAGGCAGGGATATTATTGCCTGCAGGCCTTACCTTCTGGAGAGAGGTGTAAATATCAAAGGGCCGGGTATCGAACCGATTTATTATTCAAAGGTATACAAGGCGTTTCTCATTGATGAATTCCGCGAAAGAGTAGTTTTTGAAGGTTGTAACATTGAATACAGATTCAAAAACTCAGAAAACGGCATCAAGCCAATGAATTTCAGGCTTGAATCGGGGAACCTGGTTGGTATAATGGGCAGCAGCGGAGTGGGTAAAACAACACTGCTGAATATTCTTCACGGGAAAATAAAGCCAGAAAAAGGACATATTTATATTAACGGTTACGATATTTACAAAGATTCCGAACATCTCAAAGGTCTTATAGGATATGTGCCGCAGGACGATCTTTTGATTGAAGAACTTACTGTATATCAGAATCTTTATTTCAATGCCAGGCTATGTTTCGGGGATTATACTGAGGAGCGTTTACATGAGATAGTAGTGAAAATACTCACGGATCTCGATCTGATAGAAATCAAAGATCTGCAGGTTGGAGATTTGCTTAACAAGAAAGTGAGCGGAGGGCAGCGTAAAAGGCTCAATATAGCACTTGAGCTGATGAGGGAACCTGCGGTACTTTTCGTTGATGAGCCAACCTCAGGCCTCTCTTCACAGGATTCGCATAATGTAATGATGCTGCTTCGCAAACAGGCTCTGTCGGGTAAGCTGGTCATTGTCAATATTCATCAGCCCTCATCCGACATTCTGAAGATGTTCGACAGACTGTGGATTCTCGACAGGGGAGGGTACATGATTTATGACGGCGACCCTGTTGAAGCCCTGGTCTATTTCAAAACTGAAACCTCACAGGCCAACGCGGCAGAAAGCGAATGTCCGAGCTGCGGTAATATCGATACTGATAATATCCTCGAAATTATTGAGGTTAAAACAATAGATGATAGCGGCTATCCGGGAAAGGAGAGACAGGTTACACCTGTTGAATGGTACGAGAAGTACAAGAGGAAGATGATGCCTTCCTGCTCTTCTCCCCCACAAAAGCTCACTCTTCCGAAAAGTAACTTCAAAGTGCCGGGAAGAGCCTACCAGATAAGAACATTTATTAAAAGAAACCTCCTGCGAAAGCTTGCCGACAAGCAATATATGATACTGAACCTTGCAGAGGCTCCACTGCTAGCTTTCATACTGGGATATTTTTCCAAATATACGCTCGATTCAGGTTACACTTTTGCAGACAATAGAAACTATCCGGTTTTTCTTTTCATGGCAGTTGTGGTTGCATTGTTTCTGGGTCTGATGGTCAGTGCTGAGGAAATATTCAAGGACCGTAAAATACTTGTACGTGAAAAGTTTCTGAATATCAGCCGGTTAAGCTATCTGATCTCAAAAGTGGGCTTTCTTTTCGTTCTTTCAGCCCTGCAATCGTTACTGTTTCTGGCAGTTGCCAGCCTTGTACTCGAAATCAGGGGCATGTTCTGGCAACAATGGCTTATCCTTTTTAGCACAGCATGTTATGGGAATCTTCTGGGGCTGAATATATCATCGGGTATGAGAACAGTTGTAAGCATTTACATACTCATTCCTCTGATACTTGTCCCTCAGCTCCTTCTGGGTGGAGCAATGATAAGATTTGATGATATTCATAAATCGCTGACAAACAGAGAATACGTGCCGATGATAGGCGACCTTATGGGTACACGCTGGGCATACGAGGCAATAATGGTGGAGGGATATAAAGGGAACAGGTACATAAAACCGACATTCAAGTACAATCTCGAAATAGAACAGAACAACTATTACAAAGATGAACTCATCAGAAATCTGAAAAATGAAATAATAAATTATATCCTTCAGAGAAAAAACAAAAATGCCGGGGATAAAGAGGTGATTGAAAAAAAGCTGAATATCCTTAAATATCATGTTAACCAGTTGAGTGATATAACCGGAATTAAACCAGGAGAATGGGTTAATTCGCTTAATTATAGTGATTTCAATGAGAGGGTTGCTGATTCTCTGGAAGTATTCTTCGGCGAGGTACAGAAGTATTTTATTAATGAAAACAAATACTATTTCAGGTTGAAATATGAGACTGAAAAGAAAATAGCTGAAAGTCTCGGGAATGAAGATGCGAGTAAACTTGCTGAGAAGTACAACAATTCCAGGCTTGAAGATATTGTACTCAATCAGACAGGGTTACTTGAAGAGCGACCATATATCATTTTGAAGAACCGATTTGTACAGAAGTCCACTCCCATTTACATGAAGCCAACTTCAAAATGGGGCAGGTCCCACTTTTTTGCTCCATACAAACAGCTTGGAAATTTAAAAATTGATACACTATTTTTTAATATAGCATTTATCTGGTTAATGACTGGTCTCTTCTTTCTGACTCTCTATTACAATCTGCTGTACAGATTTATTGAATTTCTTGAAAGACAGAGATTTCCGTTCTGGAGAAAGTTCGGAAGGCAACTTCTTGGCTGGTAGGAGGTTTATCACCGTTGATTTTTATCCTGATGAGGGGGGTAAGACCAAAAAAAAGATTCAGTCAGCATTTTCTGAAAGACGAGGGAGTAGCCCGCAGGGTATCGGAATCTCTGCTGGGAGAAGGTTGTGATTCAGTACTGGAGATTGGTCCGGGAACAGGAATGCTTACCGGGTTTCTTCTTAAAAGGGGCTTCAGCGATTTCAGGGTTGTTGAAATAGACAGAGACTCTGTTGAATATCTTAAAAAGAACTTGCCCAATCTTGGTAACAATATCATTGAAGGTGATTTCCTGAAGCTTGACCTTGATATTTTTCCCGGAACTATTGCGATAGTGGGAAATTTTCCATATGGTATTTCTGCGCCGATACTTTTCAGGGTATTAAAATATCGTCACAAAGTGAAGGAGTTGACCGGGATGTTTCAGCATGAAGTAGCTCAGAGGATATGTGCCGGACCGGGTTCCAGAACCTATGGAATATTGAGTGTACTTATACAAGCCTATTATGCTGCAGAGTATCTGTTCACGGTTTCGGAATATGCATTTTCTCCGCCGCCGAAAGTAAAATCAGGAGTGATACGTCTGAGAAGAAACAACATTAATAAGCTTGATTGTGACGAAGAATTGTTTTTCAGGGTTGTAAAAGTCGCTTTCAACCAGAGAAGGAAAATTCTGAGAAATTCCATCAGGGCATCTTTCAGGCTTTTATCAGAAGATAACCCGGTACTTTCGTTGCGTCCCGAACAGCTAGCGGTGCAGCAGTTTGTTGATTTAACGGGCTGGATTGCGGAGAATGCACTTTTAGAATGAGTAACCTATTGCCTCCACAGGGTTCATCCGGGCAGCTGTATATGCAGGAGCATACCCTGCAACCACACCTATTGTACCCGATATAAATATTGCGAGCAGGATATTTTTGACAGTCAGGAACATATTAAGCTCATACAGGTAATTTATGCCGAGAGTCCCAATAAATACAAACAGGATTCCGAGAAGGCCTCCCAGAACAGACAGGATTACAGATTCAGTAAGGAACTGAAGGAGTATAAAGGATCTTTTTGCCCCGAGTGCTTTCTGTATTCCTATAATATTTGTTCTTTCTTTAACTGATACGAACATGATGTTTGCTACACCGAATCCGCCCACCAGGATGGCAAAGCCACCTATAAACCATCCGCCTGCATTTATACCTGCAAAAACCGCTTTGAATCCTTCAGTTAGAAGACTTGCCCTGTTTACCGAAAAATTGTTTATCTCCCCCGGCCTGAGTCTTCGGGCAGCTCTCAGAATCATTACTGCTTCATCAGAGAGCTCTTCGATTGCAACACCCGGGCGTGCCTTAATCATAAGCTGTGTTTCAGCATTCCTGCGACGAAGATTAATAAATGTTTTTCCAAAATTCAGAGGTACAATTGTTATCTCATCCATCCCGCTGTCACTTATTCCACCCTTTCCTTCTTTCTTAATGACACCTATTACAGTTGCCCTGTGCTGCCCGATAGTAATCTCTTTGCCCACAGGGTTGCTCTTTTCAAAAAGGCGCTCGGCAACCTCTGCACCAATTATTGCGACATTCTTACCTGAAGAGGCTTCGTATAAAGAAAAATACCTGCCTTTCTCGATTTCAAAACTTCTGATATCCTTGATTTCATAAGTGGCTGCACCCACCAGAGCCTCACTTATTGAGTTCTTGTTGTATTTAATCGTTGCAGGCTGAAAAACCACAAAACTTGCCGACTGACTTTTTGTAGATTTTCTGGTAATAGCCTCAAAATCTTCAACCGATACTGCAGGCCATCGAATAATGTCCCACCAGTTGAGATCTGGATCGAACGACCATGGAAATTTTTGAACATATATTACATTATCACCCAATGTTGAGATACTGTCTCTTATTGATTTTTCCATCCAGTCAAGAACAGTGAAAACAGAAATTATACAGAATATTCCAATTGTTATGCCAAAAAGAGAGAGGAAAGTTCTGAGTTTGTTCACATAAATAGAACTGAAGGCGAAAGATATGCCTTCGTATATCAGTTGAAGCAAGGTTCCTGCAGCAGTTTTTTTGTGTTTTTCCTGCATAAGTTTCTGGAAAGACCCAAAGATAATAAATTCATGGTTTTCTATTTCTAATCCTGCGGAAATATCCAGAATTCAGTCAGATATTTCCTTAAAAAGATGGCTTATAATTGGTTTATGCTCTCAAATGTTTGCCATTTCAGGATGAGAAAGACAGAATATCTAAATTATTGAGATATTATTGAGTATATTGAAAATTTATCTATTTTTATCGCTCTTAGGGGACAAGATTTTCAAAACATAAATTTCAGATAATGAACGACAAAAAAATAAAAAGCGCACTGGTTTCAGTTTATTACAAGGAGGGTCTGGATGAGATTTTGAAAATTCTTAATGAACTGGGAGTCAGGATTATTTCAACCGGTGGCACCTATAGTTACATAAAGGGTCTTGGTATTGAGGCCGAAACCGTTGAAAGTTTGACAACATATCCTTCAATTCTTGGTGGCAGGGTTAAGACACTTCATCCTGTAGTTTTTGGAGGTATTCTTGCTCGAAGGGGCAATGCCGAAGATGTCGGTCAGATGAAGAGTTACAATATTCCGGAAATAGACCTTGTTATTGTTGACCTTTATCCTTTTGAGGAAACAGTAGCCAGGTCAGCCGTGGAAGAGGAGATAATTGAAAAGATTGATATTGGAGGGGTTTCGCTTTTGAGAGCGGCAGCCAAGAATTTCAATGACGTTCTTGTGGTTTCTTCAAGGTCGCAGTACGGAAGGCTGGCCAGTCTTCTGAAAGAAAAAGGTGGTTATACCAGTATTGAGGAACGAAAACTTTTTGCTGCTGAGGCATTCAAGGTGACTTCAGGGTATGATACTGCAATTTTCAGATATTTCAACAGGGAGGCTAATTTAACTGCTTTCAGGGAAAGTTTTGATTCATTCATGTCTCTCCGGTATGGGGAGAATCCTCATCAGAAGGGAGTCTTTTTCGGTGATTTTGAAATGATGTTTGATAAACTTCATGGGAAAGAAATTTCATTCAACAATTTACTCGATGTTGATTCGGCCATTGGATTGATTGATGAGTTTGCCGAAACGACAGTTGCAATTATAAAACATAACAACGCCTGCGGGGTAGCCACAAGAGATAACCTGATGGATGCGTGGAAGGATGCTCTGGCGTGTGATCCTGTATCAGCTTTCGGGGGAATTATTGTAACTAATCGTTTAGTTGATGAAGTCACAGCTACGGAGATTGACAATCTGTTTTTTGAAATATTAATTGCTCCGGGATATTCTGACAGTGCACTGGAGATTTTGAAGCGTAAAAAGAACAGGATTATTCTTCTTAGAAAGAGTTCTGATGTTTCCCCGTTTGTTTACAGAAGTATTCTTAATGGGGTTCTGTGGCAGGAAAGGGACATGCACACAGAGGATGTTGCTGATATGAAACCTGTTACAGAGAGGGTGCCCGATAGCAGGGAATATGAGGATCTTGTTTTTGCAAACAAGGTTGTGAAGCATACAAAATCGAACGCTATAGTACTGGCTCGTAACAAGCAGCTATGTGCCAGCGGTACAGGTCAGACTTCGAGGGTTGATGCTCTCAGGCAGGCAGTGGAAAAAGCAGGAATGTTTGGTTTTGATCTGAAAGGTGCTGTGATGGCTTCTGATGCTTTCTTTCCTTTCCCCGACTCTGTAGAAATTGCTCACAAGGCAGGTATAACGGCTGTTGTTCAGCCTGGTGGGTCGGTAAGGGATCAGGAATCGATAGATTTTTGCAATAGACATGGAATGGCAATGGTTTTTACAGGTATAAGGCATTTTAAACATTGATAATAAGGAGTTATGGGACTATTTTCATTTTTGACACAGGAGATAGCTATAGACCTCGGGACGGCTAATACTGTAATTATTCACAACGACAAGGTGGTTGTTGATGAACCTTCGATTGTGGCGATTGACCGGAATACCGGCAAACTGATAGCTATTGGTGAACAGGCAAGGCAGATGCATGGAAAGACACATGAAAATATTGTTACAATAAGACCGCTGAGGGATGGTGTCATTGCCGATTTCAATGCTGCCGAGCTGATGATAAGGGGTATGATTAAAATGATAAACAAAGGTTCAAAACTTTTTACACCGTCGTTAAGGATGGTGGTGGGCATTCCCTCAGGCAGTACAGAGGTTGAAATAAGAGCTGTGCGCGATTCATCGGAACATGCGGGGGGCAGGGATGTATATCTTATTCATGAACCAATGGCTGCAGCCATAGGTATAGGACTCGATGTTGAAGCTCCCGAAGGCTCAATGGTAGTGGACATAGGAGGTGGTACAACCGAAATAGCCGTAATAGCCCTTGGAGGTATCGTATGCAGTAAGTCGATCCGGATTGCAGGCGATAGCTTTACTTCCGACATACAGGCATATATGAGGCATCAGCATAACATTAAGGTAGGAGAGAAGACAGCAGAAGATATCAAAATTGCAGTTGGTGCTGCATTGCCCGATATTGATAATCCACCTCCAGATTTTATAGTGAGAGGTCCAAATATCATGACCAGTTTGCCTATTGAAGTGCCGGTTTCATACCAGGAGATAGCTTATTGCCTCGACAAATCACTGTCAAAAATCGAGGCTGCAGTACTGAATGTGCTGGAACAGACACCCCCTGAACTTTATGCAGATATCGTCAATAAAGGTATTTTCCTGACTGGAGGTAGCTCTCTGCTCAGAGGACTCGATAAGAGGCTTACCGACAAGATAAACATTAATTTTCATGTGGTAGAGGATCCCCTGCGAGCGGTGGCAAGAGGTACGGCAGTAGCACTTAAAAACATTGATAAATTCCAGTTCCTGATGGGATAAGATGAAAAGGTAAATGAGAAATCTGCTACTTTTTATTGTAAAGTACAACAGAATAATTCTGTTTATCCTACTTGAAATGATAGCAGTTTATCTCATCAGTAATTCATATAGATATCATAATTCTCAGTTAATCAAAGGTGTACGAAAACTAACCCTTGCATGGGAAGGGGTAATTACTGACACAAAAAACTATCTTAGAATCAAAAAGATAAATGACGATCTGCAGGCTGAAAACACTGCACTTTGGAATCTGATAGAAAAAAATATAATAAAAACCGACTCATCCTTTTTACAGATAAATGATACTGCTTCAGGAGCCCAATATGAAGTACTTCCCGCAAGTGTGGTTAATAATTCTGTCAACAGAATAAAGAATTATTTTACTATTGACAGGGGTAAGGATGACGGCGTTGACGTAAATATGGGTGTAATAAGTCCATGGGGTGTGGCTGGCATCACCGTGGCATCATCAAACAATTATTCCATTGTAATGCCAGTGATAAATACGGATTTCAGACTCAGCAGCAAAATAAAGTCGAATGACTATTTTGGCTCACTCATATGGGATGGGAAAGACAACAGGTATGCCGTTTTAAATGATATACCACAGCATGTTGCATTAAATGAAGGTGATACTATTGTAACCACAGGTTACTCGGCAATATTCCCACCAGGAATTATGGTTGGGACGATAAGTGAATTCAAGAAATCGGGCAGCGATTTTTATTCGATAAAAGTTCGTATTGCCACTGACTTCAGAAAGCTCACTTATGTGAAAGTAATAAGAAATAAAAGGCAGGAGGAACAGTTAAATCTTGAAAAGGGATTTCAATGATTAATCAGCTGTTAAGATATACTATTATATATATAGTGCTGCTACTGTTGCAGGTTTTTGTATTTAACAACATACAGTTTAGCGGATATGTAAATCCATATATTTACATTCTATTTGTTCTGCTGCTGCCTTATGAAATATCAGGTTGGCTTTTGCTGATTATATCATTTTTTGCAGGATTTTTTATAGATATTTTTATGGGTACAGCTGGCATGCATGCCGGGGCTACCGTTGCTGCAGGTTTTGCCAGGCCCTATATTCTGAGGGCTATTTCACCCCGTGACGGATATGTGGCGGATAGAGAACTTTCTATGGTAGCTTACGGATTTAACTGGTTTTTCTTTTATGCCCTTTTAGTTGTTGCTGTTCACCATCTGGTTCTTTTTTACCTCGAAATATTCAGCTTTGAAGGTTTTTTCAGGACATTCTTAAAAGTAATTTTCAGCACTGTTTTTACAGTTATATTTATCATTTTTGCAGAGTATATAAGGAAAGGCCGATAGAGGTTTGTAATGAAGGATCTTTATGTCAACAGAAGAATAATAGTTGCAGCTCTGATTATTATCCCGGCTGTTATACTTCTTGCGAGGCTCTTTCAGATTCAGGTGGTTGAAACTTCATACCGCATATCAGCCGAAAACAATGTTTTACGTTATGTTACTCAATATCCTGCACGCGGACTGATATACGACCGCAACAGAAAACTGCTGGTATTTAACCAGCCGGCGTATGATCTGATGGTAATTCCCGGACAGGTTTCAAAGATTGACACGGGGGAATTCTGCAAATCACTGAATATCACCAGGGAGTATTTCAGGGAGAGGATGAAGGCAGCAGCAAGTTATTCAAAAAGGGTTCCTTCAATATTTATGAAGCAGATTTCTTCCGAAATATATGCCGGCTTTCAGGAAAAATTGTTCATGTTCCCCGGTTTCTATGTCCAGACAAGAACACTCAGAAAATATTCAAAACCTATTGCTGCACATGTATTGGGTTATGTAAGTGAGGTTGACGAAAATGTTATTAAGAATAATCCTTATTACAAGCCGGGTGATTACATTGGGAAAACGGGCATTGAAGAAGCATACGAAGCTGAATTGAGGGGAAAGAAAGGGGTAAAGATATTTTTGGTGGATGTTTACGGAAGGGTTAAAGGTTCGTATGAGGAGGGGAGGCTCGACACTGCAGCAGTTCAGGGAAAGGATATTGTATGTACCATTGATTCAGATCTTCAGGAATATGCTGAAACTCTGATGAAAAACAAGTCGGGGAGTATTGTTGCCATTGAACCAGCAACAGGGGAGATTTTGACCCTGGTTTCTTCTCCCACTTATGATCCTTCACTGCTTGTTGGTAGGGTCAGATCAGAAAACTTTGCAAAGCTGCAGGCTGATACAACCATGCCGATATTCAACAGGGCAATTATGGCCTCATATCCTCCGGGATCAACATTTAAAACAGTTAACGGACTCATCGCCCTTCAGGAGAAAGTCATTTCTCCTTCGACAATTTTCGGATGCAATCCGGGTTATCTTTTCGTAGGATGCCATATACACGAATCACCGCTTGACCTTGTGGGAGCAATAAAGAACTCGTGCAATGCCTATTTCTGCCAGGTATTCAGAAGAATTCTAGAAAATCCTGCCTATAAATCGGTTAGTGATGCATATGAGCAATGGAGAAATTATTTATTGCAGTTTGGAATAGGCAGAAGTCTGGGCTCAGACCTTGTAAATGAAAAATCGGGGATTCTTCCTACAGTGTCGTTTTATGATTCCCGTTATGGTAAAGGCCGCTGGAAAGCACTCACTGTAATATCTCTGGCGATTGGGCAGGGAGAGATAGGTGTTTCTCCTCTACAGATGGCTAATATGACAGCAGCGATAGCAAACAGGGGATTCTATTACAGCCCTCATATTGTTAGAGCAATCGGTGATTCCATGAATGTCACCAGGGGACTGACAGAAAAACATACAATTGAAATTGATACATCGAATTTTGAATGGATAATAAAGGGAATGGAAGAGGCTGTTAATGGAGGTACCGGTGCTACTGCAAGAATTGCAGCAATAGATGGTATAACTGTTTGCGGTAAGACGGGGACAGCACAGAATCCTCATGGTAAAGACCATTCTATATTTATTGCATTTGCTCCAAAAGAAAAACCACAGATTGCCATAGCAGTATATGTCGAAAATGCAGGTTTTGGTGCTACTTATGCTGCTCCTGTTGCAAGACTTTTAATCGAAAAATACCTGAAGGGAACAATCACTAACAAGTCGCTCGAAGATTATATTCTCAACCTAAATCTGATGAATGGATGGAGAGAAGAGTGAATATATGGAGGGCTGTTGACAAGATTACCATTGTAATATTTTTGCTTCTTGTAATACTGGGCTGGCTTAATATATATGCTGCGGTCTATAATGAAGAACACACAAAGATATTCGATTTTTCCCAGCGTTATGGAAAGCAGATGGTATGGATTATTACAACACTGATATTTGCTGTTGCACTTCTTTATATCGACAATCGTTTTTATTTCTTTTTTGCCTACATAATTTACGGGTTCTTCATTTTACTTCTTTTTGCAGTACTAATTTTTGGGAAAGAAGTATATAGCACGAGAGCGTGGTTTGAAATAGGACCTGTGAGTATTCAGCCCTCGGAATTTGCAAAAGCAGGTACGGCGCTTGCTATTGCCCGGTACCTGAATTCAAAAGGACAGGAACTGACACGGCTTAGTGTACTGCTGCCTGCAACAGGTATCATTCTGCTTCCTGCATTGCTGATAGCCATGCAGCCCGATATGGGAACCACTGTTGTTTATCTGAGTTTCTTTATTGTCCTCTTCAGGGAAGGCCTGAGCCCTTACGTGTTTGTAACAGGCATTCTCATGATTGTTCTATTCTTTTTTACCCTGTTGTTTAACCAATTGTATGTTGTTTCAGGTCTGATCGCTGCGGGCTTTCTTCTTTCCTTTACTGTGGCAAGGAGCTTCAAAACAGTTCTTAAAGGGATGTTTATTTTCCTGCTCGTCGGAGGTATTATTTATTCAGTAAATCATTTTCTGTTAAAGTCATTAAATATCAATGTAATATTGATTCTTAGCCTCATATTTTCAGGGATTGCCTTTTTATGGCACATATACAGGTACAAGGCTAAAGGAGTACTTATTATATACCTGTTTGTACTTGGCAGTGTATTGTACGTAAATATTGTTGACTATCTGTATAATAATGCATTAAGGCCACATCAGAAGGAGAGGATTGAAATACTTTTGCGCATAAAATCAGATCCGCGCGGATCGGGTTATAATATAAATCAGTCGGTCATTTCAATTGGTTCTGGAGGTTTCCTGGGGAAAGGCTTTTTAAGGGGAACCCAGACAAAATTCAGATTCGTTCCAGCACAGAGTACAGATTTTATTTTCTGCACAGTGGGTGAGGAGTGGGGTTTTGTTGGTGCCACAGTAGTAATTGGCCTTTATGTTTTGCTATTGCTGCGTTTGCTTTTTCTTGCAGAGCGGCAGCGCTCAGCTTTCTCCCGTATTTTCGGTTACGGTGTGATATCAGTACTGCTGATACATTTCTTTGTAAATATAGGAATGGCTACCGGAATTTTGCCAGTCATTGGCATTCCGCTTCCTTTTTTCAGCTATGGTGGCAGCTCTCTCTGGGGTTTTACCCTGCTTCTGTTTATCTTCCTCAGGCTCGATGTCGCAAGGCACGAATATCTAATTTGAAAAGAAATATGTACTCTTCAGAAAGGGATGCTGATATCGTGAGATAGCGGAATTCCGAAATCTTTTTCCACATAATCAATCAGCTGTGGAAAAAATTCCATAAAGTCATCCTGAAGTGAGAAATAATTTTTCTTAAATGTTTTAATTGCCCAACGTGTTTCGTTAGGGAGGGATGATCTTTTGCTCAGAGCGTTTAGTACGCGCTTGATCCCTTTGACGGTCTGGTATGATTCAATCCAGTTATTTATAATAAAAAACGGCATCATCTTCCTTACATTATCGGGCAATATCTCATAATGATTAACAAGTGCACGGTAAAAGTTGTAAGTAACACTTTCAAGAGGTTTTCTCGAAAAGAAATCCCATTCTTTTGTCAGGAAGTGATCATATAAAATGTCAACAATAACACCAGCATATTTGTAATACTTTCTCGAAAAAAAGAGTTTGCTTCGGTGAACAACAGGATGCCTGTCGGTGAATGCGTCAATGTGCCTGTGAAGTATGATCCCTTTACGTACAAGCTCAGGATATTTAAGATAATCTCTCCCTTTTACATAGTCGCCTATGTAATTCCCGATGATTATCTTGTCTGAATCACCCGACAGATATATGTGAGCCAGTACGTTCATTATTTATATTCAATTTCAATACTACAAAGAATTTGTCATAAAGTTATTCAACCTTACAAATTTTTTAGGTGTTTAGAAGTGATAACGTATTATTAATTCAGAAGATTACGGGAAAGTGAAAAATATTTTTAATGGTAGAAATAAATTAAATGCTGTTAATTGATTTTAATCAGGGATTTTTTAAAAAAGTTAGAGTAATCTTGGGGGAAGTATTAAATTTGGTGGATTAAAAATATTTATAATAGAAGATTAATATGGCTGTAAAGAATGTCATCATTATAGGAGCAGCAGGAAGAGATTTTCACAACTTCAATGTTTATTTCAGGGATAATGAATATTACAGGGTTGTTGCCTTTACAGCGGCACAGATTCCGGATATTGAGGGAAGGAAATATCCTGCCGGTCTTGCAGGCAGGTTATATCCCGAGGGCATTCCAGTTTATCCGGAGGAAGAACTACCCCGGCTGATAAGGGAGACAAAAACCGATATATGTGTTTTTTCGTACAGTGATGTGCCCTATCAGAAAGTGATGTCCCTTAGTGCCATTGTAAATGCAGCAGGTGCAAGCTTTATGCTGCTGGGTCCGGCTGAAACAATGAAAAGGAGTAATAAACCTGTTATAGCTGTAGGGGCTGTAAGAACAGGATGTGGAAAGAGCCAGACCTCAAGGAGGGTGATCGAGATTCTTATGTCGAAGGGACTTAAGGTTGTAGCTGTACGCCATCCCATGCCTTACGGCGACCTTGAATCACAAAAAGTTCAGAGATTTGCTGAAATAAAAGACCTCGAGAAATATAATTGCACCGTTGAGGAGATGGAGGAGTATGAGCCGCATATTGTAAGAGGTAATGTAATCTATGCCGGAGTTGATTATGAGGCAATTTTAAAGGAAGCCGAGAACGACCCTCAGGGATGTGATGTTATTGTTTGGGATGGAGGGAATAACGACTTTCCGTTTTTTGTACCCGATTTGATGATAACTGTTACAGATCCTCACAGGGCAGGGCATGAACTGAGATATTATCCAGGGGAAGTAAATTTAAGAATTGCCGATGTGGTGATAATAAACAAGATAGACACTGCTTCACCCGATGCAGTGCAGATTGTAAGGGAAAACATAAGCAAGGTTAATCCCGGTGCTGTTGTTATTGATGCAGCATCGCCTGTGAAGACTGAGAATCCTTCTGTCATAAGAGGCAGGAGGGTTCTTGTAGTGGAGGATGGTCCGACACTTACACATGGTGAGATGAAGATAGGTGCAGGTGTTATTGCCGCCAGAAGATATGGAGCCTCCCAGCTCGTTGACCCGAGGCCTTTCATAGTAGGCAAGCTTGTTGAGACATTCAGGACCTATCCTGAAATAGGCACTGTTCTGCCGGCCATGGGTTACGGGAGACAACAACTGCGCGACCTGGAGAGGACTATCAATAACACTGACTGCGACAGCGTGATCATTGCAACGCCTATCGACCTGAACAGGATTATTAACATTCAGAAGCCCACCACAAGGGTCTATTACGACCTGCAGGAGATCGGCTATCCCGATCTCACACAGGTACTTGATGAATTTTTGGAGCGGAAGAAAATTATCTCCTGACGCGGGCGTTCCCTTTCCAGATGCTCCATATCTGTTCTTCGTCGGCTGGCTGGCAGTAGTCGGTCATGAAGGTTGTTGCCATAGCTCCTGCTGCCCATCCGAACTGAATCCATTTCTCAGGTTCCCAGCCTTTAAGAATAGCATAGAGTAATCCACCTACGAAGCCGTCGCCACCACCAATGCGGTCGAGCACAAAAATCTCACGCGGTTCTATAACATGCCATGTTTCACCTTCAAGCATAATAGCTCCCCACAGGTGCCTGTTAGCATTTATCACCTCCCTGAGGGTGGTGGCAAACACTTTCGCACCAGGATAGCTTTTCCGTACTCGTGAAATCATTTCCTTAAAGCTCTCTATTTTTGATGCGATATCTTTGCCGCCTGCTTCCGGACCTTCAATGCCCAGGCTGAGCTGAAAATCTTCTTCATTACCAACAAGAATGTCGGATAGGGAAGCTATCTCGCTGAAAGCAGCAGAAAGTTCCTTTTCGCGGTTTTTCCAGAATGAAGCTCTATAATTCAGGTCGAATGATACCAGCGTGCCATGTTTTTTTGCCTTGCGTGCAAGCTCAAGGCAGAAGTTACTTGTATCTGGAGAAAGGGCTGCTATAAGCCCCGACATATGTAGTATCTGAACTCCTTCTTTCGCAAAGAGTCTTTCGAGGTCAAAATCTTTTACGTTAAGTGTTCTGCCCACCTCGCCGGCACGGTCATTGTGGACTCTTGGGCCTCGAGGTCCATAACCCGTATCAGCTATGTTGAACTGATGGCGGTATCCCCACGGGCCTCCCTGCTCAACTTCGACACCTTCCCATACAATATGCCTGCTTGCAAGGTTGTCCTTAATGAACCTTGCAATGGGACTATCCTTAACAAATGTAGTGAGCACCTTTACCGGTAACCCCAGGTACGATGATACACTTGCAACATTCGATTCGGCACTCGTTGCCTGCATAACGTATGTATCACTGCAATGCACAGGTTGAAAATTTACGGGCGTAATTCGAACACCCATGCTGGTTGGCACAACCAGCGACCACATGAAGTTCTTTCTAAGTTCCAGACCCATAATTCAAAATTTATATGTTATTGTTTTAGTTTTTCCCTGAGTTTTTTGCCTGCTTCCTCATAGCCTGGTTTATTCAGCAGGGCAAACATGTTTTTCTTGTAAGCCTCAACTCCAGGCTGATCGAAGGGATTCACATCAAGAATGTATCCGCTTATGGCACATGAGATCTCAAAGAAGTATATCAACTGTCCTAGATAATATGCATCAAGGGAAGGTATGTTAACCGATATCACCGGAACCCCTCCTTCGGTGTGGGCAATAATGGTTCCTATCTCAGCGCTTTTGTTGATCTCACCAAGTTGTTTCCCTGCAAGATAGTTCAGCTGGTCCTGATCGTCTTTTTCCACAGGTATTTTAACCTTTGCAGGTGACGATTTTATGGAAAGCACGGTTTCAAAAAGTATCCTCTGTCCTTCCTGTATGTACTGTCCCAGTGAATGGAGGTCAGTTGTGAAGTCGACTGAAGCAGGGAATATGCCTTTGCCCTCTTTTCCTTCACTTTCTCCGAATAATTGTTTCCACCATTCGGCAAAATAGTGCAATTTGGGATGGAAGTTCACCATAATCTCGAGAGGTTTACCAGCTTGAAGCAGCAGATTTCTGGTAGCTGCGTATATAAGTGCTGGATTTTTCTGAGGATCTTTGTTGTCGCGGGTAATAGCCGCAGCAGCCTTTGCCCCTTCAATAAGTTCACGGATATCTATTCCTGCAACCGCTATTGGCAACAGGCCTACTGGAGTAAGAACTGAATAGCGACCTCCAATATCATCGGGTATTTCGAAGGTTTCGTAACCGTTAAGCTCGGCCAGTGATCTCAGTGCGCCTTTTGTTGCATCAGTGATTGCAACTATGCGGTCGGCTGCTACTGATTTGCCGAACTTCCTTTCAACATGGTCTTTGATAAGCCTGAAAGCAATAGCCGGCTCCATTGTGGTTCCCGACTTCGAGATCACTATAACGGAATAATTTCGATGTTCGAGTACTTCAAGAAGATCGGCCATATACTCCTCGCAAACATTATGACCTGCATATATTATTTCGTGGTTTTTATCTTTCTGATGGTGTGGAAAAGAGTGTGAAAGAGCTTCAATAACAGCTCTGGCACCCAGGTATGAGCCTCCTATACCTACAACAACAGTAGTGTTTGAAACTGACCGCAGGTGCTTCGCTATCTTTTCTATTCTTGCTGTCTGCGTGCCTGCATTTTCTGGCAGTCTAAGCCAGCCAAGGAAATCGTTGCCCGGTCCGGTTCCCGAAAGAAGAGTTTCAAGGTGCCTGACCGCCAGCTTTGAGTGAGCAGCTATCTCTTCAAGGGAGATAAAGTCTGACACTCCGTTTACGTTAACATTAATGTTCTCTTTCATTTTAAATATTTTAAGTTGTTTTAAGCGGCTCCTTGCTGTACAAAGATAAAAAAAGCCGCCGGAATTGCTCCGGCAGCTTGCACATAAAAAATTAATTTTCTGCTACTGTTTATCTTTTGCGGACTGTTCCTGCACTTGAAGTTCTGACATCAATAATTTCAGGCTCTCCAGCATATCTGACATCCCCGGCACTTGATACACGTGCCACCAGTTTGTGAGTTACATAAATGTCGGCATCCCCGGCACTGGATACATCTATATCTGCATCTTTTACTTTGAAGTCCCATGCATTAAGATCACCCGCACTGCTGAGGTCAGCATTAAGAGTCTCTGCTTCACCGGTGAGGCTGATATCGCCTGAACTGCTTATCTTAACATTAGCATTACGGGCATAAAGTTCAAGCCTGATGTTTCCGGCACTGCTGGATTCAAGAAGAATATCCCCGCATTTTACGGGCGTCTCCCCTATAATATCACCCGCGCTGCTTGTTTTGAGCTTCGTCACATCTTTCATGGTTACATAGACTCTCTTTCTTTCGGCACTGCGGATGCTTACATCGTCGAAATATATTCTGAGAGTTCTGTCTTTTACTTCTGTAACGAGGTAATCGTGAAGATTTTCATCGGCTTCAACGATAATTTTTTCCCCGTCACCCTGACTGAGATACACATCGATGCCGGTGCTGACACTTATACCATCGAAGTAGGAAGCAGGCCTTTCTTTTTTTACCACGTTGCCGTTACCCCGTACTGTCCTGTAAAACTGCCCGTCAACACAGGAAGTCAATATAAGTAACAGTGCGGTAATAATTAAAGATTTACTGATTTTCATCTGATTCAGGTTTTTGTTGTTAAATTCACAATAAAGACGTTATATTTTTCATTTTGATGCGTGCAGGATATAAAATAATTTTCTTCAATGAATCTCTACAGCACAAATAACAGGTATAATGAAACTCAATAATTTATTCAGAAAAATAAACAATTGAATTATTAAAATTATATTTGTTAAAAGTTAAAACCAGTAAAAATATCTTGTTATGGCGATAGAGAAAACAAAAAAGAGTTCGGGATATATACGTCTTATCGGTGATTTTCCGAAAGTAGGCATTCGTCCTGCTATTGATGGGCGAATGATGGGTGTACGGGAAGCTCTTGAGAAGCAGACCATGAACATGGCAAAGAATGCGGCAAAGTTGATTTCATCGAATCTGAGGTATCCGGATGGCTCGCCTGTTGAATGTGTTATTGCCGACACATGCATTGGTGGTGTAGCAGAGGCAGCAATGTGTGCTGAGAAGTTTCGCAAACAGGGTGTGGGTGTCAGTCTCACTGTGACGCCCTGCTGGTGTTACGGCACGGAAACAATTGACATGGACTCGCTGATACCGAAGGCAATATGGGGGTTTAACGGCACCGAGCGCCCGGGTGCGGTTTACCTTGCCGCAGCTCTTGCCGGCCATAGCATGAAGGGACTTCCAGCCTTCGGAATTTATGGCCGTGATGTGCAGGATGCAGGTGATGAGACTATCCCCGAGGATGTGAAGGAAAAGATACTTCGCTTTGTAAAAGCCGGGCTTTCAGTTGCTTACATGAAAGGGAAATCATACCTCTCAATGGGTTCTGTCTCCATGGGCATAGCCGGTTCAATAGTGAGGGAAGATTTCTTTCAGGATTACCTCGGAATGCGGAATGAATATGTTGATATGTCTGAATTTATCCGGAGGATGAATCTTGAGATATACGACAGGGAAGAATTCAGGAGGGCACTTGCATGGACAAAGAAATATTGTAAAGAAGGAAAAGACCTGAACAAAAAGCCTAGAACGCGTGAACAGAAGGACAAAGACTGGGAAACTGTAGTTAAGATGACCATTATAGCCCGCGATCTGATGGTAGGGAATCCAAGGTTGAAAGATTTAGGCTTCGGTGAGGAAGCACTCGGTCATAATGCCATTCTCGCAGGTTTCCAGGGTCAGCGTCAATGGACTGATTTCATGCCTAACGGTGATTTTCTTGAAGCGATTCTCTGCTCATCATTCGACTGGAACGGCATAAGACCTCCCTACCTTGTTGCAACTGAAAACGATGCCATGAACGGCGTTCCAATGCTATTCGGTTATCTTCTTACCAATACTGCCCAGATGTTTTCAGATATACGCACTTACTGGAGCCCTGATGCTATAAAACGGGTTACAGGTAAGAAACCGACAGGGTTGGCTGAAAATGGGATAATCCATCTAATAAATTCCGGGGCTTCATCGCTTGATTTCACAGGACGCCAGACTAAAGGTGGTAAGAGTGTCATCAAACCATTCTGGGAAATAACTGAAAAGGATGTTGAAGCCTGCCTGAAGGCAACCGTATGGCCCCCGGCAAATACCGGATACTTCAGGGGCGGAGGCTTCTCATCACAGTTCGATACAAAAGGCGTGATGCCAATCACAATAATGAGAGTAAACCTGATAAAAGGACTTGGACCTGTCTTGCAACTGGCAGAAGGATATACAGTTGAACTGCCTCCCGATATGCATAAGATTCTGACCCAGAGAACCGACCCAACATGGCCGACGACATGGTTTGCACCACGCCTCACAGGCAAAGGTCCGTTTGTCGACGTATATTCAGTAATGGCAAACTGGGGAGCAAACCACTGCGCATCGAGCTATGGACATATCGGAGCTGATGTCATAACACTTGCCTCAATGCTAAGAATACCTGTGTGCATGCATAATGTGCCTGAGGAAAAAATTTACCGTCCTAGTACCTGGAACGCTTTCGGAATGGAAAAGGAAGGAGCAGATTACAGGGCATGTATGACTTATGGGCCTTTGTATAAGGGTTAGGGTTTCACTGGTTAACGGGTTTGCTGGTTAACGGGTTTACGGGTTCACTGGTTCACGGGTTTGCTGGTTTGCTGGTAACGGGTTTGCTGGTTCAAGGGTTAACGGGTTTGCTGGTTCAAGGGTTTAAGGGTTAAGGGTTCAATGTTTCGAGGTTCGGGGTTTAAGGTTAAAAGGTTAAAGTTGGGGAAGTTTAAGGTATGAGATTGATACAGATACTGAATTTTTTTAAGGAAAAATGATTTGGATAAATTAAATGCTTAATAATGGAAAATTTACAGGAAGATAAAAAGATAGAACTGGGGAAAGATGCCTTGAGCTATCTCGATACAACAAGAAAATGGACCATGTTTTTTGCAATTCTCGGGTTTGTCTTTATCGGGTTGATGCTGTTGGGTTGTGTAATTGCCGGTGTGTTGCTTAATTCATTACCTGGCTTAAGTGAATTTGAGAGTGTGGATGATATGGAAAGTGTCGGTTTAATGGCAGGTGCAGCAAGGATAATGCTTATTGTTTTCATGGTCATTTTTGCCATAATTTATTTTTTCCCGTTTTATTATCTCTTAAGGTTTTCGCAGCACACATCGAGAGCAATAAAGAAGCTAAGCTCGGAGGAATTAACAATGGCTTTAAGAAACCTAAAAGCTTACTGGCTATATATCGGAGTGCTGGTAATAATAGTTTTGTCGGTATATCTGCTAATCTTTATTATTGCAGGCACTTCACTTGCATTTCTTTCCCGTATTTTCGGATGATCTGAGTGATGAGGAGGATTTTTGCTGTTGGTGAAGCACTTGTTGACATTATTTTCAGTGGCGGGGAACCCCGTGCTGCAAAAGCAGGCGGTGCCATGCTTAATACTTCTGTTTCACTCGGGAGGGCAGGGTTACCGGTATCATTTATTAGTGAGTTCGGTGCCGACGATCCCGGGAGATTGATTGACAGTTTTTTGAGAAGTAATGGCGTCGATACATCATACGTTTACAGGTTTACCAGAGGAAACACCGCGCTGGCACTTGCATTTCTCGATGAAAACAACAATGCACATTATACCTTTTATAAAAATTATCCCTCACAGCGCCTCAATACTGAACTTCCCGTAATAGGGAAAGATGATATCTTTCTGTTTGGGTCTATATATGCTATTACAGAAGAGGTTAGAAGCAGCGTGATGAAGCTGCTGAGGAGTGCTTCGGAAAACAATGCTCTAGTAATTTATGATCCCAATTTCAGAAGCTCCCATCTTCATGAGCTCGGAAAGCTTAAACCCCTGATAATGGAAAATATAAATATTTCCACTGTAGTGCGTGGCTCACATGAAGATTTCCAAAATATACTCGGTTTGGAAAATGCAGATGAGGTTTGGAAAACATTGAAGGAATTTAGTAAGTGTATTATTTACACTAATAGCACTGAAGGTGTTTATGTAAGGACACCTTCATTTTCGGGAGAATTTCCGGTAAAAAAGATCGAGCCTGTAAGCACCATAGGAGCAGGGGATAATTTCAATGCAGGACTAATATTTGCATTTTACAACGGAAATATTAAACCATCAGATATTTTGGAGCTTGACTACAGGGAGTGGGAAAAGATTATTGCTACTGCAGTTGATTTTGCCACAGAGGTATGTTTGAGTTGGGATAACTATATAGGTTTTGAGTTTGCCAGCAGGTATCGCTCCGCTTCTGGGCTCCAGATATAATTGTTGCGGGCAACAATTTCATGGAGGCCCTTGTAAAAGTTGTCGGTTCTTCCCAGTTCTTCAAGCTGGTAGAGTGAAACAAGCGGCATGGAGATGTTTGTGTAGATTAGTTTTTTACCTCCTGGAATGTTGGGAAGATTAAGAGTTGTTTCGATTACCGAGTCGAGGCCTCCAACATGTGTTATCATAACGGCAGGATTAATTTTTCCTTCGCTTATTAACCTTAAAGCTTCGCGCATATCGTCGGTATTTCCGCCAGAAGTTCCAACAATATGGGTAAAGGCATAATGAACATTATAGAAGTTTATTTCTGCACTGAAACTCTGGTCGGCCGGTCCGGCAAAAAAATTGAGACATCCGTCGAAACCTAGTATGGCATCGGCCTGCTCGATTACCTGCCTTACTGGTGCAAACACAAAAACATCATCAAAACCAGTACCTCCTGTAAGGTTTTTGAGATACATAACTGGTGAATCAATCTTTCCGGTGTTGACATAAACGAGCCGGGTTCCCTCTTTTTCTGCCTTTTCAGGAGAAAAGAGTGATTGTGCACGTGCAAGCCTTTTCTCGTCGATATCGGTTACCACTAGCAGGGAAGGTTTTCTTTCGCAGTGGAGTGCATAGTCGATGGCACCGAGTCCCATCGGGCCTGTTCCTGCGAGTATTGCCATTTTGCCTCCTGGTCTGATGCCCATCTCATGTATATAGGTTCCGGGTGGTACGTGGAAGCTGGCGTGGAATGCTCCTATGATGCACGACATCGGTTCGGCAAGGGAGGCTGCGTAGAATGCATCACCTTCGTAAGGCAGGAGGCAACCAGCCTCCATTACAATGCTGGGAATGATAATATATGTTGCGTCACCTCCGATATAGCGGTACGAATAACCAGGTGCATCGAGTGTCCCCATGTGAGCCATAGCAGGCTGTATGGAGAATTTCTGGCCGGGAGAAAATTTATGACGCCACTTTTTGCCAACTTCAAGGATAACACCGGCAAATTCGTGTCCGATTATGGTCGGGTTCACAGCTACATCGTCGGGTACACGCTTGTGGTCGGCCCCCTGAAGTGCTGCCTTGTGCGACGACATGCATATACTGTCGGATATAACCTGCGCAAGTATCTCATCATCCTGAAGGGGCGGCAGCTCAAATTCCTCAAGTCTTAAATCTCTTTTACCGTATATCCTGACAGCCTTGGTTTTCATCTCTGATATTTTATTAAAAAATAAGTTAATTCTCCAGTTTATTTAAGGGGAATGGGGCTGGTGATAAAGGTTATTTCAGCATAATCTGTCCGCCGGTTACAGGTATTGCCTGACCAGTCTCATATTCCTGATCAATCACATAAAGTATAGCTTTTACAACATCTTCGACCCTGCAACCGCGTCCAAGCGGGACCTGCTCTTCGTAGTAACGCCTTACGTCTTCAATGCTCTTAGCGCCAGGCACTTTTCCTGTTTTCAGATACTGGACAAAGAGCCCGGTAACCGGATCGGACCACAGAGGCCCGTCGAAGAAATTACCCGGACAAATACTGTTAACTTTAATTCTGAAGGGAGCCAGTTCAAGGGCAAAGCTCTGTGTAAGCCCTATACCTCCGAATTTGGCACCTGCATATGCAAAGTTCTTATTACTGCCTTTAAGCCCCGATTTAGAATTTATCTGTATTATGTCAGTAAAATATTCAGGTTTTTCTCTGTTCTGTATCTTCATTACTTCCGAGGCATATTTTGTGCAGTAAAAGAAGCCGTTATAGTTGGTTTCAGTCATCTTTTTGAACGTATCCGGGTCCATCTCTTCCAGCGAGCCAGCCCTGAGTATTGCAGCATTGCTTATCATGAGGTCCAGCCCACCGAATTCCCCAACTGCAGTGTAAACCATTTTTTTTACCGAGCCGGGGTCCGAAACATCTACTTTTACGAAAAATGACCGGTTTTTTGTGTTATTTTTATTGAGTGTTTCGGCAAATAACCTGCCTTTCTCCTCATTGATGTCAGCAACAACTATGTTCATGCCCAGCCGGAATAGGGCTTCGGCAATACCGGCACCAAACCCCTGTGCTGCTCCTGTGACAATTGCAATCTTATTCTCCAGTTTGTATTCTTCTTCAGAACCTCTGGAAACTTTTCTGCGGTAGTTTTCAACTTCCCATCTGTCAATAAAGTCAACCTGTTCTGGCGAGAGAAGTTTAATCCCCCCGCAGAAGGAGGCATAAAAACTTACTTTTACGAGGTCTTCGTAAACATCAAGAACCTGCTCTGCAGCAAAGTAGTTGTCCTCCACAGCAACAACACCCATTCCTTTGATAACTATCACCCTGGGGTCAAATCCATATTCGTTTCTGAACCTTTCGAGTTGATTTTTGAAAGATTCAAGTATCCTTTCGGCAGATGATGATTGTTCTATGTAAATATACCTGGGTTTGCAATACACAATCATATCAGGTGTAAGCGGGTGAGAAATCTTCTGGAACTGCTGCTGGCTGGTGCTGAACATATCTATCAGAGCATTATACCGGTGCCTGATGACTTTCGGCCTCTTTTCGGATAATATCATTCTTATTGCAGGAAAGACTTTCTCCAGCACAGGATTAAAAGGTAATGGAGTGGTGTCAGGCAATGGTTCGTAGATAGATGATATTTTACGTATTATCTTGTCGTAAATATTATGTATTTCCTCAACACTATCAGCACTTACAAAACTTCCATGGTTTTCGATGAGGATTATTTTCGGGTCGTTATCGTTTTTCTCTCTCCACAGGTTTATCTCATCTTCAAGCTTTTTGAAAAGCGTATAACCCGGATCGGTATAGTGAACAAACAGAGCTTCATTTCCAAAGAGTTTTGTACACAGGTTTTTTGCATTTCTGCTGCAAAGCACCCCGTTAATAACTGCCGGGTGAAGATGAACTACAAACCTGTATCTTATTAAATTATGCAGTGATGTTTCAACCGACGGTCTTTTCCCTCTGTATTCCTCATAAACTGCTGCTGAAAGGTCACTTTTTATCTCTTCTTCCCTTTTTAATGGATCATCGGAATATTCTCTGAGGGAGATAATATTAAGTTTCTCACGGTCCAGGGCAACAAGTCCCTCTTCTGTAAGGGTGCCAAGTGGATAACCACTTGCTTTAATCCATAGAGTTTTTTCGTACTTAAAAGAAGTGTTACCGCCACCCGCTATAACATAATCCTTGTTGCTGCCATAAAAGCGGGATATTTCCAGTAGTTCGGCAATTTCAGGTTTCATTCTAGTAATTTTTTAAATAATACTCTATTACGCACCGGCCAAGTTCTTCAAATCTATTACGAATTTCCATATCAGGCTCACCTGTTATTAAATAACCTTCTTTTCCCTTAGCCCTGAGATACTGGTGAGCAGCAATTACGCATGCACCTTTCCATGAAATTTTCTTCAATTCAGGATCGAGCTCTTTGTGACCCCGTGCGCTAACAGTCAATGGTTCAAGCTCAGGAGTGTTGTGCTCGGTACCGAAGGTTATTATAAAGCCTTTCCTGTAAAAGAACTCTGCAAAATCTCTGAGAATATCATGGTCGTTTCTTCCGGGGATAAGTTCAATACATCCTGTGTTGAGACTTATCAATGAATGGTACAGACTGTCATAATCTTTCTCAAATTCGGTGAAGTTTCCCCGAGCATCATCAAGCAATACAGGGTAACAGGGAATTCCACCAGCACTTTTTATAATTTTTATAATTTTCTCAGGTTCAAGGAAAGATTCTTCATCTTCTGCAACAAAAGCTTCACCTCCAGCCTTTAGCAGATTTGAGCGGATTTCATTCTCGAGAGCTGCAGGCATGCTCATATCAAATTTTGATTTTTTGCCACCGTAGAGGGTTTCAATAAACTTTAACTGCTCCTCCTGAGTGGCAAAGTTTTCTGCTGCAAGTATTCTTACAGCTTTTGCCAGATGCCTTTCCCTTACCAGTTCCCTCGCAAATCTCTTTTTAACCTCTTCAAAGCTGAGGCTAAGACCGGTCGCTGATCTGGTAATCAGAACATTGAGTTTGTCGAGCATCTGTCGGAGCTGTTCCTGGGTTTTTTCCTTCACTGCTGAAAGTTCAGCCAGCAGTTGAGTATCGAGGTGAAACGGATAATCGAGTCCTTTGCCTGAGAAATAGATTCGTCCCGGATTGTTCGGGTCGTTGATTCTTATTCCCTTTTGCTGGCACTCTTTCATCAGGCCGATAAACTCTATGTTAAAAAGAGGGAAGATTCCGTTGCTGATGCAGCCTTTGAAGAATTCTTCAAATCCGTCGGCAACGTAAAAATCGTTTATTCCCAGAACCTTGATATTTTCTTCGGTCGCCATGGAGAAAATCATCTCCATACCGGGGAAGGCACTGAAAGAGAATGGAGTATGGATATGAGCGTTTACTTCGCGGTATTCAGGAAGATCTTTACCTGAGAATATTTTCAGGAGTTCATCCGGCGGCGGGAAGTGTGACAGTAAATAATTGTTGTTTATCCTAATTTTCATGCCTCCGGGTTTTTATTTATCTGAATAGTCCATAACAGCAGTCAAAGATATGAATCTTTGCTAAACACCTTCACGGTTAAGTTTTATTACGGTTTCATCGGAGAAGATGTGTACAGGGTTATGGTTTTTCAGGGGTATGATTCTGCAGTGAATGGCATCAATAATCCATTCGGGCTGTGGGAAGAAATATTTCTCCATCTCGTATGCCGGCACAATCCAGTTGCGTGAGCCAACCACTACGGGAGGGGCATCAAGGTAATCGAATGCAAGCTCTGTTATTGTCTGTGCCATTTCCTTGAGGAAAGAGCCCCTTGATGACGCATCGCTTGCAAGAACGATCCGTCCCGTTTTTTTTACCGATTCAATTACTGGTTCGTAGTTGAAGGGCACCAGTGTACGTGCATCAATTATTTCTGCTTCGAGTCCGTATTTTTCTTTCAATATGTCAGCAGCTTTTACTGCGGTATAGAGTGTTGCACCTATGGTGAGTATTGTTATGTCGTTTCCTTTTCTT
>Ga0116165_1000189_pt1 | contig 52723 bp, 60 predicted proteins | sample AD_JPNMR1_MetaG_FD_89885 | JGI IMG/M metagenome (GOLD analysis project Ga0116165, IMG submission 89885) | Active sludge microbial communities of municipal wastewater-treating anaerobic digesters from Japan - AD_JPNMR1_MetaG | ecosystem: Engineered > Bioreactor > Anaerobic > Digestate | place...
GCAATTTGTGGTAAAATTTCGTCCTCTGTATATTCATCGATTTGCTCTTGAGGCGTTGCTAAAACTACGTCTTCGGTAATTCCATTTGCAACTACTACATAAGACTCTTCTCCATCATTAGGCGATATTTTTGGAAGGGCTGTAGCATTTGCATTTCTGTCCACTACATGAATATTATCAGTGAAAAGGTGTCTGCCATTTACTTCTATTGAATGATGATTTACATAACTTGATACATTCAAATTATAATCGTAATTTCCCATACCACTTATTGCATAATTATCATAAGTAGTGTTTGAACCAAATCTATATGAATGATAAAAACTAAACTCTTTATTGAATTTATCTAACTCATTGTTTGGGCCCGTCCATTTACGTAATTTTATAGTATATTTATATAAAGTACCAGTAATATCTTCCTCATGCTGTGCATTATATTTTTTAGTAAAATCACAATAAAAATCAAAGAAATACTCAGAAGCATTTTCTATTGTAATTCCTGTTGAAACTGCGTCTACCATCCACTGAGAGGCGGTACCATTAGACCCTAAATAAATACGGCACTCTAAATCATTAGCCCAAGCATAAAGCAAGAATGGGCAACTTGTATTACCTACTTTATCTTTAGACAATTTTACAAAACTTCTTCCCGCAGTATTAGCGCGACCCGATAAAAACCGCCCAGTTAAATGAATAAAGTCTTCATTGTGATGGTTAATTAGTTTAGTATTTGGGCCAGTACCTAAATATACACCCTGAGAAGCAGCTGCTGGTGCCCACCAACCATCAACATCTGGGGCATTACCTACAACAGTATAACCTGATGGAATTGTTTCATATACATTTGAAGCAATTTCATTTCGGTATTCAGGTTGTTTATTATAAGCATATTCTCTAATAAAGTTTCCTTCACTATCTTTAGCATAAGGTACAACTTTATTACCCCAAACAATAATATCATTTATTTTTACATAAGATTTTGTAAGGTCTATTGAACCAAGCCATGGCGAAGTCTGTTGGTCCATACCTAATGCAATATTATCTTCCCAATAAATATTTTCTATTACTTGCTCACTTTGTTTTTCAAACTCACCATCCTCGGTCTTTAAAAACAGTTCACAGAGTTTTGTTTCAGCGTTCCAAATAGCCTTAGCTATATAATTAGTGTTTACCTGTAATGGTGCTAAAGTATAGCAAGATGCAGACCAAGTATCAGCTGATATACCTACTATAAATTGAAAATAATTTCCGTGGTGGGTAGCTGTACTGGCTAATTTTTCAAATTGTGGACAACCTCTATTTGCTCCATGTTGGCCTAACACAACCTGACGAGAATTAATATCTACAGCAGAGGTCTTAAACGCCATACATATCTCAAAACTCTTAATTTTTTGAGTACTAGTACCATCATGATTTTTTGTATATTTTGGTGCAGTATTTGGAGCTATTAAATAATCATTAGCTGTAAACCCACTAAATACACCAGCACGATTTGTAAGATAGTTACCACCAACAATCTCAACTTCATCATGAAGCTTTTCTATTTCAAAAGTTTTGTCCAGAGAGGAGTCTGCAGAATAGAATTTACGATAATCATTACCTGAAGCTTTAGCTGCCATCCATTCCTCTGTTGTTAGAAAGTCAGCATTTGTAATCTTTTCATTATATCCATTGTGTGTTGGAATTAAGTATGGGCATATAACAGTTTGTTCTGTTTGAACGCCTGCAACTGAAGATAAGTTCAAATCTGCAACTGAACCAGTTACATAAGCATGAAGTTCAACAGGAACTACATCATAATAGTAATAATATGTTAAAGCCCCATTTACAGCAGTAATTTGAATACGTCTGTATGGTGAAGTAATATCAGGCGGCAATACTACAATATTTGTAATTGTACCATAACCCGCAGGGTTACCTGAAAATCTTGCAGCATTTCTTGAACTTTCTAAACAAGAAGTCCCAATTCTTTCATCATTGCTATAAACATAAAAGTCATTTGCGTCTTCAGTACTTGGTTCTGCTTTTTGAGCATCACCAGGTTTTACTTCCCATAATAAATATTCTGGAGCTTCATGACCTATATGACTTAATCGTTTTAATTTGTAATATGACCTAATAGATATTGAGCTTCTTAAAATATAATCATCATGTCTATTTCTTATATAAACATCTCCTGCAGGAACATATAAAACATCATCAAGGCCTTTATCAACAACTACAAAAGAATGACCTTGTACTATAGGTTTAAGTATAGTAACTTCAGCAGTACTGTTAGAGCCTTGTCCAGAGATTTCGTAATCTTCACCGGCAACAAGCTGTGTTACATTACCTTCTGAGTCAACTTCATTTACTATAACATTGTTGATATTACTAAAAGTTAACTTATTTAATGCTTGAATAGCTCCGGCATACTCATTTGTGTGAATATCAACAGTATAGTCTTGCTCAATATTTCTTAAGAATGTAATAGTAGCTTTGGCTTCAGTTAAGCTACCTGTGATTGTGAAGTCAGTACCTCTTGTTAATACTGTCTCTGATGTATCTGGCGCAATTAAAGTAACTACAAGGTCTACATCATCAGTCAATAATAAACCTGGAATATTTTGAGCAGCATCTCTTAAGATTGGCCCTTCTAATTGATAATCAAACTCAACTGCAGGAATAGGCCCTTCAAAAGCTTGCTCAGTCCTTGTATAAAATCTTGTAGGCTCTGATTTTGTTTTAGAGTACCAAATACGTGAATAATTATATGAGTCATATCTATAATACTTAGTTTTAACATCTGTTAGAGCTCTTTTATTTTTCATAAATTTATTATGAAATTCTGCCCAACAGCTATCTTCTGAAGTAATTACTGAGCCATCAGCCAGATGTAAATCTGTATTAGATTGTGGTACTGAACTTGTAAGAATTGTTGCAATCTCTTTTGAGTTCAATTTATGCTTCTCAGCTTCATCAACCCGTTCAATTGCAGCTTCAGATTTTGCAATTGCGGCAGCTGCAGCTGCGTCAACTTGCTCTTTAGTTACATTCAATCCATTAACAATTTTTTGTGCATTATCTTTTGATTGCTCTGCAGCTTCTGCTGCTGCTTCTGCAATACGTATATAACTTTGAATTTCAACTATTGCTTGGTCTGGGTCAAGGTCTGATAATTCTAACCCATTACCTGCTGCATTGATTTTAATTGCTTTGCCTGGAACTACTACTGACAAAGTACCATCAAATGGCCTATCAATTGAAACTTGCATAGAACGCGCTACACGTTCATATAACATTTGACATATATAAGTTAATTTATCAAGTACAAACTCATTTGTAGACGCTGGGAAGTTACCACCTTCTTCAGGACTTATATTCTGAGTAATTGGTACATCTAAATAAGCAGCAAGAACTTGACCAGCTTCTACTGCTCTGTTTAAAGTAATTGTACGAGTTAGCGTATTTGCGCCTTCAATCGTATAGTCTGTACCATATTCCCAAATTTCATCAATACCTCGTATTTTTAAAGATACGTGAGAATTATCAATAAACGTAAAATCTGTAATTGGAATAACGGCCCCTACATTGATAGGACCGTCATAATATTGAACTGAGGTTTGTGCTTGAACTGTCATTTATTATTCCTCTGTTGCTACTTGTAGCGCAATCTCTTCATTTGGCTTTTGTATCATAAGTTTAGCGTCATTAAATTCGCTTCTTAAATACAAATCTTGCTCGCCAATTATCAATTCAATTTCTTTAAAGCTTTCTAATCTTTTATAAAATGTTTTTTTAGTTGGAACTTCTTTATTTTCTGTATAATAAATTGCCTTATTTGCATCAGCATTATATAACACAATTTTCTCTCCAGGGTGAACTGTTATAAGTTTATCTAATGTTGTCCAATCAGTTCCAATTTTTGTATCAAGTAATTTCATATTAAATTCTCCTTATAATATTATACAATATACCAGCGAACTTAGTGAGCTATTTCACGAATAACCCCTCATTAAACCAATATTCTTGGCCCGTCTTATTATGTAAATTTCGTTCAAGCCTTTGTAAATATCCTGGGTTTGCCCACTCATAAACATTGTTCATAATTAAATAGTCAAGCGGAATTTTTGCATAAAATATATTCTGACCTGGTAACCAATTTCTAAATCTACGTAAAGCTTCAGCTGCAGCGTCATCGCCATTCATAGCCTTTAAATATACACTATAAACATCATTTACTTTACCAAATGTAGGCCCTTCCAGAGCAGCCAAGAGGTCGACGTTTCCTTGAGCTTCTCCAAACAATACATCACCAATAATTCCTAATGCACCACCTTGGCATAATGCTCTGAAGAAAGTTTTCCTATTCATTTCAGGTGGTGTTCTACCTTTAACTGCTTCCTTACAACAAACAGATAAATAACCTAATAATGTAGTAGTCATTAGTAAATGACTTAAGCCGAGCACCGCTTGGCCCTTGCTTGCATTTGCTAGCCATGGTGTAACTGTTCTAGTAATAACTGAAATTGCAAAAGACTTAAATTGTCCAAAGCTTCTAAAAATTTCTCCTGGAATTGTACCTGCTTGAGTGCCTTGAGTTGTCCATACTTTTGCAATCATATCAGGTTCAACTACTGCAGCATTTATTCTGTCCCACATAAAACCGTGCAGCCTTGTTTGTAAATCAAGCTTACAATCTTTAATGCGGTCTGCATAGCCTGTAGCTGACTTATCAATATTCAAATATTTTGCAATAACATCGTCTGGAATATCCATAATATGTTTTATATCAATAAAAGTTCTCTTACCTTCTTTTACAAGAGGCATAGATTTTAATACATCTAATTCTTTTGAACCTAAGCCATAAGCTTCTAATGCTTTTCGCATACCTTGATTAAAGCCCTTAAAATCAGGATGTCCAGAGAAGAACATACCAAGCTCGTGGTTCAGTGATAGTGCCATTGATTTTTTCAATGAAGTCGTCCACCAATCTAAACCGATTGCTCTAAAGTATTTATTTTGCATTTTAGCTAATAGCCCAGAACCTGCGCTACCTTGACTTAAGGCATCATGTAAATTAGCTGATAAGTTTTCTGCGAGCAGCCCTAAATCATTAAATAAAGCACGTTCGCCTGGTGTTAGCCCTCTACGAGTAACATCTGTAAGCATTCTTATCATATTAACAAAAGCTCGCTGTTGAGATATCCCTAAATACATTGCTTGTGATAGCTGTGCACCAATATCTGAAAATGATGAAATTGTTGCCATTCCTAAACTTGACATTGAGTTTAAAGTTCTGAATGTTTGCATAACTTTTGCCATAGTTTCAGATACTGGTATATTTGTTTTCCCAGTTAAAACATCAAAATATGCACTAAGATTTCCACTCCAATGTCTTTTACTATCTCCTAATCTAAATTGTTTCATTGCTTTAACATTGCCTGAATTACGTACTTTTATTTTGAAGTATTCATGTAAATCATTAATAGTCTTCTCAGGGTTAGTTCCTAATTTCTCAATCAGAGCTGAATTTCTTGCAAGTCTACGTAGGCCTTCAATATAGCCTGTAGCTAAATTCGTAAATGTTCCATATTTTTGATTATACTCAAAAGATGCGTTAGCGTCTGCAAAGATTAAAGTTCTTGAATTACTTACACGGTCTGCTCTATTGCCACTTGTTGCTATGCCTACACCTGACTCATAATCTAAGTGAGTACCTGATACTAAACTAGTATATATTTCTCTAAGCATATTCTTGTGAGCTGCTTCACCTTTTAAGCCTTTAAAAGTTTTTGCATGATTTAGTCTTGGATAAATAAACTGAAACCATTGCTCAAAGCCGTCTTCAAAACGATTTTGTCCATTTTTTACTTTAGGCAATAATTTGCTTGGGTCGTGTGTCTGCGCTATGGTATACCCTTGTAATTTTTCAATATTTGCACCTTGTCTGTTTGCTTCAACACGCGCTGCCTCTTGATGCCTTTCAAGAATTTCTGCGGCTTGCCTAGCTAAGTCATCTCCAGTGATACCTGGTTTACCGCCCTCTCTAATTTCACCAAGCTCTAACCAAATATTACGAGAATTAGCTTCATTAAAAAAATACTTAGATAAATTTGCCCTATCTATATCATCTAAAAATGAGCTTATTGCACGCGATGTTTTAATATCCATGTGCAAAGCTACGGACATTTGAGAGCCTTTATGCCATTTGTATGCTGAACCTCCCATAAGATGTTTCAAAGCATCCAAATATTCCTCTGGCTTATAATTTGGTACACCGTTCTCATCTACTGCTTCTATAGAACGTATTATCTGCATAGTTTTCAATGTATTAAAAGCTGAATTACGCTTTGCAAGCAATGCTGCAGTAACTCTTTCATTACCCATTTCTTTTGCAACTTCAGCCTCAATATCTGCTTGGCTTCGTAATGTTTCTTTTGCCATCATTTCTTTTACACGAGCTTCATGCTCCTGCATAAAATCAACAATTTGTTCAGGCGACAAATACTTACTTGCCACATCTTTAAAAGCTAAATAACACATATTTTTAGACATTGGCATTATAATATCTCTCCTCTCCTACATGCTGCATAAGCCTCTGCATCTTGTTGTAATTGTCGCATATTTTCAATCTCAATATCTGCTTGAGCCATTTCAGGTGTTTTACCATCTTTATCTATGCCAAAGAAGTCAAGCTCTTCTTTACTAAAATCTTTTGCTAAAATTTTAATTGTCTCTGAATACATTTCAGCTTCTTCTTCAAGCTTACTCATTCTCGCTTCATCAGCAAATGGCTCTTCAGCAAATATCATATCGTCCAGGATAGAGTCTGATGTATCCCATGAATGGTTTTTACCCTCTGCAATTTGTTTCTCAACCAACGCTTTAACGTCTTCAAAAGTTCTTGGGTCTGAGTCTAAAACTTCGCGCATACGGTTTAAAAGCTCTATATTATCTGCTTCAGCTTTCCATGTTTCTATGTCTTTGCCGCGAATTAAATCGTCTAAATCGCGCTGAGACAGCTTTATTGAACTTTCTAATTCAGCTTTTTTCTTAAGTAAAATATCGGCGTTAGTATTTTCTTCGCGCGTAACTAGCTGATTTTTTAGTTCATCAAGTTCACGTTGTTGATTTTGCAAGAATGTTGTCAATTCTTTATGTCTCTCTAATATAGAATATCTATCAAACATTCGTTCGTTTAAAGAAGCTCTATAATCTTCAAATGTTATGCCTTTACGTGGATTAGTATTAAAAGCTTCTTTTAACATTACCATAGCGTCAAGGGCTTCAGCGCCAGCTTCGGCAAGTTCATCTAAAGCCTCTTCAGACACATTATTTAACAAAGCCTGCATATTACGTGATTTTTCAACTTGTTTTAATAGCTTAGTAAAATCTGTAAAATTATTTGTACGGCCTGCTAAAAAGTCTTCAAAAGACATTCCTTTGCGTAAAGCCTTACTTTGAACATTATTAAGCCATTTTGCAAAAGCTTTACCATTGCCAATAAACCCCGCACCATCAATAGCTCTAAACATTCTTTCAATAGCATCATCGACTCTATACCCCTTAAATATTGAGTCATTGTCTAAAAGTGCGCCTATTTGTTGACGCAAGTCTCGTATAGCTGTATCAACATCTTTACCGTAGCCTGATAATCTAGATAGTGGTCCAGTTTCTTTTAATTTAACCACTACACCACCAGCTACATTTTGAACATCAACATGGTTAGTACCTAAATTAACTAAATCATCAAAAGCCATTGAAGTTATAGTATGTTTCTTTTTATTATATTCTATTAAGTTATCTAAAGCTCTATTATTACCTAATTCAATAGCACTTGCAACATTGCTATTAAATAACTCACCTGCAGCTAAACCTCTAACACCCTCTATTAAAGCTCCCATGCCTGCATTAAATGCACCACCTGCGGCTAAATTAAACATTGAGTCAGCCATAGTATAATCTCTTTGGTCAATACTTGCAGCATACAATGGCAAAGGCTCTACTAAAGAATTCATTATAACGCCATCAGCACCACGTACTAAAGTTCTACCCATAAACCCTGTAGCTTCGAGGCCTTTTAAAGCAGGAATAAGCTTAGATACAGGTATAAACATTGTTGCTATGTTTATTGGGTCAGCTAAAGAACCAACCATGCTACCTGTTAAAGAAGCTACACCACTCATAAAAGTACCTTCACTACGAGATAACCGCTCACGGGCTGCCATCTCTTTTATCTTTTGAGCTACTATAACTTCAGCCTCTTGTTTTCTAATTGGATTATTAAAATGTACGCCATATTGAGCATACTTTGCATTAGCTTCCTCTGCAGTAAGCATTTCATTATCTTCAACTTCTGCGCGGGCTTTATTTATAGCATTTATTCGATGAACTGAACCAACAGTCGTATCTTCAAACATGTGTTTTACAGCCTCTGTAAAAATCACTTTATTTGAATATGGCTGATGTGTAGCTTGGTGCTGCTCTATAAATAAATTTGTGTTATCTCCATCAGAGTATGGAGTTTGTATAGCCCCCTGTTCAGGATTTACCAGGGAGTTAAGTTGCTCTGATTTTTCTTGTTGTAACACTGTATTAAAATCTGGCATTAATTACCTCCAAGATAATACCGCTGTTGCTGCTCATGAATTTTCTTAGCAGCCGCTGTGGCTTCTTTTTCTGTACTATAAATACCTAAATGCTTCTTTTTCTTTCTCCAATAAGCTATAGCAGTATCTTTATCCATTATAACGCCTTCATCGCTTACTAATGGAATTAAAATATATTTAGTTTTCCCATCAATAGTTGCAGTATAGCTTATCGATTTTACAGTACTTATAGAGCCATCTGCATTAGTAACTTGCGGCCTATTAAATAAATCTATATTGCCTTTATAATCAAACCCATATACATCGGCTGCATATCCTGTTGTAGTTTCTTTTCTTTTTCTTCTTGATATTTCCTTACCTTCAGCATTATAATAAACATCAAAATACTCAGTAGGTACTCCATTTTTAAATTTAGTCTCTAATTTATGAAATTTAGTGTAATCTGATTTACCAAGCCATGGGTATTTATTAGTAAGTAAATGTTCTATAGCTGCAGTTTTTGCTGCCTTTTTTGAGTTTACATATCCTTCCTGAATTGCCGTATGTCTACCTGCGCCTGGAATTTTATAGCCACTATATCCACTACCTACTGGTGCTTTCCATTTAAGTATCATTGCCTCTGCTTGCTTATTAATCTCTACTAAATCACGCAATTGCATTTTAGCTTTTGTGCCATCAGTAAGTCGCATAATATTGCCTGAGTACGGTGTTTGTTTAGTATCGCCAAAAGCAAATGAGACACTCATACCATCCATACTACTATATAATTTAGCTGACCTAACATTTGCAGCATGGTTAAGTTTATTTCTTTTATTCATAGCCATTTGTAAAGCTGGGTCAATCTTTTCTGAATTGCTACGAAGTGCTTGTTGGTCAAATGCTCCAATTTTATCTGGGTTAATACCTAAAGCGTTTACTACATCAAGAACTTCTTTTATTTGGTTTACTTCATTGCCACTAAAAGCTTTACTAGAGACTTCTATTGAAGTAGCTCCCCAATAAGGGTTTCTAATAGAGACCTGATTAAAGTTGTTTCCAATAAAATCTTGAGCCATATCTTTTATAATTACTTTTGGGTCACCAGCACTACCCTTTTGATACGCCCTATATGCATATAAAGCTGTCATAGCATTTATAAATCTTGAAGATGCTCCTGGATTAGTTTTATCTAAATTTGTTAAATATCCACTAATTACTGCATTCTTTCTAAGCTCGCCTTGTATATAAGCTTCCCAATTAGATTGTTTGCCAAACACTTTACTTGTGCCTGAATTTTTTTCTTGTTGGATAAACGCCTTCACATTATCCCAATTTGAAATTGCATTCTGTATGTCAGCCTTACCCTTATCAGAAGCCATTAAAACATATTGAAATAACCCAGCCTTATTTGGGTCGTCCATATGCTTAGCAATTGCAGTTATATCAGACATTGAATACTTACTAGCTAAAGCTACAAATTGCTCACCAGTTGCACGAGTCAGTTTTGCTGCTTCTACTTTAGCTTGATTATCAGTCATTGTACGAACTTCATTTGGAGCTATGCCATATACACTCGCTTGAATTGCAGCATTAGCTATCGGGTCAGTAACATTATAATTTTGTTCAATAAAAGCTGCCGGGTCTTTTTCAAATTGTTCTTGTGCCTTAGGTAACTCTTTTTCTAAATAGCTGATGGCTTTTAGCTTACGTACCTTTTCTCTATCAGATAATGATTTATCTGCTAATACAGAGTTTCTAAAAGCAACTACTTGTTTTGTATATGTAGCAGGGTCAGCCGCGCGTCCAGAGGATGTGCCTTTACCTGTGATAATTGCCTGTTTCATATTATAAGCATAACGCTTAGCTTCAATTTCATCTTCTTTTTCTAAAGCTTTACCATAAGCTTCTCTATCAGATTTTCCTTGAGCTTTATAATAATCAAACCACTTACCACTTAATTGATTTGAAAAGCTATATGTCTTGCCTGTACCTGAAGCTGTCTTAGTATAATCAGCTTTTGGGTTAATACCAAAATGAATATGTTGGCGATTTTCTTTTAAAGCTGCAGCGCCATACGTTGCAGATTGCTTCCAATTTACATAATCTAAAGGTATGTTCATTTTAGTTAATTCTTGTTTAATATAAGGAAGTTTCGCAGGGTCTACTTCAAATAAAGTACCACCCTTTCTCATATTATTTCCGTATAATTTGACTGCCTCTGCATAGGCTTTAATAGAGCCGTCAAGTGACCAAACTTTTTTGCCATTAACTTTTTTAAAAATTTGAATATCTACAGCTGAACCATCTTTGTGTTTTGAGTCTGTGTCATCTAGGCGTACATTTGAAGTTAACCAAGTCTCAAACCCATGCATTGCTCCTGCTAAACCATTTGCAAAAGTCTTAGCTTCTTTAGTAACATAACGACCTTTAGATTTAGTTATATTAGCTATATGAGCCTCACCCATACTAACTGGTTGATTTACAGAACCTGAACTACGAGTACAAGCTCCTGCATATTTAGGGTCGTAAGTCCCATCAGTCTCAGCACGTAACTCCATAGCGTCTTGTGCAGTATTCAAATCATATTCAGACATTGCATTTGCGGCATACATCGCTTTAAGAGCTTCTTTTTCTTGCTTACTAATAGTTTCATCGAGAAGCTTCCATAATTGCATACGAGTAGGATAGTCTAATTGCTCAGAAATATTTATCCAATTAGCACCATACTCAGACTTACGATACTCATCTTGAAGGTCTTGGTTTGCCCAAAAATCTTCCATAGTAAAACCTTTGCCTTCAGCTTCTTTAGCTTCTTTAAATTTATCAAAGCTATTACCTAAAAGCATATCGCGAATAGCGTACGGGTCTTTATCCATTATACCATAAGCATAAGATACTACAAAATCTTTTATAGTAGCAGTTTTCATTGCGTCAATTTGTTGTTGAGTCAGGTGATAAGGTGCTGCTACTGTATCAATATATCTAAGGGCATTTCCTATAGCGTCTTGTATGTCAATTAAAGAATTGCCTGCTAATACTTGAGCTTTTTGTGAGTCAAGGCCTTCTCTGACTTTCTTTGAAGCGGTTGTAGCTTGTAACTCATAACTATAGAGTAGTGATTGCTTAACATACGGCTCTTCAATACCACGTGTCATCTTTTCTATAAAAGCAGTTTGAGCAGCTTTTGTCTTAAAGCTTTTAGATTTATCTCGTATTAAAGCTTGTATACCTTTTTGCTGGCGTTCCATATCACCAACAAAATCATCAGGATTAGCTGTTGCTTTATATTTTTGTAGCATTTTATCTGCTTCATGAGCAGTATCTGCCTCAATACGAGCAGAGTTTAAAGCATCATCTTGCTCCATCTTTTTTATTGAAGCATTGATTAAAGCATCTCCTGTTGTTTTAATTATATTTGGGTCAAACCCAAAACCAATTTTACCTGGCTCATGATATGCTTGTTTACTTCTATATAGCTCTTGATATACATCTATCTTCATTATGCAATTGTTCCTTCCATTGCATCAACTCCAGCAAAACCGCTATTACCTGAAGTTTTACCTACACTTTTGCCAGCAGAACTAGCTGCATCACCCCAATTAAATTGACTTGCAGTTGAAATACCTGCTTGAAGCCCTGACAATGTTGCATTTAATGCTGTATTTGATTTTTGAGTTTCTAACTCATTTATCTTATTATTCAATAACCACATTTCAGCTTGACCGTCATATTTAGCTTTAAGTACATCCATCTCACTTGCAGCAGCACCTTGGCCAACTAAGTCCAGGAAAGAGCCTGAAGTTGAGTCAGCTCCAGACGCTGCCATTTTCGCTCGAGCTGCGGCTTGTTGTCTTGAAGTTTCTATACGCCGCATTCTTGCCTCTGCGTCTGCTTTATTTTGAGCTGCAATCATATTCTGTCTTAGTACTTCTTGTTGATATTTAATTTGAGCATTTCGTTGTTGGCTCTGTACTACCGAAGTAGTTACAGATGTCGCAATTGAAGCTACTGTTAATGCTATCATCGTGGCTATTGCCATCTATTTTGCCTCCCAATCAAGGTTACGCCTTATAATTGCCATCATTAAATGGTCGTGCCCGTCTGGTCCATAACTTTGTAATATGCCTTCCGGTTTAAACCCTAAAACTTCAGCAAATCTGATAGCTCTATGATTATACACGTCCACGGTACACTGAATACGTCTATATTGTTTTTGGCTATCAATAAAAGCTTTTATTGCTTTAATTACTTTTATTTGGGCTTTGCGAAGGTCTTCTGAGAAATATGCCCAGCCTTCGCCCATATACGGAGCTAATTTAGTTATACCGCATACTCCTATTATAACACCATCCAGCCGACCAGCTTGACCTGAACTTTGCATATAAATCTGATGTTTATACTCAGGGTGTTCTCTGAGTATATCTCTAAAGTACGATTGTGACTCCTGCCCAATGATTTCATCAAAATGTTCAGGTCTTAATTTTTCTAATTCAAACATTTTTTAAAGTTCTCCTATTGATTTAATGACTCTCGTGTCGTAATTGACAATATACATAGTGGGACGGGAAGGTCACTCTCAATAGTGGCTTTAGGTTCTCTTCCCCATGGTGCCTCAAACGCAATTTCACATAACTCTGAACGAAGCTCTGGAGCTTTATCCATTGAGTCAACTGTATAGCGTCTTGCAGGCATTAAAGTATCGGCGGTTTCACCACCATACTTAAAATAATTCGTTCTATATGTCTTGACATATAAATGATGTATCTTTTGTTTTGAAGCTAAAGCATTATTTTGCCCCATAGCAATATCAAGACGTACTGATTTGTATTTGCATTTATATGGTAAACCAATATGTACAATAACTCCAGGTGATTCAAGCTGTACTGCACCATTTGTTACTACTCTTTTCCTAGATACGGCGCCATCAACTACAGCATAGACTTCTTGACCTTCAAGATGTTCTAAGCCACCGTTGATTTCATCAACATATACACGATATACGCCGCCTTGCCAATCTAAATATGGTATCCATTCACTACTATCAAAATTAACAGCAAATCTATGAGCATCCAATCTTGTAATATAATGAGAAGTGTCATTTAATATTGAATAGTCCCAAGTTGACATGTCTTCTGAGTATGGGTCGTTTTCACCACCATTGGCTTTAATATCATTAAATCTAACTTTCATTCCAGTTAGTAGGCCATGGTTTCTACTATAGATTACCATATAGTTATTTTCTACATATATATTTTCAATATTGATTGGATTGTCATAAGTTCCGCCGCAATCAACAAAATAACCCTGTTCTTGACTTACAGAGTCATCAAATACTTTTTCAACTACTTCAATATATTGAACATAGCGACCATTTATGTAACGCTCAACCAGAAGCCATGTTTGGTCTCGGTTCTCATCTGAATACGGTATAGTAGCTACACTCAAAACTTTTACTTGTTCACCACCAAGCACTACTCTACTCCATGCGCACACTTCTTGGGATTTTTCATAAGATATTGTACGCAACTCTCCAGTTTTAAGCCATACCCATAATGTAGAAAATGGCTCAATTTGGTGCGACATACCTGCTATACCACCAAAAGTTAAGTGCTCTCCAAATAACGACAAGTCTTGTGAGTTATAAGTATCTGTACTTAAATCATAATACATTGTTCTAACTTTACGTTCAGCTTGTTGTACGTAAATAAGTTCATTTGCATATTTACATGGTTTAATAGATGTTGAACCATATTGTGAAACTTCTTCAGATGTTGCTGTACTTGGCTTTAATACTTCGTTTATTTGACCAATTTTAAACTCTGCGCCTAATGTACCAATAAACAACTGTCTCAGTGCAGCCATCCATTGTATCTTGTTTGTTTCGTTTGCTGCCATTGTCATATAAATAGCGCTATCGTCTTGAACCTCATTAGCATTCATATCTGTTGGCCCAAAGTTGTGATACGAGTCAGATTTTGAAAGCCATATTGTATTAGGCATTTTCTCAGTTGAAGCAAAACACAATCTTCCTTTAAATAGTGCTACTTTTTTCGGATAACCGCGGCTTTTAGAAAACTCACTTATTCTCCAAGCATAAGTGGATAAATTAGCTTCAAATAATTTACTTTCTACTAGACCTTGTGCTGTTTTAGCATTAGTTACAGAAGTAATTGTTATCCAACCTATAGCATCTTCAGAACTTGAACCTACTGCAACTTTTCTCAAACGAAGATGCATACCTACCATGTCGCTAGTAAAATAATCTTTTGAAGATGTGATAGTTGTAGCTGAACCTTCAGTTGCCACTGTAGCTGTCATAGTATGACTTTTATCTGTATTTTCATCTTGATACGGACCATCTTCAAATTCAAGATTTTCTAATGTCCATTCTTGATGGCCATATCTCTTTAATATTTTAACTGGGAACCTTCCTGAAGTAATATATAAAAAATCATTTGATTGAGCAAAATCTAAGTTATCTAAATCTTCTTCTTCAAAAGGTGTTTTAACCTCTAAAATTTCTCCTGAGCCGCCTGGCATTAAAATTGTACCATACTTAGTATGGAAACGAATATAACCTACACCAAACTCTAATACATAAGCCTGTTCTCTACTAAATATAAAAGGCTTCAAAATTGTTTTTTGCCCTTGATATTTAATAGGAGCAACATAGCGAGTACCTGAGCGCTTTACAAATGGGCCATATACTAATGGTAAACAATTTTCCATATATTCAGCTGCGGCCGCATATTTCTTAAAATCTGTGCGGCCCATTAAGAACGGTGTAATCTCACCTGTATTAAATTGTGTAATAGAAGGGTTTACTATAGGCATTAGTAGTGTACTCCCAATACTGCACCTACTGGAATTCCTGGTGCAACTTCTTGTGCATTACTTGCTCTAGATAATTTTAAGCAATCTTTCATTTCAGCAGAAAGCTGATTTTTCAAACTTACTGAGCCGGTAAAAGTATATGCAGTTTCTACAGCTAAATAATAAGATAGCAATTCTACAAGATTTGCATCCAATACATTCAAATTATCAGGTTTCTTAGTATATACAAAGTTTAACCCAACTTGTCCTAAATTATTATCAGTTTGTGGCTCTGTATCTGTCATAATATATTTACCTTCAATTACAAACTGCTTATCACCTGGAATACTTCCACCGTAAGAAGCTTCATAAAATGGAACATAAGTACCTCTTCCATTTTGTATAGCTAATGGTCTAAGACAATCAGCAGGAAGAGCATACTTATATTCAAAACCAAACGCAGGTTTATCAGCAGAAACAGTTACAACAGCTCGCTCGCGTAAACAATTCCATGGATGTAATCTAAATATATAGCGCTTTGCCTGAGGTAGTAACAGCTTCATTGTACGAGCTGCCTTGTTCTCAGGATTATCCAGGGAGTCAATAGGTGTTTCAGCAATCTTAATTAACGCTTTATTTACGACGCCAACGTCATCAATCATTTCTGCTGACATTTATTATTCCTCGCCTTCTTCATCTTCGTCTTCATCAGACTCGTCTTCAGTTTCTTCAGTATCAACTGTTGAGCCATCAGGAGCTGTAATCGGAGCTGTAGGAGCTTCCTGCAATTCTTCAATTGCATTTTCAATTTCTTCTAATTGGTCATCAGTCTCTTCTATATATTTTTTAAAGTCTGCTCGAAGTTCATTTATGATTTTAACTAAATCTTTTGTTTTTGCTTCAACCATAACTTGTACCGCCTTGTTTAATGCTTCAGTATCTACACCTTCAACTTCTACATTAGTTTCAGGGTTCATAAAATCAAATTTGTTGAGCAACATAGATGTTACTTTCTTTTTTTCTTTATCGACAGCTGTGATTAAGAATCTATAGTAAACATCAAATTTGTCTTTCTTGTAGGTATGTAGTTTAACTTCATCCCCTACTTTTAGCATTCCGTAACATAAGCTAAAGAAATTATCTTTTTCAATATTTTCAGGGTTATATTTAACTCTGCCTTCATATTGAGTAAAAGATGGGCCTACTAATGCAGCGTCCATTTCTTGTCGCATAATCTTGCTTCTAATTTCTGAGTCAAGTGCCATTTTATTTCTCCTTATTCTTTAAATTTACAAAATAAGCCTCAATTAAGAGGCTCACTTCTTACATCATTAAGCAGCAGCTGTTACAACAACTTTTGGAGTAATTCCATCAGTGTCATACAAGCCAGTTACTACTACAACTTTACAAGCTGCAGGAGTAGATACAATAATCACTGAACCGATTGCTAATTGGTCGATTACAGGGTTGAAGAAATCTGCTGCAGTAATTGCTTCAATTGTGTCACCTGTACGTCCAGTAGTAGGGTCAGCTGTGTCTCCTACACTTTCGTGATAGTGGAACAAACCAGTCTTATCGTAGTGCTGTTTAATTACATCAAAATTCGCTAATTGAAAAGCCATGGTAATTATCTCCTATTACTTAAATACTAACAAATTCTCTTGGGTTAACCAGGAGGCGAGTAAACAGCTCGCCTCAAATCTGGTCGTCCCGTAAGATTATGTTCCAGGTCCAGATCCAGCTCCACCTTCAGGGTTAGGGTTAGGGTTAGGGTCAGGGTCAGGTTCAGTTTCAGGTTCAGTTTCAACGTTCTGAATTACCATGATACCCATTTCATCGATTACGCCAGCGCCAGCATAGAATTTAGCTTTTGCAACGTGTTCATCGGTGTTTTCATCATAGTAAATTTTTGTGCTGAGGTCTGCAGCGTATGCGAACGCTACACATTCAGAGTTGAATGCCAATGAGTATGAAATTTCATCATCATCGATATTCAATGCGTCCCAAGTGTACCATTCAAAGCCGTACCATCTGAAGCCTCTAAGACCTGACATTCTGAACGGCATTTCTCCTTGACCAATCCAATCAACATTTGAAAGTTGAGGAATGTCAAGTAAGTCTTCAAAACCTACTGAGGTTGTGAAAACGAAGTTACGACCTGTGCCAGAGTCAAAGATGTGGTTTCTACCGAATTGTCTATGCAATTTTTTAACTTTTGCAAGAGTCCATCCAGTATCGTTATGTGGAATAACGTTACCAACTTCAATTGCTTTGGTTTCGATTGCTTCTTTAATCATATTGTCTTGAGCACGAGTACATGCCATTACAACAGACTCAGCAATCTTAGGCAGTTCATCATACGCTTGTACTTTAGTATCTAAGTCATCGATTGCTTCAGAAGCATATTTCTTTTTGAGTTTTACCTTTGTAGGTATTCTATCTAAGTTCAAGCGAGGAACTTTAGCTCCACGTTCCTTGTCCTTAGCTTCGCCTTTACCTAAACGGTAGAAGGTTACTTCTGTGGCATCAGTTTGTTTGCTTCTAACACATTGTCTCAATCTGCCGCCTCTGTCTTGGTACACCAATTTACACTGGTCATCAAAGGCGACTTTGAAACTGTTTGGAATAGTTGAGTCAGCCATTGTGATTCTCCTTTACCTTAATTCAATAGTAACGCTTGTGTCCTATTTCACGGTATCCTTTCGGGCGTTATATCGGACTAAAGTGTTCAGAGGCGGTGTAAACCGGTATCTCCTACTTACTGTTGCTTATACAGAATATCTGCTCTCTGTTGAGTCAACTGCTCATATCTGCGCTTAAGCGCCGGGTCATTTTGCCAGTTCGGCGTTCTTAAGATTTTCATAGCCTCAGACTCCATGCTTTCTAAGGTTGGCCCTTCGTAGTTATAGTCGCCATCAATATTGCGACCATCGCCTTGAAGTCTTTTAGAAAGCTCATAGAAGTCCTTGACTAAGTTTGCGTTATTACCTAAGCCTGTAGCATCTAAGTAGTCCAGAGTCTCTTGTGATAAGATAGCTCTTGCTGTATTCATAGCAATCTTAGTTTTAGCTTGGTAATCTCCGCCCCACATTTGTTTAATTTCACGAACATTTGCGTCATAAATTTCTGACAGACGTGTTTGAACTTCTTTTTGATTTGCCAGATAAGCTGCTTCTACTGCTGAATTATAGAAGTCTCTTAGCTTTTGTGCTTGGGTATTGTTTAACCCAATTTGATACGCCAAATCTCTGTAACTTTTATCTAATTGGTCATCGATTTCTAAACCATCTGGTAGGTTATCTTGGAATTTATAGTCAGCTGCTGTTGCAGGTCTGCCTAATTTATCATAGAATGAATTCCACTCATCTTGTGATGAATACTCATTTGGAATTGAAATAGAATTTCCTAAGTAACTTACTAAAGACTCATGGCCTGCCATAAAGTCTTTAACAGTCTTGTACTTTGTAAAATTCTTGTTGTTTGCATATTGTGGATAGTCTTTTAGAAAATCAGCCATTGATATTTGTTCTGAGTATCTAAAATTTAAGTCACCACTACCGTTATTGCCATCTCCTTGGCCTTGTCCTTGTCCTGCGTCAAAGCCGCCTGGATTATATCCATTACCTTGTCCTTGGCCTTGTCCTTGTCCTTCACCTTCTCCTGGCATAAAAATTCTCCTTATTCTTCAAAGTTATCTTGTACTTTACCTAAAAAAGCGTTTGCGTCACAACAAGTATAAGCGAGCATGTGTTGTACAACTATACGCATACCATCATTCATAAACTGTTCTCTATCAGTTTTTGCTTCAGGTGTTCCCATGACATGGAACCTATTCATATAGTCTTGTAAAAGCTCTTGCCCAGCTTTTGTACCAAATACTTCTTGGTGAAGCTGTGCTAATCGTTTGTTATAACGGGCATTATCGCCTTTTTTCAACCAATTTTTTAAGCTCATAAATATATTATATAACAAACTAGCCATTCTCGCTACCTTCTGCCTCGGCCTCTCCACTCATCTGCTCACCTAATTGATTGAACATCTGTTGTGTCAATTGTTCACCGCCTGGAGTATTACCAACTTTTTGACCAACATCAGCCATAGCTCCTATTTGTTGCATAGCTTGCATTTGTTGTTGTTGCTGTTGCATTTGAGCTTTTGCTTGTTCATAATCTTCTTGAGGTACAATATATTTTGTAGGTAGCCCTAAAGCTTTTGCTCTATCAACTTCCATTTGTACCAGATCAAATCTCATTAAATAATCTTGTGCACCTTGTGGGTTAAGCTGCATTGCCTGTGCTATAGAAGCTTTAACTTGGTCTATAACTTGAACATCAACAAGACGTTGTGCTCTAGCCAGAGGGCTGTCGTAAACAATTTTCAAAGCTCTAGTACTATATTTTTGCCTTTCTTTAGCTTCTTGTTTCGGTGTTTGCTTTTTATCTTTTTTAAACTTTTTACCTGCAAGCTGCATTCTTGACTCCTCATAGTAGCCTTCAGGTCTGCCACTAAAGGTTTCATTGTCTGCATTTTCTAAAAGCTCTCGTGGTGGAGGTGGAACCTCACCCTGACGGATGAGGATGCCTAAAATTCTGTTAATCATAGGTTCAAATAATTCAAGCTCTAAACGACCTTGCCATGGACCCATAAGTTGCATTTGTATTTCAGACCTTTTTTGAACTTCAGTTGCTGTCATCTCAGCATTAGTTCTTAAATATAATTGGTCATTGTAGAAAATTTCTTTAATTTTATTTTGTTGCATTTCAATATCTTTAGCTGTATACTGTAAATCACCCGCAACATTCAAAGCAGTTATTCTGCGGCCACCTTCATCTTGGTTTAAGTTTTTATAACCTGGAATAAGTTGAATAGGGTTAACATACGCATTCAATGGTACATCTAATGGCGGTCTTAATCGCATATTAGAGCCATCTAATTGCAACTTAGCCATTTCGTTAAGCGCTTTAACTTCAGGCAGCGCAATTGTCGCAGGACCACGTCCATATAACTCGCCTGCAAGAACTTCTAATCTTGCGACCGCGTATGGCATTTCCGGGTAGCCACTTTCTTCAAGTAACACAGGGCCTTCACATAAAATATATAAAGACTCAAATGGCATATTAAGATTGTCAATTTTATCCGGGTCACGGTCTGTGCGAGGTGCAACGACGTGAAGAACCCACGCTTTAGCGTCGGGATCATTTTCCATTTGCTGCATTTTATCATGTGGTAATTTCCCTGGGAACTCTTGATTTATTTGTCTAAGAGTCATTTCAAATTTTCTGTATACTGTATCAACTACGCCACGGTAATCTTCAGCAATATCAACACGGTCAATTGGATATGTTCTAAATGATATACCGCTAATTGGGTCTTCTTGTATGAAAAGGACAGCATTACATAGAGACGTTAAATCACAATAAATTTGATATAAAGCGCCTGCTCCACGCTTATTTATAACACTTTGTGTGCGGTCACGAGCTAAATCAAACCACTTGTTTATTTCTGGGTTATTTTCTAATTCTTCGTCTGCAGTTTCTAATGTGATATAGAACCACTTAGAAGCAGGGTTTACTGTACGTGAATACAGACCCGCTGCTAACTTCTGTGCTGCATCCGCGCCTGTATTATCATATATTCTCTTTGTCTTTCTTGCGCCATCTTCCTCGCGACGAATTGCTGTAATCCTACCAGGACAAAAATAATCTGACAAGTCTTGCCAAAGGTTGTCCCAATTCCGTCTCTTAGACCTTAGTTTTTGTTGTCTATTTAAGTGGAACCTTATGCGCTTCTCTGTTACTGTCATTACTTATTATCCTAAATTAGATTTCTTTTTATCTACCTGCTCATCGTCAAGTACGCCTGCGCCTGAAGTTAAAATTGTCTTCGTAGCTGTAGTACCCTTTTGTTGACGCTCTTTAGCTCTTCTTGAAGCTTCATCTGCAGCTTCTTGAGATTTAGGGTCTATTTCTGGGTTTACAGGTGCTGGCTGTACTGCTGGCATCTTTGGTGCACTCATTTATTTCTCCTTAACTTAAGCCGGTACCTTTAGAGTAATTATATGCTCCAGCGCCTAAGAGATTTTTTCTTAAATCTGTATCATCAAGAATACCTGCGCCTGAAGTTAAAATTGAAGAGCCTTTTGCTCTAACTTCATCTTTTAGTTTCGCTTTAGTAGCCATAGCCGCATTTGTTGCTGCTGCATTTGCTGCTGCTGCATCTGCTGCTGCTGCATTTGCTGCTACAGGTACTGGTGATGACGCTGGTCCACCTCGTGACATATCTTGTTTCTCCTTATTTCAAATTCATACAAAATAGTATTATGTATAATACTATTTTAATATAAACCAGCCAACTTTGTTCAAAAACCACAGTTGACCAGGAGTTAGTCAAATAAATCATAATCACTATTGGCTACATAGTTACTAGTTCCTTCGTGAGAATACACATTATAATTACTTTCCGCTACGCCAGATTGGTCTGCCAGACTCTCTTCATCAAAATCATAGATGTGCTCTAAGCCTACAGCTAAGTATCTAAACCCGTCTGCGCCGTGTGAAGCCCAGTTGTGTTCAGGTTTGTCTAAATAGACTTTACGCTTGTCGTCCCATTTTTTAGTATAGTTAGCTAAGCAATCAAAACCTTGTGATGTGCCTTCTTCATCAAACACACTAATTGCAAGAACTCTTCGTGCTGCTTCTATACCATCTGCCACACTAAGTTTCGGTACAGGATAGAATTTTACACCCATCCTCTTCGCAAAGCTATATCGTGACTCTTTAGTTGTTAATTCTCTTTGTGAAATATCGTGCGGTCCTAAGTGTGTACCATACACGTATGGATAAGTTTTTATCTCAGTTATAACATCTTTAAGAGATGTATTAGTCCATTCTTTATATTTAATTATCCGTGGCATATCATTGATAAGTTGGAAAAACCAAACAGCCGTCGCGTCATCTAAACCTAAGTCCCATGCTGTATGTACTTTATAGTTAGGGTTATATAAAACCTTAGTTCTACGACCTTCATTCTGAAGCTTAGTTAATTCCTTAGAGTAATATGCACCTTGTAAAGCTGCATTAAAGTCACAATAATATTCTTGTTGTGCTAACTCTTCTGACATGCCTGTCGCAATATCATCTTGTATCATTTGGTCAGTTACAATTGGACCCCACACATATTCGCCAGTTGTAGGGTCAGTTAAGGGCTTACCATCCTCTCCAATAAGTATCTTTGATGTATCATCTTTAGTAAGTAACTGAGCAAACCACTTATCGGGTTGTGATTGCATCATTTTCACAGCATTCTTATACATATCGTAACCATGGTTTCTACCACGTGGTGTATATACAAAGATTGCCCATCCGTTGTTTGCGTTCAAAATAGGACGCACTAAGTTCCATGCTGATGGGTTTTGCAGTGAAAATTCTGAAAAGATACAACCAACAGGGTTCGGACCTACAATAGAGTCTGCGTTATCTGTACCTATTACTTTTATCATAGAGCCATTCTTAAGCTCAATTAACATCATATCATCACGCGTTCTCTTAATAAGTTCCCGTGGTATGGCGTCACGGAATTTTCTACCATCATCTCTAAAGCCGTCCCAAAAGATTTCACGACCTTGTTTATATTCAGGGAATATATACCAATACATACCCACACGTTCATGTGCTTTAACAACCATTGCATTTAATGCTGTTTGGTCTTTTCCCGCACGTCGGTGCCATACGAGAATGTTACGCTTTACGTTCCTCACAACAATGGCGTCCCACGCTGCCATTTGATGCGGCCACGGTTCCCACATATATGGGAGCGTTATATTGATTTCTTCATCATTACGGAAGACATTTCCTTCCATGTCCATTTGTCTATGATGTGCCATTAGTTATCCCTCGTGCGCTTATAATTATGGAAGTCCTTAATTATTTGAACGTTAATTGTATTACCTCTATTTGTTTCTTTCTGTTTAGCTTCTTTATACTCAGGCGTATGAGTATCAACCATCTTAGCCAGGAGTGAGTCTGAATAGACGCGTTCACGGTCGATTTCATTACCGTCTCTGTCGCGGATAATTTTCTCTATACCTTCAACCGCACGTTGGTGCATAGCTATTTGTAAACTTCCCTGATACATTGCTAGTGCGTCTTCAATCTCAGCATTAAATGCAGGTATGATTGCTCGCATACGACGAAGCACGTCTGCTCTCACAGTAATACCATACGTGTCGCGCATATATCTAAGTCCTGCTGCGAGAGTCCCATATCGCGATATGGCATCCACGAACTTAAGTCTATATGTAGGGTGTAATATTTTTATATAGTCATCATTGATGGCAGCCGCACTACGACTCTTCTGTAGTATTTGTTTCTCGTAGAACGCTTTGTCAAGTGCATATTGTTGTGCCTTCTTACGCTGCTCCTCAGTTATAGCTTGCACTTCCTGCTTGACCAGGGATTGTTCTTGTACGAGCTCTAATTGCCCATTAGTGTCAAGAATAATCTTAGGTTTATCCTTTTCCGCCGCCACTAAAGAACTCGGAGACACCGCTGCTAGTTTAGCCTTTTCCTCTGACAATAATAGAGCTGCTTTGTTTAATGTATCAGCAACCTTACCTAATGAGTTTATTGGAGCCTTATTGTCTGGGGCCTCGTTACTATTTTGTTCCATTTTTAAAGTTCCTTATATTATAATACTGTATAATCATATTATGTAATCTATTATGTAATCTATATAATATAATAATACGTAATTATATTATATGGCAGAACGGCTCACTGGTATACGGCGCCCCAAGTTCCAGAGCATTGATGGCGAAATCTCATAACCAGGAGTTTGAATTATATTATGGCATGGCCATTATATTTATATATTTTTTATGCTTTCCATGCGCGCTACTCATAGGACTGGTATAGATTGGAATGTATCTATGTATATGAAATCTCAATTTATGCTTTGTCCAATATAACTTCGCAGTGCTACTCGGTGTTATCGCAGTGCTACTCCAAACGCTTATCGTTATTACGTTTCGAACCCACGGCACTGCGGCACTGCAGCACTGTTACGAATTTTTGTTAGTTAACGAAAAAAATTTTTACTTAATAAATTATATACGAAGTGCTGGTTATACAAAATCGTCGAAAGTATTGTTATGACTGACTTTGGAGTGTTTTATATAGTTCACATAAACGAAATACGTATAAATCTACTTTTATCGCAGTGCCGCAGTGCCGACCGAAAATTTTGTTGTTATAACTGACTTTGGAGTACTATTGGCAGCACCGCGACGCGTTTTTTGCGCAGCACCGTGACCTATAAATGCTCCACGTAATGCCGTTTAATTTTGATAAATATTCACAATACAAACACTCTCCTGGATAAGCGTGAACCAGAGGGCGCCGTAAATATAGATTTATTCCACATAATATTGTTGGCTGGTTATGGAAATTGCCTAAAATTATGGAATAGTCCTGTAACTCAGATGGGATGAGGCCGCTCGGCCTGAGTTACCCCCCCTACCGGTAGGGTAACTCATCCCTCGCTTTTAGGATAAAATAGGATACTATTCTTATTCTCGCGACGGTGATCGACGCTTAGGGCCACGGCGCATGCTGGGTCTTCTTCGTTAGGGTTAACGGTCGAAGGGCGCCGTTAATATTTGAGCAACACTGCACTCACCAAACAACTACATAACTCACAGACTATATTACTCAAATATTCCCACGCTTGATGCCGCTCAGCATAGCTTCGCTTTCGTTCCTATTTTATCCTAAACCTCAAAGCATTTCATTCCATAAAATTATTCAATTTATATTCTTCATGTTTATATTCTTCATGTTTATATTCTTCATGTTTATATTCGCTCCGCTCATAAATTAATTATATTATTCAAATTATATTTATCTTTATTCCATCTTCATTCACTATTCCATTCACCTATCATAATCACTCGCCAATACACCAATCAATATTCTAACATTTACACTTATTCAAACTCACCATTATTTATTCATCACTTATACTTATTTCTTACTTCATCTCTTCATATCAACATTATTTCTCTAATCTTTACTACATTTATTTACATCTCAATCTCTCACTTATCATTACTCACCTCATTAACATCAAACAATTTATTTCATAGCTTATCAATACATAATTCATCATCACCAACATCTTTCATTTCATCACTTATACTCATACACTAATATTCTACTTCATCAAATTCACAACTTATCTTTCATTCATTCACTAACACTTCTCCTCATCCTCTTCTCTCTTCAATTTCAAACATTTACTATTCTTTATTCTTCATTTTGCCATAACATACACCTATATTCATTTATCAATCATACTTCTCAAATCAAATAATCAGTCAATTTCCACTCCATTTTAACTCCATGAAATAACCTTTCCAACCAGTAATTTAAAAAATTTTTTGTTCAGTCCCTTCCAAAAATTTTTTTAAATTACAAGTCTATTCAGCTTTATACATCTCTAATATTCTACTCCACCACAAGCTAAGGGCTGTTCCCATCCCTAAGCTTCTGTCTCCGTATAATATAAGAGCTGTTATAAAGTTCCAAGGACATTTCATTCCGTTTTTCATTACGTGTAAATTGAATAGATAAATTATTCGATTTGGTTCGTACAATTGAAAAAAGAAAGGTAGGTCTATTATGGCAAAATCACAGAACACAGAAATGATTTCATTATTTGGAATCGAAATCGAAAACAAGAAGTATGATACAAAAGCATTAGTATCATTACTGAAAGAAAAGTTTAATGAACTTGAAACAGTTGGTCACATTAGTTACTTCGTACAAGCTATGAAACAAAAGAAACTTGTTGATGAATCTTATGCAATGATTGCAGCTATCATCAATAAATTATTTGAAATCAATGGGCTTCAAGCAAATACTACTGATAAGTGTCAAGCTTGGTATGCAAACAAGTTACGTAAAGGTCAGGTAAACCCAGCTGAACCATTCAGAACTGGTCGTAAGAAACAAGAAATAACCACTGAACAAATTGATAGCTTGTTTGTATAAGCTCCAACATTAGAATTATCTCTTGGCTTAATTGTCAAGAGATTTTTCTATGTTCATTACAAGTTCTTTCCAATGTTCATAAAGCTTTAAAGTTTATATTCGCTCCGCTCATAAATTTATAATTATAATTATTCATATTATTAAATTATTATATAACCTTTATACCCTCGTTCCTCGGGTGATAAAGGAGGAGAAGTGAAGTTTGAATGTTGTGGAAATAAATTTAATCGCTGGCAGAATGAAGCTGAAATGTTGTGGAGCTAATAAGAAGCGCAGACTCCTGGTTAACTGCAGGTTAAGCTAATAGTGCAGCTAGGTTAGCGCGGCGAAGTTGATGTTTCAGAATGTTGATGAGAGTTGAGTCATAAGAGTTGAGTCATAAGAGTTGAGTCATAAGAGTTGAGTCATAAGTGACGCTCTATAAAGGAGGAGAAGTGCAGGCTTAAAGACATAGGCGATTGACCAAAGAGGCTGTTTGTGAATATTATTGCGGAAGCTGGGCGCCGTAAGTAGAAATGATGTAGAGCATAGTTATGAACTTTTGATAGATTAAATTGATGGGCGGTTATTTATTCTTGCCCTATATTGCTAAGCCGCGTATCGTTCTATAATAAACAAACAGAGTGTTTTTATTTTATATATTTATTATAATTATAATATAAATAGAGATTTTAATTCTCACTTGAATTAAAGAAAGGCAGGCAACAGATGAGACACATTGATGGGTTACAAGATGTAGTTAATGAGTATTATGAAAATAACGAAGGGCGGCAATAATGAGAGTACAAATTAAGAACACGAAAGTCTTTACGGTAGACAGCGATTGTAAGTATCATTGGGCTAAACTTCCTAAGTTAACTAAATTTATGAGGACTAAGTATCTTATTTTTAACTCAGGCGCTAATTTACAGGGTGCTAATTTACAAGACGCTGATTTACGAGGCGCTAATTTACACTGCGCTGATTTACGAGGCGCTTTTTTACATGGCGCTTCTTTACATGGCGCTCTTTTACATGGCGCTTATTTACATGGTGCTGATTTACGAGACGTTGATCTAAGAGACGCTTTTTTACATGGCGCTGATTTACAACACGCTTATTTACAAGGTGCTGATTTACGAGGTGCTTATTTACAATACGCTAATTTACAAGGCACTTATTTACGTGGCGCTTATTTACAAGGTGCTAATAACGAAAAAGTAAAGATTGTAGATTTTATGTCTGTATCAGGTATTGGATCAGCGGAACGTCAAACGTTATTCTTCAAAACAAATAAAGATGTAATAGTCCAATGCGGCTGCTTTTATGGAACATTAAAAGAATTTCAGAAAAAAGTAAAAGAAACGCATAAAGGAAATAAACACGAAAAAGAATATTTAACCGCTATTAAGTTAGTTAAAATTAAATTTGAATTATAAAATAGAGATTATATTAATGATTAGAGGCGGTAAACGACCAGGCGCAGGACGCAAAACCGTCCCCGAGTCTGAAAAAAGAAAACCAAGCTTCATTACTTTAATTTACGAAAGGCGGCAAAATGAGAATAAAAATCAAGAACACGAAAGTCTTTACAGCAAACACCGATTGTAAGTATCATTGGCGTAAACTTCCTAAGTTAATTCGGGTCATGAGGAATAAGCGCCTTAGTTTTAAGTTAGGCGTTGATTTACAATGCACTGATTTACGAGACGTTGATTTACGGAGTGTTTATTTACGAGGTGCTTATTTACAATACGCTAATTTACGATGCGCTGATTTACGAGACGCTGATCTAAGAGGTGCTTATTTACGAGGCGTTGATTTACGAGACGCTTATTTACAAGGCGCTTATTTATGGGGTGCTGATCTAAGAGGCGCTAATTTACGGGGTGCTAATTTAAGAGATGCTTATTTACAATGCGCTGATCTAAGAGGCGCTGATTTACGAGACGCTTATTTACAAGGCGCTTATTTACAATGTGCTTATTTACGAGGCACTGATCTAAGAGGCGCTTATTTACAAGGTGCTGATAACGAAAAAATAAAGATTGTAGATTTTATGTCTGTATCAGGTATTGGCTCAGCGGAACGTCAAACATTGTTCTTCAAAACCAATAAAGATGTAGTAGTCCAATGCGGCTGCTTCTACGGAACATTAAAAGAATTTCAGAAAACAGTAAAAGAAACGCATAAAGGAAATAAATACGAAAAAGACTATTTAGCTGCTATTAAGTTGGTCAAAGTTAAATTTGAATTATAAAATGGAGTATATATATGCAAGAACAAATAGAAGAATATCACAATTTGATGATGGCAGGACTTGATGAAGTGGCTGTCCAGGAGTACGAGATTGCGGCTGAGTACTTTAGTGATGCCGCATACGTCTTGAATAAGATTGCCAATGAAGATATAAGGGCTGAGTTAGCAAACATGTATGAAGTAAACCCTTATGATTATGTGAGGTAAATATGGAAACTTATGAAAGATATAAAAAGGCAATAGATGACTGGGAATTTCATGGTACGGAACAGTATTATAAGATTGACCCATTTGGTCCTACAGTGATAACAGACGGAGTTAAGTGGTTTGCAGATAATTTTGAGTGTTATTGGTTGTTAACTCTAATTGATGCCGCAAGAGCTACGATAAGCCAGTCATTTATTGTGGCGGATATAAAAGTATTTCAGAACAGTGAAGGTTATAATGAGGCAGACATCAAGTTTACTGATGGTAATGACAATCGAGTAAGAAAAGATGTGCATGTCGATATGACAGACCTTCCAGAAGGCGATTATAGTCTCTGGATAGCGAATTATCCAGGAGATGGTGTAGGAAGTAAAGTAATCTATTTGAGTACAGAACATTAAAGAAAGGCAGACAAACATGGATGAAGATTTATTAGAAGAATTGTTAGAGATGATTGACAATGGGTGTAGTATGGTAGAAGTCTTTGAGTATATTGAAGATAATACTGATGAAGACCCAACAGAGTATATAGCAAAGTTAATTCAATTCGGCAGTGACAGAAGAGATAAGAAAGCAAATTGACAATGGTGCTAAAATAGGTAATAAGCTAAATTATACGTCAAGGGCTTATAAGAAAAGAAATTATCTTAAACATGTGACTCGCTCTATTGAACATAGAGGCCCAGCCATAGCTACCAACCCAATAAAGGAGGAAGGCCTAGCAGTGGCCCAACAAAAATTACCACTTCAGAACCCGGACTGCTCAGAAAAACCGGGCCCCGTAAGTAGAAATGATGTGGACAAGAAAGCTTTAATGAAAGAAGCATTAGCTACTTTTAAAGAAACTTTCAAAGAATTGTGTCAGACAATAAGGACATTATAATGAATAAGAAGCATAAACAATTATTAGATGAAGCTTATGAAAATATGCAGGTTAATTATCCGTATGAGTACATGTTATTGAAACGTGAGTACAGGGAAAATGTCAAGACTCGACCAGAGGAAGTCTATCCTGAGCCTGATACACCGACTTACAAAGTGAGCGAAGAAGCACTAGAAGCGGTACAATTTGAGGACTTGGTATTTCCTGGAGGCTCATGGTATAACACAGGCAGCGACATCAACTGGTATGAAATATGGTTACATAAGAGGCCACGTAAAACAGCTAGTTATAAACGAATAAATACAAGCAACATATATTTTAGTCGGCGAAATTTTTAATTTAATCACTCCTAAATACTCGCCAATTAAACAAAACGCGACACGCGAAAATAAACAGGTGTTAAAATTTTTTAATTTAATTTATAATAATTATATAAATTGAATAAATCGAGTAAACGAAAGGCAGGCAAAAGATGAGAGATACATTATTTGAAATAGGTGATGAAGTCGTATTAAAGAATGAACCTGAGCTTGGCTCATGGACAATTGAAGGTGAATATCGAGACAGAGAAGGTAATACACTATTTAAACTTGTACAAGAAGCTCTTGCAGTAGAAGACGATAGAGTTGTTGAGGAAGGTGTATATCCTGAAGCTTTAATAAGTTTAGAAGAATATAATAAACAAATGCGCTCTCTGGCTAACCCTTCGTTGAAATTTCCTAGTTTTAAATCTTATGGATTGACCAAGGAGCAAGTACTTGAAGTTGTCATGTTGTTTATGACTAATATGGCAGACCTTCATAAAGACCTTGCTGAAGAAGCAATGGCTGATGGCAATTATCATTGGGCTGCTAATTACTTCAAAGAATGCCAAGTATTTTTGAATGTTAAAATATTAGAAAATAAATTATATCATAGATTTGTAGCAGAGTAAAGGAGGAAGCATGCCTGAGTGCAATTGTACAGAACTTGATTTCGCTAATATAAGCACAATGGATAAAGTATTCACTGGGTTTTATAGAAGGTGGGTTAGTACATGTCGCGAGATTGTAGCGAATGTAGTGGACGATTATACAGTGACTCAGGACATTGGTGAACTCGAACAGTTAACAAGATTACATTGTGGCAGGGCTGTATTGAACAATAACATGATTTTATTTAGTGATGTGTTTGTTAGAATACAAGAACCTGAAGGGTTTGACCCTGCTACATCTAATATAGAAGTTGTATTTATTTACAAATATACTTCATGGCTATATGTCAATGCAAGTCTGTCTATACATATTGATAGACCAAATAGAATGATAAATGCCGATAGTTTAATTTCGTTGAAAGAAAATCAAGACAATGAATGGGTTACAATAGTTGATAAATATTGGCATGATACGCTAACATTCCAAAAAGTAAAGGAGATGATACGCGGATGCTTAATTTAAGAACTATGAATAAAATAAAAAGACTCCTTAGCTTAACACTACTCCTGGTTGCTGTGGTATCTCCTGCCGCAGTGGCTAACCAGGAGAACCGTGAGGCGGTATCCTATGAAGCACTAATCATGAATACAGACATGATAATGAACACAAGGCAATCAGCCTTTGCTAGGATACATAGTGTAAAAGTATTGAAATTAAGCGAGGGCACCGTTAGAATAATATTCAATGTTGAGTTAACAAAGACCGATGGAACATTTGAATATGAGCAATATGAACAAACATTGCAACCAGGCGGTGATTGGTATGATCAATCGGTCACAAATGGACAGTTATTAGATGTAAGAGAATAGGGGAAAGAGATGACACAAGAAGAAAAACAATTAGATAATCATGAGATAGATATTCCAGAATTTCTAAAAGGTAAAACTAAGACTATAATATCTATGCCTGAACCTGATTTTAAGAGCTTTATGCGTAGATTTTATAAAGATGGTATTAAAGATGGTACAGCAATCGGAATAGTGAGCGGGTTTATAGCAGGTGCACTAATCATAGTACTAATATATGTAGTATATGCAACCTGCTTTGCCACTCACATGTTACCGATGGCGGGACCTTAATTGGTAAAGGAGGATGTCGCGCTGGTTTATGATATAATGTAAATATATTCGATGGATGCCTAAAGGCACATAAATACGGGTTGTTTGGAGTGCCCACCGAGTACATACGCTTTTCTGTGATTGAAGTGTTTGCGAAAGGTCCAGTCCCGGGCTGCTATACCATCTAAATTTGAAAGGAAAATAATGCTTAAAAGTTGGATGTCAATAGGGTTTACCGTGTTTACTTTCTATTTGGCTTTTAACTACGGCGCCCCAGCAGGTATAATAATATTATTACTCATAGCAATAGTACCTGCATTGCTATGTGACATAGGCTCAAATTATAGTGAGAGAAAATAATGTATTTAAGAATAGGACTAAAATCAATTCAAGCAGTAATGAAACCTTATAATGCGTCCGTGATTGATGTCTTAAGTATTCAACCACGTGTCGAGGTCGGTCAATTTAGGGGCTGCGCGCTGAATGTATTACCAGGTAAAACCTTAGTAATCACTGAAGGCATAATTATGATGTACAATATATTTGAAGATTTTCTTGACGGTAAAGACCCTCTGGCCCTCGTAAAAGATGAGACTATCCACTATGACCAGGGACTGTCAAAGATAGATTTTCAAATTGTGAATGATTTAGAAGAGGATGATACCTCAGCTGACTTCGCACCGGTACGAGAACTCATGTTTGGTGCTCGTAATGAGGAAGATGTCTCTACATAAATCATGATATTCTAGCTGATTTTTTTATATTATTATAATAATATAATAAATCGCAAAACGAAATCGACCGGTGTTCAACACCCACCAAAATAAACAAGGTGTTAAAGATTTTATTTTAATTTATAATATAATATAGATTGAATAAATCAATTAGGAAGTACTTTAAAGAACAAAAAGAAAGGAGCCCATTATGGCTAAGAAAGACAAGAAAGACAAAAAAGAAACAGTGAACGCAAACAACTTAAGAAGCCCAGGTTTTGCAGATTTTGCGGCAAACCACACATTTACAAAAGAAAGTAAATTGGCTGACTTTACAAGAGCAGCTATCCGAGCTGGTTTGACAAACAACGAAATCGTTGAAATTGGTAATGACATCTACGGTATGAACGAAGATGGTACAAGCAAAATCAAAGTTAATTGCGTGAATTGGTACAGAAGCTCTGACCCTGTATTAAACCCAGGTAAAGAAAGATATAAAGCTACAGGTGCTAAAGCTATCGAAGTTAGAACAAAAGTTAAAGATTACTTCGAAAGTTTAGATGAAGCTGGTAAAGCTGAATTTGTTAACAAAATGGTTGAAACTGTAACTGTTGCAGGCTTAATCGATGTTATCAAAACTGAAGTTCTTAAAGCAATTGTTCCAGCTGAAGTATTCCCTGTTAAAGTTAAAGCTGAAAAACGTGAATTGACAGCAGCTGAAAAACTTATGAAGAAACAAGAAGCAGCTGAAAAACGTGTAGCTAAATTGAAAGCTGAACTTGAAGCTTTAACAGCAGCTGAAGCTTCAACAGCAGCTGAAGCTTCAACAGCAGCTGAAACTATATAGTCATAGCGCTTATTATGCGCTATAATATACGGGACCTTTGTGTCCCGTATATTTGTAGCAGGCGGCTGGTTATGTGAAAACAATGCAGGGTGGCGGAACGGATAGACGCGCTGATATTTAAGTGTGGTAATAAGGTAAGTAAAGGAGAATGTAGGATGGATGAGAGACACATCCCAGACCCGGTTATTCGTCCGGAGTGGAAGAAGAGAAAGCCTCGTGGTGATAAAGGTTTAGTTAGAGAATTTGTTCTTAAGAGATTACAAGAAGGAAGGTTGACAGATAAAGAAATTGCAGAAGAAGCTGCATGTCTTTATAATGGTTCAACAAGTGTCAAGGCAGTTCAGTGGTATAAACATCACTTTAGAAAAAAGGGCTTGCTTGACAAAGATACTAAATACAGAAGAAAAAGAAAATATTTGACAGAGTTCACTTATGAAATTATATTTAAGATGGAAGCCCCACCAGATAATGTAGAAGTTGTTAACAGTATTGCTCTTGTAGAGTTCGCTCAGATGGCTGTTAGAAAATATGCAAAGATGTTACCAAAGCCAATTGACGAGATTGTCTATGATGTAAGGACAGCAAAATTCTGGTTAGAAAAGACTGGCCGCTTTGAAGTCATAGACCAGAACAATTATGAAGCAGACCCATTTGAATATCGTTTTGATGATGATGATGAAGAAGCGGGTCCAAGTGATGATGAATTACGAAGTGTTGAGGAGGAAAATAATGAGAAATGAAATCATAGATGATAAGCTAGTTTCAAAGGTTGGCCAGGAGCTTGCTCGGATAGGGTTATTTGTTCCCATCTCTGAGATTGAGCAAGTAGGTATTAAGTGTTATGATGAAATACGAGAAGCACGCTCCCTGGTTCCTTCGAATGTGATAGTTGATGCTTATATTAAAGATGATAAATATTATGGAATAATGACTTGTGTAATATGTGCGAGCTTAATTGCACGAATAAGATTGGCGAATGTCCAGGATGGTTATGAAGCAACTAGTGTCTTGGCATTACTTCAGAAATATCTTGACAAATTAGCAGAAGTTACTGGCACTGAACGTCAGGAAGCTCCTTTAGTATTTAGCGATATTATTTCACGTTTGAAAATTGGTTTAGTAATTGATAGAGCGCCTTCCGGTGGGTGGATTGTCAGAGTCTCACGCGAGAAAGGAGGAAGTCCCGTAGGTAGTACAGATGAGACTACAGACGCCGATACAACAATGGTACAAGCTTTTAAGGTTAACCTATTGACAGGCCAAGCTATTCCTGTAGAAATTCCTAAATCTGTATTAGACGCAATTCACAATATATTTTCGGCGTCCCAACGTGCACAAGCGCAAACAAACCATATTCATGTGGAGGACAACTTTTCACAAAAGCGATTTGAGCCTCGGGTCTGTAGCAATTGTACATATACCATCTGCGGAGACTGCGAAGGCTGTGGCAATTGTAATGAAATCGAGTGTGACTCTGATGTTACTGTTACTGTTAACTATCTTGGAATGTGCTTTGGTTTTCGTATTGACCCGGGTGTTGTAGGTATAAATAGGTCTTCATATACTGAAGACGAATTAAAGGAATGTCGCGGCGCCTTCAAACATGCTATATTACGCGCCGGCAGAATACTCTCAAAAAAATCAAATGAGATGTTCGCCGCGTTCAATAAGCATTACCTTGAAAACGAGGAAGACTAAGTAGAAATGATGTGGAGACGATTATTGGATAGATGAATGGATACCATATCCAGGAGAGATTAAGAAATGGGAAGATTATCATGCAGAAATTCTTACTGAATTACATGAGCTTGAAAATGAAATTGGACCTCTTATGGAAAGGATTGAAAGATACAAAGAATTTAAAGCTCGTTATGACATAGATAATTGAACATATCAATACGAGACTCTCTGGACGCCGATGAAAATACCTTATCAGGCACAACAGAATTAGGCTTGTTCTGAAACTCCTTAATACGGCAACCTTTGAATATGCAAATATTCCCATTCTCATCTCGCTGAACGACCCAAGTAGTACCGCCTGCTTGGGTTCGTTTTGTATGCCACATATATTGCCCAGGTTTTATTGACGATGTAGTCAGGCGCCCCGACTTCAACTCGACCCATATCTCCTTTCCTCCTTTACAGATGTTGATGTCAGGAACACCTGCTGAGGTAGCTTCACTTTCAATAGATTGGATATGGTCTTTAGGAAAATACTCTCTAAACCATCTCACAAAGTTTTGCCTAAATAATTTTTCAGAGTATTTTGTCGGCATAGTAACCTGGTTCTCCTTTTTTCGCGGGACGGAGTTCTGGCATATTTTCAAGGCCCCAGTCTCTTATTTCTGAGGCCCTTATACATTGATTATAATCTGTACGTTTACGTGAAGTTAGCCATACATCTTTACCCTCATCAATCGCACGTTGGGCAGCTTCTGCAATTTCTTGCTTCAGCTTATGTGCCCAACGCCTTTGATTTTCATTATGACGTTTGACAAATTCTGGGTCTTTTTTAGAAGCATTCTTGCGTGGTTTACTTTTTGAAGCCTTTGCCTCGTTTTCCATTTCCTCTGCCATGTTCTCTCCCATGTGCTTCGCGTGTTTTTAACTCAAGGTTAGATGGTGAATTATTCATGTTGTTACCATCCTTGTGGTGTACAGTTTTACCTTTAAGTGCCGCTTTACCGAATTTCTTTTCAGCAGCCTTACGTGCATGGTAACGACGTAAACGTTCCGCATTGTTTTCTTCTTTACTTGCTGTCTTTTTTAGCGGCATCTTTTGCTCCTTTCAATTGCTTTCTATTCGCTAACTCCTGGGCAGCAATTTCTGTTTTCAACTCTTCTTCAGTTTTAGGACTGTAAAACTTTGCGCCCAATGTGTGTCTTTTTAGTCCTGGAATTTTGTTATTCATATTGTAATCTCCTTACTTTTCTTATATTATAACATATCTAAATTACTTGTAATATCGTGGAATAAATTGGTCGCGAAATACAGCTAGTTATACACGAATAAACATAAGCGACGATTTTTCGACTATTAAAAAAGACGCGTATAACGCGCCTTAAATAGTCCATATTTTAATAAATTTTTATTTATAAAACGAACTCGTCGAGATTTGTGTCTCTAAAACATAAATATGTAGGAAATCTGAGACTTACATTACCATCAGCATCTCGACTTTCTTCAAAGTATTTAACTTTAATATAAAGTTCACCATTGACCAGGGAGTCGTAAAGTCGGCCGTCTTCCTTTAATTCGCGCCATAATATCTCACGCTCTCGGTCATTGAACCCTGAGCCTACAGCAACGACATAGCCTTTATAGTCAACAATGAGGGCGCCGAGACGACCAAGATGTTTTCCTATTCCTGCTTTGACTCCAATAACTTTACACTCTATATCTTGCCATTGTTTAATCTTTAATAATTTATCTGTACGTTTATATTGATACGGCGTCCCTGCGTCACGTAACATAAGGCCTTCCCAGTCTTTGTACTGTGGATGACTGGTAAATTCAAATAAATCATTTGATTGTTTTGCAAGGTATACATTAGGCAATTTAGTCTTAAGTAAATCGCAACGACCTTTAATAGGTTCTGCTTCTAATAATTGCATTGCTCTTGCGTAAGCTTCACCAAATGGCACATCTGAAGCCTCTAATAAAAAATTCTCAGTATGTAATAAATCAAATATGACATAGTAAAGTCTTTCACATTCTGAAGACCTTTCTATGCGGCTCGTAAGTGAGATGGCTTTTTTGAAATTCTCAGAATAATCTTCATTAAAATACAAGACTTCTCCATCAGTAACATAATTATTTAGTTCAGGACAAGCTGAAATCTGTGCCGTTATGTGTGCTATAGGTGCGGGTCTACAAATTTTATTGTCTCTTGAATAAGCTATGTCATCCAAATAATACATACGTTTGCCGTCAAACTTACGAGAATAATAGCCCGTACCATTAAACTTCATATGATATTTATGGTCATAAGGTTTAGCTAATTGTACCTGCATGGTCTTCCTTTTCCGTTAATTGTTTCCAGTTTAAATGCTTTCATTTGTGATGGGGTTAGTGGTTTCATCCGTTGCTTCTTTCTGCAATATTTCATTAATTGCTATTTCTTGTATTCTTCTTTCTCGTTCATTTCTTTGTGGCACGCTCGTTATGTGATAACCATGACAAAACGGACACCAGTACACGTATTGTGCTTTCATATATTTCTCAGTATATTTCAAAGCTTTTTTAATTGCATAATCATAAGTCGCATACCTCAATTTATGTCGGCAAGAACGCCACACATTCTTACCCTGTTTTAAGTCTCTCATAGTCGAACCCCACTTTCTCACAATCTCTTTTGGTCGGCGTACCGAGCTCATCGAGCATTCTATTAACGGTGACGCTTAAGCGGCACTTCTGACTTGTAACCAACTGTTGTAGTCTGCAGCCGGGACAATGGCAAAACCTTGAATAACATTCCAAGGCGTCATACGTCCAATATTTTATACTTTGTAAATTTGTATGAATATCATACATCTTATGTATACGTTTTCTGTCGTCTTCACTATAGCTCATACTTTTGCACACTTCCCCATGTTTCACCTAATTCTACATCTACTACAGTTGGTACGCATAATTCCATTGCATGTACCATTGCGTCATGAATTTCTTTCACATGCGCGTGTACTCTTGTCTTATCTATAGGACACTCTAACGAATCATGTATCTGAGTATATGGTAATACTATCTTATTTTCATATACTGTTAACATTGCTAATTTTGTTTGGTCAGCTGAACTTCCCTGGACAATGTGGTTCATGGCTGAGAACGTCTTCGCTCTAACCAGAGGGACGCCGTACCACTCAGACTTCTCACCGAGTTGTGCTATGTCTCTCTCAATATCTTCCTTAACTCGCATACCTAAGTGTTGAGATTTTGCCCAGTTCTTTGCTGTCCATAGGTTATATCGTGAGTGACGACCTAACAATGTAGTAACGGCGCCCACATTCTGTGCTCTTTGTGCTGCACAGTTCATAAACCCTTTAAGATATGGTAGTTTCTGATTGAATAGCTTTATTAAGTCTTTTGCTTCTTTACCTGCAACTTCTTTTCCACGTTCATCTATCTCTGTTGGAAGGCCTAACTTTTTAGCTAATTTAAGTGCACCCATGCCGTAAGATAAACCTAAGTTAATAGTTTTAGCTGGACGACGCGCTATACCTACCATGTCTGCAACCATCTGGTGGTTATCTGTTCGTGGGTTTGCATTGAATGTAGCTACAGCTTCTTCAACACGGTCAAGACCCACTACACCGAGTTGCTTTAATAGGTACGCAATGTGAATTGTCATACGAGGCTCTTGTTGAGAATAGTCGAAGCTGCCCCATAAATAACCTTCATCAGGCAAGAATATACTTCTTACAATTGGTGCAAGGACTTTATCACGTGAGCTAACTTGTTGTAGGTTAGGTTTAACACATGACAGACGACCTGTAATCGTGCCGCTTGAACCATCTAGTCCATCTTCGACCCTTTTTAACGCATTAAGTTGTGGGTATATTCTACCGTCAACACATTTATCAATTATTGGGTCAATGAATGTTGATTGTACTTTTCCTATTTTACGAGCTTCACGTATCATCAACAAAAATTCATTCTCTGAATTATCTAAGAAGTCAGCCGTAAATGATGGCTTATTCGTGCGCGCTGTTCTAGGATATGGTATTCCTAAATTATCACAAGCCGCTCCAATATCGTCGCCGGAATTTATGTTAATCTTTAGGCCACCCATCTCATTGATTTTATTTTGCAACTCCTGTTTCTTTTGTTCAAGTTCAACTTTAATTTGTTCCGCTCTGTTAACATCAATTTTAACACCACGTTTATGCATCTCAAATAACATAGGAATGAGACGTCTTTCCAAATCATAAACTTTTTCAAGACTCTTTCCGGTTAGTGGATGGCGAGCTATGTATGGGTCAAGCGCGTCGTCTGCTTTCAATGTCAATACAGCGTCTTGTTCTGCATACGCACCAACAAAACCTGCAGGTAGTTTCCATAAGTCTTTCTTAATATCTTGAATTCCATAAGTTGACCTAACTTGATGGTCTTTAAGAAGTTTTTCATCTTTACGCTCACCAACATAGAATGCACCAACATTATCCAAGGAGTGCGATAGCCATGTTTCATCAACTAATACTGCTTTAGCGAGAACGTCATCAATAGGTCCATTAGCAATCATTGCGCTAAGTGGGACGCCGTATCTATTAAGCCAACCCATATCATACTCTGCGTTGGCAAATACTCTTACTTTAGCTTTTTTGAAGCAGTCAGTGATATAGTCTATAACTTTATCTTTAGGCCAGTTATTTGTGTTAGGGTGATTTATTGGATAGTAGTTGCTCCATATTTCATCACCAAATTTTGCTGCTATAGCTACACCACATAAGTGACCTGATTTTCTTGCCCAGCCCGCACCTGCTGTTTGCAAATCTGGGTCGTATGTTTCTGTGTCGATTGCAATCTTATCTGCATTTGAGACATCTCGCCATTCGTCTTTAATATGCCAGTTCATTTTCATTTCAATAGCAGACTTAGCTTCTATGTCTAAGGTGTCCCATAGCGCTTTTTCATATAACTTATTTTGAACCCGTTTATCAAGGTCTGTAGTCTCATGACCTTCAGCTAAAAACTCTTCGAGATTGAGTGAGGCTGTGGATGTAGGTTTATCCTCCTTTACCTTTATGCCTTTCTTTGTCTTCAAAGCTTTTAGTTGTGCCTCGAGGTCTGCTGCTTCTTGTAATGTAGCATCCAATGTTTCCTGTGTTACAGGTTTAGCTTCATCTAAAAAATCAAAATCTGTACTCATTTTTATATACCCTTACTGTCATTGTATCAAACTTAACTGTACAGCGCGGCTCTAACCATAATAACTCTTCTAAAAATGGGTTTTTATATTTAGCATTATTCTTTATTGTATTTTCAGTTGTAGTTATTATAAATGTGTCTATAACTTTCGCCTCATAAGCTGCTCTTAAAAATTTTGGTCCACCTATGAGGACCGCATTTGGATAAACTTTATTAAGATTATATAAAGACCTCAGCCCACATTTTTCTGCTATGATGAATTTTCTATTTTCATCAAATAACATTTTCTTAGGAAGCAATTGGTATGTATGCGGAGATACTACACAGACACCACCATAGACATAAGTTAACAACTTAAACAGTTTTTTATCTAGTGACGGCGTCCATGACATATCGTCCTCGGCGTCTTTTGCTAAATATCCATTTTTGCTTTCAACAAATATCGCCTTCATTATATCACCTCAAAATTCTTTAAAGTTCCTATATTAGTTATTGTATTACATCTGGTAAGTCCATTTTTGGAGTTAGTCCAATCTTATCCAGGGAGTGTTTGTAAAGAAGCTTTATTGCCTCTACATAGTTATGAGGGTTTTCTACTATATCCTCAATACTATGTTGTGGAATAGGTATTGCTTGCGGTACAAACTCCTGGTCAATTGGTCGTTTTATTATTGTATACTTATCGTAGCTTCTTAGCATACGTTCTGCAATGTCGTAATGATTTGCATAAATATGAGCATGATTAAGAACAAAGAATATTTTACCTGCAGGGATGCCGATACTCTTAGATAATGCACACAATAAGAATGTATACATCATTACATCATAAGGTAAACCTACGATTGTGTCTGAGCTTCGTATAACCACTGTCATATTAAGTTTGTTGCCAATTGTGTTCAACATAAAACCTAATGGGCATGGCACATTTTTATAATATCCTATGTTATCAAGGCCATCTTGTGCGGCGTCCCAAGCAGTTACCCAAACTTGACGATTGCTTCTATCTTTTTTCAAAGCGTCAATAGCGCTTTGAAGTTGGTCTCTGCCAAAATGACGTCTCCATCTATATCCATAAGCAGGTATTACTTTACCTGGCTCGTCTTCAAACTTAGTCCACATTTTAGAATACTCTTTGATAAAAGTTGTGTCTTGTGTACCTAATAAAGTCCATGCTAATTCCGCTGCAGCGACGTGCGGAAAAATCTTCCGCGCGCCGATAACAGGGATGTGGTTTATAAGGTTGAAGACTAATGTCCTCTGTGGTAAGGCCTTTATTTCAGTTTTAGTTCTTACGTTAAACTCAATATATCCTTCATTGTATATACGTCTTAATAACGCCATATACTGTTCATCAAAGAATGTATTGTATTGTTTATGCAAGCTCAAATTATTTATTGGTTTGTCCATTGTCTTTTCCTTTTAAAGTTTCAAAGTGTTCTCTTAAAGTTTTTTCAGATTGTGCTAAAGCTTCAGCATTATATTTATCATAGTCAATAGATTTTAGCATGTGTTCTGTAAGTGCTAAAGCATTCCATGCTACATGAGCAAGATGTAATCTGCCTGTTTCATTATCATAGATGTCTTTAGCTCTTGAGCTCATAGCTGCAAACATGTGACGAAGTAATGCTGATGAATATCTTTCATATAAATTCTCAACATATTTCCATCCGTTTGGTGTATATTTGCGAGCACCAAATGTTCCAATATATCCCACGTCTAATAAAGCTTTATTGAAGCCACCAAAGACCAGGGAGAGGTTTGGTTTACCTTCGTCATATTTCATCCCAGGTAAGTGCAACCGTTGGATGTTTTCAGTAGTTTCTGAAGGTTTTTCGTTTTTTATTGTTTCGCAGGTATTTTTTAGAGCGTTTAAACTAATATTTTCGCAAGTCGTTTTAAAGCGTCTTGTAGTTTGTTCACACGTATCTAGCTGATTTTTAAGACCTTTTTTGTAAGCTATAAAAACTTCTTCAGGACCTTTCCATCCTGTTGGTTTAATTGCATCAGCATCAGAACCTCTGCCTTTATTACCACGAACTTTTGTCATATTAGCATGGTGTATTGCATTCCACATAGCTGCAAAATCATCTTCTGAGCAGCCTATTTCATACAGTCTACCTAAAGCAAAATATATTAAGTCCATGATTGCATCAATCATAGCAACTTTATCTGCAAGTAAAGCATCTGGGTCAACAGTTATCTTTTTACTTGCTTCATAGTCCATTTTATATTTTTCATTAGCGGCTTCAAATTCGCTGAGCTCTTCATTGATTGTATTCTTAAACCATTGCAATCTCTCTGGATTGAGATATTCTGTTGGTTCTAATTTGATAATCTCTTTGTTAAACTCTACTACATCTGCATAAGTTTTCATTGGTTTCACCTTCTTTAAATTCTTTAATGATTAAAAGTTCATAATATTATTATAACGTAAAATTGCAGCTTGTTATTATGATATTTTTATCAGTGGTCTATCTTTCTCAGGGAGCCCTAATTGTTGTATATTAAATATTGGCTCAGGTACTGTCCACTGACTGGCCTTTTCATCCCAATCAACACCTTGTAAATAATTACCATGTATGATTATTTCAAAGTCCTTATTCTTTAGATGAGACGGCACCATCTTCTCAATTTGGTCAAATTTCTTATTAAGAATTTCCATACACTCATTCAAAATTGTTTCAATAACTTCATTATGTCCAAGTTGTTTTGGCGTATCTCCTATACCCCAAAATTCTTTCTTAGTATAATCTACATGAGCTTCTTTAGGTCTGATAACACGTTCTTTACTACAGAATATCACTACTAGTCTTACGTACATTAGAGACTTCCTCCTTTTCCTGTTTTGTTGCTTCTTGTGCTTGCTTGAGAATGCTACCAGCTTTCATCTGTTCTAACATTTCTGCAAGCTTATCTGTATTGATTACTCCAATAGTAGCACTAATCATATCTGCCAAATGGAGAACTTTTTCTTCAGGTGTTTCAGGTTCAAATAGTGCGCCCCACTCAACTCTACCATGGTGAGAAGCTACCATACGCCCTACATCAAATGCTGCACAATCATGAGCAAATCTAAATGCCCAATGTAAATGACTTATATCTGTTTTCAACCACTCTTGGTTAACAATGGCAATGCCTAATTCTTTATCAACATTGTATTCATACATCTTACCCATATCATGAAGTATTGCAGCCAATCTCAAACCATCAATATTTTCAATTGTATACATGTTTGCTAAAGTCTCTACAATATGTAAAACTTCATAGGTATGTTTTACAAGTCCACCAATGTAATTATGATGGAACTTCTCAGCAGCAGGCGTTATTAAGAATTCTGGGCGTTTTATCATTTTTCTCATCTTACTAGCCAGGAGAGCGTATGGAAGCTGCGTCTTAGGGTCTTCTAAAGTCGATGCTATGGAGTACTTTTGTTCTATTTCAAATAAAGTTTTATCAAAGTCCTTTATGTATCTATTTCTAACATCTTCAGGTAAACTATCTAAAGCTTCCTTCACAACTGTTACATTTTTAACAACTACTGAGTTGTAATTGCTATTATAATCTTGACCTAGGAATTTAATGATATTGCCTGCCTTGAATTTCTTACCATCAAAACGTGGAATATCTTCTTCCCAAATTACACCTGTTAGTGGCTTTTCATCTTTAGGATTTATCATACCTATACGCCACATTTCTTTACCATTTTTAGTTTGTTGCTTTTGAAAGCTCACTACTTTGTATTCTGTTTTGTTATCCATTTCTATGCTCCGTTCTATATATTCCATTTTCTCTTACAATTGTTGTACCTTCATAAATATCAATTTCTACTGGTCTCTTCCTGTATCTCATTTTCTTCTCCTTTCTTTTTCAAGCTTTTCTTGAAGTTCTTCTTTGAAGGCTTCTATCCCTTTGTAAAGCTCTTTTATAAAGTTGTTTTTCGTTTGAGGTTCTATTATCCATAATTTTTTCCGCGCTCTGGTTATACCAACATAGATTATTCTGAGCTCTTCATCGCGACGTCCAGGAGTTATAAGTCCGTTGTGTGACTGTGGCGATGTGTCTGTAAACAATACTACGTTATCACATTCTGAACCTTTAACTGCGTGAATTGTTGCAAGCTTAACTCGGGGCGCCGCTAATATAAAGTTCTCATCCACTTCATTATTTTGATTTAATGCCCAAATATATTCAGCGTCAGTTGGTCGTAGTCCCTTAAGCGCTTTCAATGTTGAAGTCGTGTTTATTACATCTAAAATAGCTTTAGGGCAGTTATCACGAGTGATAAGCTGTTCGTCTTGTACTTCTTGAGCTTCCTCAGACATCTCCATATACTTCGCCATATTTAAGAACGCTGTAGTTGTTACAAACCCAACTTTCTTAAAAGTCCAATAAGTATGAGCCGCTAAGAATGCTTCTTGTGGTAATGCTGGCTCCCAAGTCTCTGCAGTATGGACCCCATAGCTACGGCGTCTTTCAGAATAATATATGCCTGCATTCCTCAAGATTTTACGCGCCTGCCTTAATATATAATTATCACGTGCCAATATTAACCACTCACCTTTTGCTCTGATAACTTCTTTAATATCAATCAATTTTGGTACAACTTGCACTGAGTTGTTTATATCACCTTTCTCAGCACGTGGTTTCCATCTCTTAGGTATTCTATGTTGTACCTTAGTTATTACTCTATCAGCAATTTCTTGAACTTTAGTCGGTACACGATATGACTGGTCTAATAAGATAGTTTCATCACATGGGAATTCAATAAACTCTTTAGAATTCGCGCCTGCAAATGAGAATATTGTTTGGTCATCATCTCCAACTAAATACATTACTTTTGTCTTAGGCATTAGTTTCTGACGAATAAAGTCCCATTGTATTTTTGAAGTATCTTGGCACTCATCAATAAACAAAAAGTCAAATTCAGGTATGTTCACAGCTTTCATTGCATTAAGTATCATGTCATTAAAGTCTACAAGATTATATGCAGCTTTATACTTAGTCAAGCCATCAACATATCTCTGTACTTCGAGCCATGGTATTACATAAGCAAACGGCTTCCATGCCTCTTCTAATGGCGTACCTGTAACAGTCGCATATTTTACTAAGGCTGCAATTCTATCATCTTTAGTTACAGCATACACTCCCTGGTCATTGTCCCATTGTCTTGTTAAACCCATACGTTGAGCAAACACTCTCTCATGATGATTATTAAAGACTTCTTCTCTGCGCAAGTCCAGGAGGCGGTATGCAAATGAATGCAATGTTGAAAATACTAATCTGTCCTTTCCTGTTAGGTCAATAACTTTTTCTGCACGTTCTAATGCCTCATAAGCTGCCTGTTTACTAAATGAGAAATATCCCATTCTTTCAATACGAGACATAGATAAACATTCTCTAAATCTTTTCAATAAAAATGTTGTCTTGCCACACCCTGGTGGGCCTAATACTTTTATTACTGTAGTCATTATATCAAATCACCTTCTGTCTTAATTTCTACTTCAAAGCTTTGTGTATTTGGTTCAGGCATTGGCACGCACCAAATATTGTAATTCCTACCTGCAATTTTAACTTGCTTGTCTTTGCCCTTCATCTTCTTTAACTTGACATACAATTCACTACGTACATATTGAATTCTTTGTTGCGCTAAATACTGTTCTAACGCTTTCAATCTAAACCATAGTTCACCTGTATCTTTATTGTAATACGGTAAATCTCTTGCAATGTCTTCTCTCTTAAATTGAGGGTTAATTGCCTTAGAAAAGTCTTCAATGATTTCTTCAAACTTACCCTGTCGTGATACATCGTCAGGTGCAATAAGCTCACGACGTGTTGCCAATAAATTATTGACTAATTGTCGCCATTCCTCGTGTTTAAGTTTCGGTGGCATAATATTCACAGCGTCAATACATTTCTTTGCAAACTTATTCTGGTCGTATAGCTCATCAACTGTTAACTCAATGCGCACGTCATCAACTGTAAGAAAATAAATGCATGGGTCTGAGACTAACTTAACTATATCAGCTAAGATGGGCATTGTTACTGCCGAACTCAGCCCATGCTTTTGGTTCTTACATAGCGGTACATTGCAATAAGATTTAAGTTGAGGGTCTTTACATTGATATTGGTATTCTGGATGTTTTGCTATAGACTCTTGTATCTTAACAATTTCTGAGGCACTTAGCATTGGCACGCAATATTTCCTATTGAACTCTTCAATAATTTGATTACACATAGGTTGATTATCTCCTGCGTGTTTCTTAGCTAATACGGCTAAGTTATACATCATCACATTACGTGAGCCTTCTTCAATCGGTCCTGCAGCTAAAATTTGTTGTATGCATGGTGGCGCGTCAATTAAATAAGGGTCATTTAATTCTGCCTTCGCTTCAATCTTCTGAAGTTCCAACTCGTGACATCTATACTTATCAACATTTTCAAGAAATTCATCAGCTGTCCAGGGAGAGTTTGTCTCTGGATTGAAGAAGTATCTATTTTCTGTATGCGTGAGGGCGCCGTTCTCATCATACGCACCGAGATAAGGCATATTTAACCAATTAGATGTATCACCTCTCTCAGTTAGAACTTTTATTTGTTTTGGGAATACTTCAATAGGTTTGTTATCTATAAAAGCATAACCCAATATAATTGCCATTGCTGTCATTTTCTCTTTAACAAATTGAGCATCCAATCTTTCCTTAAAGAAACAATACAAGTGCGCGCCACCTGATTTTGTTCTTGCACACAACAATGGTAAATTCTTTGATTTAATCTTATTCAATAATTCTTCATGATTTAAATCATACTTATCTATATCTATGGCGCCCCAGCCACACATAGACTCATTGTCTAATGGGCCAATACCTAAACCTTGTTGTCCTAATAAATGATACTTCCAAGTTGTAGCTGTTGGAGGCTCATGTATAACGGCCGCTGCGCCTACAATTTTCTTACTATCTTTTTCCGTTGCATTTGCTAAATTATAAATACCATGAGCATTTTCCATTCCCTTAAATATCTCATAAAATTGCTCAGCCTTCTTCTGTAATATTGTACTCATCTATGTTTTCCTTTAAAGTTTCAAATATAAAAGAAATGGGGTCACAATGGACCCCAGTCCCTATCTCCTCTAAATTACTTCTCCAGCTGCTTCAGAAGTATCTTCAGCTGTTTCATAATTGTCGTAGCTTGTACGTGACAAGAATTTTTCAGGTCCGCCAGCAGCTTTAATTGCTTTTAAGAATTGTGTGCAAGCTTCAAATAATTGTTTTCCAAATTTGTCTGTCGTTCTTAATACACCACGACTATCAACATAAGAAACGCCATCATTTGATGTAACTTTAGTAAACTTAGGAACAATCCATGAATAAGTATCTTTTGTTCTTGTTCTTGTACCTACTGTATATACAAATGCAAATGTAGGTAGCGCATTCTGACAATCAAACATTAGTTGTGTGAATAATTGTCTAACGGCTGTTCTCTGAGTTGCTTTTGCAGGCATAATACAGAAGTACGGAGTTTCATCGTCATTAGGTAAAGCTACACAGAATAAGTAATCAGTCTCAACAATTTCATTTCCGTTTGGTAAAACTAAGATGTCTTTGCCATCAGCATTTTTAGCTTTTTTAATGACAAGCTCGTCTTTTTTAGCCAGGGAGTGATGGCCTTGTAAGCCGCCTCTGTTCTGTGCCCACTCAGTTAACAATGTAACTTTTGAAACGATTGCAACATTCAAAGTTGAGTTTCCTGTTTCGTCAACCTTATATAATCTGTTAACACCTGTTGCAATTATATCGCCTTCAGTTGCACCGTCAATACGTTTCTCATTACCTTTTTTGCATTGAGGTGACCCTGATTGTAAAATCTGAATGTACGGGATGTTAATGTCTTGAGCTGAAACTTGTTCAAGCCCTGCGCCAGCATATTCCGCAAATGCACTTAAATCTGCTACCGCTGTGTTTTCTGTCTTCACTACTTCGTTCTTTGCCATAATTTTCTCCTTCACTATTTGGCTCTATCACTATATCACTAAGCAGAGAATAACCCCTCTGCTATGGGTATGAATTTCAACACATAAGAAAGCTGAATTATTTTTTCTTAAGTTTTGTAACCTTAGTTGTTTTATATTTATAAACACCTAAAGCTTTTTCTAAAGTTAAGTCACTTGGCATTGTTGGGTGGTCTTTTCTAACTTCTTCAAAATATTCATTATCTTGAAGTTGTCCTGTACCATCAAGTTCACGAATAACTGCAGCTAATGTATTCCATGGTATATTTAATTTACGAACATAGGCTATACCAGATTTATTAAATATTTGTTCAAGCAAATTCATTGTTTGCTTATCATTTATTGAAACAGGTATCTCAAATTTATTTTTAACAGTATCTGCACCACCACTCTTAATAAACCAATCTAAAACATAGGCTTGGTTTTCTTCTGAAACATTTCCACGATATTCTTGCTTAACTGTAACCTTATACCCGTTCTTAGTTGTAATTTCTTGTAGACCTGCAGACTCAATTAAATTAGGAATTTTAACTTGGTCATATTCTTTTAGTAAATCTTGTTTGTCTTTTAATTGAGACTCTAAAGCTTCAATATCAGCTTCAATAAGTTGCTTCTCTTCTACTAACTTCCCTAATGTCCCATAAATATCTTGTGAGACGCTCTCTTCAACTTCTTGAGTTACGCCTGTTTCATTCATCAAGGCCTTAAACTCTTCAAAAGCATTTTCGCTCATGCGTTTCTCCTTTTTAAATTCTTTAAAGTTCGCTTACAATTTAATTATACGACGAATAAATTGCTTGTTATTGTGGAATTATTCATTATCGCAAAATTGCAATTTTATATTATTATATAATAAAAATTATAACTTATTAATGTGAAAATTGTCTCAATTCTAAATTATTTATTTATATTATAATATAAATTGTAATATTAAAAAACTTTAAAAACTGAAGGAGAAAAGATGAGAAAATTTCAGGAACAATTCGATTATCCAGAGGGTTTTGAATTTAAGTTGAAACCTTTTGAGCATCAGGATAATTATTTACGGGCAGCCTTTAGAAAACGTGTTGACGCAATTCTATTTGATATGGGTTTAGGTAAAACTAAAGTTACACTTGACACAGCTGCAATGTTAGCTTACATGGGTAAGATTGATGGACTAATTATATTTGCACCAAAAGGTGTTTATGCAAATTGGGAAACAGTAGAGATTCCTAAACATATGAGCCCATCAGTAAAATACAAAGCAGTTTTATGGAAGGGCTTATCTTCAAAGAAAAATGTTACTGAGTTAATGCCTATTATGAAACATGAAGATGGTATACTTCACATATTTATAGTTAACTATGACGCAGTAATCACTGAAAAAGGCCGTTATACAATTGACGCTTTTATGAATGGTCACAAATCAGTTATGGTTGTATGTGATGAAAGCACTAAATTGAAAAACCCTCAAGCTAAACGTACTAAAGAAATTATTAAGATTGGCTCACGGGCAACATGTAAAAGAATTTTAACAGGTTCGCCTATTACAAAATCACCACTTGATTTTTATTCACAAGCATTATTCTTAGGTAAAGAATGTTTAGGTTTTTCAAACTTTTATGCTTTTAGAAATAGATATGCGGTACTTAAAGATGTAACAACATTTGGTGGGGCTTCATTTAAGCAGGTTGTTGGTTTTCAAAATTTAGAAGAACTCTCAGATAAAATTGAAACATTCTCACATAGAATTACGAAAGAAGAATGTCTTGACCTTCCAGATAAAACTTATTTGACTCGTATGTTTGATTTATCTGATGAACAAAAACGATACTATAATGAGCTGGCTAATACTATGATGTTAGACTTAGCAGATGATATGGTCTCAGTTACAATTGCACTCACCAAACTCTTAAGACTACGCCAAATCTGTTGTGGCTATTGCCCAACTGACCAGGGAGAGATGTTGCAGATTGCTAATAAAAGATTGGATACGTTAATGGAGTGTATTGAGGAAATTGATGGAAAGATAATTATCTGGGCATACTTCATACCTGACATTGAAAAGATTGCTGCAGCTCTTGAAAAAGAATATGGTAAAGAAAGTGTTGTTACATATTATGGTGCAACTTCTTTAGAAGATAGAACGGCGAACATAAATAAATTTGAAACAGACCCACGCTGTAGGTTCTTCGTAGCAAACCCTAAGGTAGGTGGTATGGGTATTACATTAAATGCGGCAAAATATGCTATATTCTATAATGCTGATTATAACCTTGAAGATAGAATGCAAGCTGAAGCGCGTAATTACCGTATAGGTCAAAAAGACCGCATTTTCTATATTGATATTGTAGCACGTAATACAGTTGAAGAAGGTATTATTGAAAGCCTCGTAAATAAATATGAACTTGCTGCGGAAGTATTGCGCGATAAATTACTGGAATGGCTTAAAATATAATTATGAATCTTTTCTCTACTTCCAGCTATTCTTAATTCCAAGCCCGGTGTCGACGCCGGGCTTTTCTTTATGTGATGTTATCGTCAAACTTTTTCTTGTATCGCTTGAATTGTTTTACAACTTCTTTAGGAAGATAAGCCGCATATTGCATGATTAAGTCAAAAGCTTTATTGGCCGCCACGATTGCTTTCTCTTGGCGGTCATCCTCCTTTGCTGCTCTAAGTTCAAGACGGTGTGTGATAGCTTCACGCGCCGTCTTTGCACTCTCAGAAACAGCAGAACAAAAAGCTATAATACTTTCAAATATCACTAGTTTGGGTCTCCATCAATTTTATTACATTGCGCTAAAATAGCTTTTTCAGCCATTTGCAAGAATGGAATAATTGCGTCATCCACCTTGTTTTCTGTTGCAGCTACATAAGCGTAAATCAAAGCAAAAGTAGATTTGATACCTTGATTAGCAATCAATTCAACTTGCTTCATAGCTTCTGCTTTCATTGCTTCTTTAATTGTTTCTTCCATAAGATTTCTCCTTTATACGTTGTAATAAACCAGCTTATTGCTGACACGTTTTCTAATCATAATTTGCTTACGATTATTACCGGCTCTATACCCTACGTGACAGCAGTTAGTATCATACTCATAGATAAGCTGGTCGAACTCTATAAGCCCAGCCTTGGCCAGAGCTTTAATGACACAGAAGAGCTTCAAGTTTGTCCAGGGAGAGCGCGTAATGTCAGCACATTCTCCATCAGGATGTCCTGTTTCAGACATGGTTATACCTAAACGCGACTTACAGGCTTGTATTAAAGCTTTGCTACGCCACCCACTGGTGATAGTTATACTACGCTCTTCAGGCTTTGTTCTCTTCTTAAGGGTATAATTTTTATATGGACTTAAGTCATTATCAGTAGCTTCTATATCATATATATTACAAAGTGTTCTTATGGGCTGTAATAGGCAACATATAGTTGTCATTATCGTAGTTAAAATTTTTGCGTCTGATGTTACATTGTTTATATCTAGCCGATTTGCATAATCAGACCTGAAAAATTCTGCAAAAGTAAAGTTGAGTTTATCTGGAATTACCACATTATGCTTCATAATTAACGCCTCAATAATACACTATGAATTTCTAACACGCTTTGATATATCAAATCAGTCTTAGTATCATTTTCAATTATTTGTTTCTCAAGTTTATCAATTCGCTTTTCATTATTTTCTACGCGCAAAGGTAAGCCATCTGTTTTATAAAACCAGAAGAACATAGATGAAACTACTGTTACCAAAGTTACAACTGAAACAGCAATAGATATAAGGTCAGTAACTCGTAATTTTCTGCGCTCTGTCATATTATAACTCCATTAACTCTTTTCTAAGCTCTTCAGCTTCCGCTTCATATTTAGTAATATACTCTTGGTCGTTTGCTCTTATGGCCCTTACTGATTTAAGGTCCAACTCATCAAGCTTTCGTAAAATTTCTTGACGTTTTGCAGCTTTTTCTTCTTGTCGCTTTCTTTCTTCATAGCCTTCCCAATCTTCAATAACCTGGTCATTTTCAACTTTTTCCCATGGTTCTAAGGCATATAAAGCTTTATCTGTTTCAACAATTTCCTTATTATTTCTATGATTATAGTCAACAATAAAATCTGCACGTTGACGAGGTGTATAAGGTTTTTCTAATATTACTGCCATTTTTAAGCTCCTATTTTTATTTACATTAGATTTGTCTGCCAAGCCGACTGCAGTATCTTCTTTCACTACTTACAACAACGGTTATGCTTGCAGTGCAACCAATTGGAGAGCAGTAGGAATGATTAACATTGCTACGTTCCAGAGTTTAAACTCGTAAAGGTATCTAAATCGATGTAGCCGTTAGCTTGCCAAATAAATATATGGTCTGAAGCTGAAGTAGAACATCTAAAACCTGTTTTACTTAGCCCATAATAATAAGGCGAACCTCCGTTAATAGCAACATGTTGGTCTGCATAGCCTCCAGTATCGTTATCACTACCTCTGTCTACTACTGATAGAAAATAGTCACTATTTTTATACGGTA
>Ga0116165_1000200_pt1 | contig 51484 bp, 51 predicted proteins | sample AD_JPNMR1_MetaG_FD_89885 | JGI IMG/M metagenome (GOLD analysis project Ga0116165, IMG submission 89885) | Active sludge microbial communities of municipal wastewater-treating anaerobic digesters from Japan - AD_JPNMR1_MetaG | ecosystem: Engineered > Bioreactor > Anaerobic > Digestate | place...
CATTACAGGGTGGAACAGGAAAAGTGACAGATGTTGTGATACGAGCAGCAGGATTGAATACAAGTCCTGATGAAAATGGAAATTACACACTTTCAGGACTTTCACCAGGGACTTATGATTTAACTGCTGACTTAACTAATTATACAACTATCGCGCCATCAGGTGGAACTTATAAAATTACATTAACAAACAGAAATATCAGTGGATACAATTTTGTACTTGCGACTTACAAGATTTCAGGTACAGTTAAAATTACAAATGATGCTGATGTACAAACTGTTACGATCACATGCGAAAAGGATGGCTCTCCTGTGGCAACAACACATCCTGATGCATCAGGTTATTATGAATTTAGTCAGCTACCTGCTGGTACATATAAAATCAGCGCAAGTTTAACTGACTATTCCACGATGGTACCTTCAGGAGATGGTAGTTATACTGTAACTCTTGGGCCTGATGCTACTGGTAAAAACTTTTCTTTGATTTCTTATGTCATCTCAGGCAGGGTCTCATTCTATCAAACCTCTGGCAATGTAACAGACGTTGTTATTTCTTTAAAAGGGCCTGGAGTTAATAGAACCACAACCCCTGACGAAAACGGCTATTATCAGTTTAAACCTGTTCCAAAGGGAGATTACGAATTAAGTGCAAATATTCCAAACTACACAGTGGTTGTGCCAAACAATGGAAAATATACTTTTACTCTGAATTCTAATTTGACAAGAGATTTTGTTATCACTTCATTCTATATTTCAGGAAAGGTGACGTTGTTGAATAGTCCAAATACTGTGACTAATGTAACTATTACTCTTACAGGACCATCAGGTACAATCAATACAAGTCCTGACGCAACCGGAAAGTATGTGTTTTCACCACTCCCTGCTGGCGCGTATACAATTACAGCGTCATTGAGCAATCATACAGTTGTTTCTCCTTCTGGTGGCTCTCATGCAGTTTCAATTCCTCAAAATGCGACTGGCAGAGATTTCACTCTTGTTGCGTACTCAATTTCAGGGACTGTGAAAGTAAATGATACCAGTGGTCCAGTAGGAGCCATTGTTTATTGTGAAGGTCCATCAGGAACCATGCAATATACAGTTGATTCAACCGGCGTGTACAAATTTTATCCACTTGCGGCTGGAAATTACAGGTTATGGGTTGAAAAACCAGGTTACAAAACTACATATCCATCTGATGGCGAATACAACTTCAGATTGAGTTATTTTGCGATAAAGAACTTTGTTCTGCAATTACGATAAATTTCACTTCCCCGTTTTGCAGTAAGCAGGGCAAAAAGAGACAACTTAAAGATGGAGCAGATGGAGAAATTGTGGGAATCGGGTAATATTGGCCGAAAAAAAAGGGGGAAATCTCCCCAGATCCTCTTTTATAAAGACGGGAGTAAAAACGGCTTCCCTCTTCACAAAATTCCTTCTCCTATTCTCCCCCTTTACAAAAGGGGGATGAAGGGGGATTTCATCTTCCCCCTTTATAAGAGGGAGATGCAAGAGGGATTTCTTATGGTTTGAATTCCCTCAAAATCCATCCCAACCTTCCTTTTGTAAAGGAAGGAGGAAACAAGGTAAAATAAAGGACATATTTTTTGGGGTTTATGCAAACAGGAATTTCGCATGAATTATTCTAAGATTTGCAGAAACACAAAAAAAGGTTTTACGCTTATTGAACTTCTGGTTGTGATTGCAATCATTGCAGTTCTTGCAGGAATGTTGTTGCCTGTTCTTTCAAAGGCACGCGCAAGAGCACATCAGGCAGTATGTTTAAGCAATCTCAAACAACTTGGTATCTGCTTTGCAATGTACGCTGAGGACTGGGATGGATTTTTTCCAAAGGATGCGACGATATCCAATGTGTGGTTCACTCAGATTGCTTTGTACATACCCCAGACAAGAACCGGTTTTACTGCATACAGCAGTATGTATGACCCATGCGAAGATAACTGGGTTTCAGGGATTTTGCGTTGTCCTGCAGAGCCAAAAAGTTCTGCTTACTGGAATGTGAACTGGAGTGGTATGGAGCCAGCAGTGAACAAAGTTGCCACATGGTATGGTATCAATGGTTATTTGTGTGGAATAAGTTCAGATCCTGATTTAAGATTCTGGCCTAAACTATCAAGAATCATAAAACCGGCTGAAACCTTTTTGCTTTGCGATATGAAACCAGGCCCACAACTTGATAATTCAGATTACTACGCAAGAATAAATTTCAATCATCCTGAAATGGGCATTGCATATAGACATTCTGGTTCGGCAAGTTTCCTTTTTTGCGATGGGCACGTAGAATCAAGAACAAAGCAACAGGTTCCTGTGTGGTATTCTGGAACAACAGATCCATTCTGGTTCAGTGGTCAATCCCAGTAGAATTTTTATTCATTCCATTTTTTCCTCATCCTTACGGAGAAGGATAAATGTCAAAAAGTGCCTTTGAAAAAACCACATACTAAACTCCAGAACCACACCAGTTTCTTTTTTCGTGAAATGAGCAAGGGATCTTTACTCTTTAATTTTTTGCCTTTTTATGCTATAATTTTTTTGAGGTGAGATAATGCTGTGCGCCAATAATTTTTATTTTGTACTTCGCCTGGTACGCGTTTTATCTTTTCTGTCGCTATTTTTAGTTTTTTCATCTTTTTCCGCGAATGATTATTCTCTGATTTTGAAGCGAAAAATTTTTGCTGACCCACCACCATCTCCTCAAAAACCAGTAAGATCTATTTTGAAGCCCACGCCATCGCCATCTCTTGAAAGTTTGATTACTTTGAAAGGAATTATCTACAGTCCTGATGCTGACTCAAGGGCAATCATTGAGATTTTGTCAAAAAAAGCGGAGACCTTGATAGCAGAGGGAGACATTATAGAGAATGCTCGACTGGTTAAGATTAATGAAAACAATGTGATTTTTTATTATGACGACAAAGAAATTACTCTTAATCTTCCAAAACCACAGATTGACAGTAAGTCAGGGATTGCTGTAAAGGATACTTCTATAAAGGTTGCGACTAGCCTGCCATCAACTGAAACAACTTTATCTGCCACTGGTCCTATTACATCTTCATCGTCTTCTGTTCCGGTTCCCCAGCAACCAAAAAATATCAATCTTAATGCTCTCCTTGACCAGGTAAGGTCTGACCCTTCTGTTTTTTCAAATATCAGCGTGACTCCATTCATTGAAGAAGGTAGGGTAGAGGGTTTTACTGTGAATAGAATTCCTGAGGGTGGGATGTATTCGCAGATTGGCGTGCAGCCAGGAGATGTGATAAAAAGAGTCAATGGCACTCTGATTGATAGCCTTTCAAAGGCGTATGCAGTGTACAACAACATTATCAACAGTCAGACAAAACTTGTTACTGTAGAGATTTTAAGAAACGGGCAACCGATGATTCTTACATACAGGTTGGATTAACACCATGCATCTTGCACTTTTTCAGGAAAAACTTGAAGGGAAAAAAGTCAGGTGTCGGTTGTGTAATCACTTCTGTGTGATTGAGGATGGAAAGCGTGGATTATGCAATGTGAGAGTGAATCGCAATGGAGAACTTTTTTCCCTGGTGTATGGCTATCCTGTTGCAAGAAATATTGACCCGATTGAGAAAAAGCCATTTTTCCATTTTCTTCCTGGAAGCGCTGCCTTTTCAATTTCAACTGTTGGCTGTAATTTTAAGTGTGTGTTCTGTCAGAATTTTGAGATATCGCAAGCATCTTCGGACTATACAGCTTATGGTGGAACAACATCGCCTGCTGAAATTGTAAGATATGCGAAGAGGTTTAATTGCGATAGCATTTCCTATACATACACAGAACCAACTGTTTATTTTGAGTTTGCTTATGAATGTGCAATGCTTGCAAAACAGGTAGGATTGAAAAATAACTTTGTGACAAATGGCTACATGAGTCCAGAGGCACTTAAAAAAATTGCACCATATTTGGATGCCGCCAATGTTGACCTTAAAGGAGATGAAAATTTCTACAAAAATTTGTGTGGCGCTCATCTGGCTCCAGTGCTGAAAAACATTCAGGCGATGAAGGAATATGGCATCTGGGTTGAGGTGACGACATTATTGATACCAGGATACAATGATAATGAACAGGTTTTTCGGTTGCTTGCTGATGCCCTTTCAAAAATTTCTTTTGAAATTCCATGGCATTTTTCAAGGTTTTTCCCAACATATAAGATGTCAGACCATTACCCAACGCCAGTGGGAATAGTAAAACAGTTTAGAAAGATGGCAAGAGAAGCAGGGTTTTATTATGTGTATACAGGTAACATTCCTGGGGACGAAGGAGAAAATACAGTATGTCCAAAGTGCGGGTTCCTTCTCATCAGGAGAGAAGGATATCTTGTTTCTGAAAACAATATTATTGGTGGTACCTGCAAAAAATGTGGATTTAAAATTGCAGGCGTCTGGGAAAAATAATCTTTCATCAAGTATTGTTCTCCCTTTATAAAAGGAAGATGCAAGAGGGATTTCAAAAATGAAAATTCACTATGACAAAAAACTCAAAAAATTTTCAAGAACTCTCAGACAGAAGATGACAGACGTTGAGCGATTATTCTGGTCAAAGATACGTATGAGACAATTAAACGGATATCAATTTTACAGGCAGCGACCAATTGGTGAATATGTCGTTGACTTTTATTGTCCAAGGGCGAAATTGATTATTGAGATTGATGGTGGGCAACACTATGAAGATGATGGAAGACGAAAGGATGAGATGCGAGATAAATTTTTATCTGGAATTGGCTTGAAAATCTTGAGATTTTCAGATAGAGATGTCATTGAGAATATAGAGGGCGTCGTTGAACATGTATTGGAGAACCTGGAATAAAAATTGACTATTCTCAAGAACTTCTCCCCAACCCCTCTTTTTCCTCCCTCTGATTTCCCCCTTTACAAAAGGGGGATTAAGGGGGATTTCAAATCCATCCCGGCCTTCATTTACAAAGGAGGGAGACCTAAAACTAGAGGGGATTTTGAAATCTCCTCCAGCCCCTCTTTTTCCTCCCTCTGTTTTCCCCCTTTACAAAAGGGGGATTTCAAATCCATCCCGGCCTTCATTTACAAAGGAGGGAGACCTGAAGTTAGAGGGGATTACCCCCTCTTTTATAAAGAGAAAGTCAGAAGGAAGATACAATGGGATTTCTCAAAATCTGAGATTTTTCTTCACTTGAATATTCTTCCTGTTTCCTGATACCAGAACACAAAATCAAGGTGATTGACAGGAATTTTGATTGATTCAGCGAATATCTGCATTTTCTTTTCAATTTCAAGATAATTTTTGATGCTGAGGGATTCAGGAATTTTTTCAATAATACCAAGTTTATGCAATCTTCTCAAAATGTGTCTGTCAAGGATTGCAAGATTATCTGCTTTTCCGATATTTCTAAGAAAATGCGTGGCTTCTTTCATTCCAAGTCCATTGACATTTTCCACCAGCCACTGTCTTATCTGGGTGGAATCTGTTTCATATTCTAACATTCGTACCAAAATTTGTAGTGATGAACGGGCTTCAATAATTCTTTTTGCCTTGTTTTTATGAAACCTGACACCTTTCAATCTACGCATTACTTCGTCAGAACTTCCTTTTTCAAGTAAATTTGCATCATCAAGCGATTCTATGCATTTCCAGCAGTTTTCAGCTTTTGATTGAACTGTCAAAATGCAAAAGCACAATTCCTTAAAAATTTCTTTGTCTTTTAACCTTTTGCCTATTTTTCTGAACTGGCTAAATTTTTTCTGAATGTCCTTGCCGATTTTTTTGTATGTGGACAGAATTTTCACAATTTCTTTATTGTTTTTAGCTTTCATGAGTCGCAAGTTCTTTCTACTGTGTACATTGCCAGAAGATTTTCAACTGGTATATCAGGAAGAAAGTTTTGAGAAGGACAAATGAAAATTTTTCTGCATTCAAATAATTTAATAATTTTCCGGACCTCGTTTTTTACTTGCTCTGGAGTTCCATAAGGCAGAAGTTTTTGTGTATCAATTCCTCCGTGGAAACAAATTTTATCTTTGAATTTTGCTGCCAATGTTTCAATGTCCATTCCTTTTGCTGAAACCTGTACAGGGTCAAGAATGTCAACGCCAATTTCTATAAAGTCAGGTATTAATTGAGAAACTGCGCCGCAGGAATGAAACTGAACAAAATATCCGTATTTTTTTATCTGGGATATGATTGTTGCGAAGGCGGGTTTGTAAAACTCAAGAAACATTTCGTAGCTTATGTACAGTGATGTTTGTGTGCCAAAGTCATCTTCAAGAGATACGATGTCAACAGCATCTCCAGCTTCTCTATAAAGTTTATCAATTACTTCAATGGCATATTCAACACTGCATTTAATCAGCTCCTTAATCAGGTCAGGTCTTGTCGCATGATGCATCAGTGATGTTTCATAACCAAAAAAACTATTTGCGCCCAGAAAAATTGAGCCAGGTCCATAAGTCAATATTGCATAATCGGGATGTTTTTTCCTTGCCTGGATGATTGGCGTGTTGTCAATCAGGTCATCAATTGATGGAATTTCTTTTGAAAGCTTTCTTACTTCAGCTGGACTGTTAACATTTTTCATAAATTCCTTTTCTCTTGAAAATTTTACCTTTCCCGGACCTGGCACTGCCCTTATAATATCTGTGTCAAGAAATTGAATTAATTCAAATTCGTCTTTAAGGCAAAGTTCCTTAAGATATTTGGTAGTGGCTTGTGGAGTACCGTAATAGTCAGCAGGGACTCTATCAACTTCTTTACCTTTAATGGTGGCAATAACCCTTTCTCTGTGCGTCATGTAACTCCTTGTGCTTCATTGACTCTCCACTGAAGAACATTGATGTAGGTGGAAACATCTAAAGCAGGATGAAGAATTTTTTCCTTCTTCTTGAGAAATTCAAACACCTCTTCAAACTTTTTCCTGCATTCAGAAGATCTGTGAAGATAACATAGCATCGCGGGTAACAAAAGGTTGAGAAGTTCAAGATAATAGTACAGATATTTCCACGACCATCCAGTTGCGCCGCTGGTGGATTTTGCTTTTCTGCTGACAAACATTCTAAACTCTGCACACATTTTTTCCATCTTTTTTATGTTTTTAATGCCACTGGCTATGCGTTTTTCATCAGGTTGCGGGATAAAAACTGGTTCAAAAAATGGCTTCCACAGCCGGGACATTTCTTTCAGAAAATCAATCACTTTTTTTGAATCCTTTTTTCCAAACGCATTGGAAAAACTTTCTTCGACAATTTTCTTGAAAGGGATTTTTCTATTCCACAAAGTTTGTGCCAGAATATCCATAAGAAAATTTGTTGGGAAACTTGCGCGTTGATTCTGACATGAAATAAATCCGTGTAGATTCATATTTTTTAAATAGACAATGTCCCTGTATAATACTTCTCCGATCGTGAAGTGATTTAAGTCGTAATAACACGCCCAGATAAGATGATAGTCAAAGTCAACGCCTTCTCCTTTGAACATATTCTGCCATTTTTGAAGATAAAGCATGTTATCTGCTGCATTTTTTGGGAACTCAAGTTTATTCTTTATGTATGGTTTTATTCCTTCTTCTGGTTTTGTATTTGCAAATGACTGGATGTAACTTCTTGTAATGGGCGCAAACATAATAATGAACCTGTCCTGATTTTTTATCTTTTCAATTTCAGGTGGCCAGAGAAGGTCAACATATATCAGGAAAACAATTTTTGTCTGAATATTGCGAGATGTAAGTTTTTCATCAAGTTCATTGAGGATTTTTACATAAAAGTCAGAGACCCTTGCTTTTTGGCAATCTTCGCACTCACAATTATTATTCGAACCATCCGCAAGCCAGAAATGGATTGCATCAGCTTCAGGGTGTTTTTCTGCATATTCAACGATTGCGTCTGCAATGGCTGAACGAACAGATGGATTTGAATAACACAGATTTGTATTCAATGGAACATTTTTAAAAAATTCCCTTTTTCCATCTATCATAGCAATCCAATTTCTTTTTTCTTCAGAGATTTCAGATATTGAATTTCTGGCAGGGTCCCAGCCCTCTCCCTGTATTCCAAGAGCTCGGCATGTCCAGCCATGCCCCATTTTTTCTAATCTCATATCCCTTTTTTTAACTTCTTTTGCAATAGTTTCAACGAATTTTTTTGCGTCTTCTTCATCAAATTTTTCGGGCTTCATATATGGATTATCTTGGTGACTATACCATCTTTTGAAAAAGTGCGTTCCGTAGTCAAATTGAATAAAATATCCATTCATTCTGTTTTTTGCTGCCCAGTCAATCAGGTCAAGTATGTGTTGTAATGATGCAGCGCCTTCAATGCATAATGTCCTGTATCGATATGATGCCTTTTCATTAATCCTAATGTTTCTTTTTATTTTTTTGATATCCGGAATTATTTCCCCGCGTCTTCCGGGTCTGAGCCACCTAAATCCAAGTTCTGTCAGAAATCGATATACTCCAAATAAAATGCTTCTCGGGTTTGATCCAGTAATGAGGTAACCATTATTCTGTGGCTTGATTAATATTCTGTCTTCATCGTCATAATTTTCAATGTCAAGGGTAATCTGAAATTTTTGTTTTAATCCAGCCTTTTTAAGGTATTTTTGAATTTCACTGGCTGCAAAGTCAATGGTAGGATGATTCTGTTTCTTGATGACTGCGATGTTTTGAGCCATATATTCTCCTAGTTGAAAAGTAATTTGTTTAGAATAGATTGTATAACTGGCACATTTTCTGTCAAGTATTTTTTGCTTTTTTTCAATTTACTTCGTGGTTTCCCCTTTTCAAATTTCGGTTCCCATCTGCCCCTTTACAAAATCCCTCTCCCTCTTTTCCCCCTTTGTAAAAAAGGGATTTCAAGAAATCTCCCCCAACCCCTCTTTTATAAAGAGGGGGGTAATAGGAGGATTTACAAATACGGGGGTGATAGGGAATTTATAAATAGGGGAGTGATGCGGAAATTTATAAAGTTGAGAGTAATGTTGCGGAATTGATAGAGAAGGGGAAAATATCAGTAATCTTTGTAAACCATATATACATAATTTGATCGAAATTATCCTTTGATTATAATAATTTAATGACGGAGGAACTATGGACAGCAAAATTTTTCTTGCAATTGACCTTGGAGCAGAAAGTGGAAGGGCAATATCTGGCTGGATTGAGAAGAATATTTTGAAAATCAGGGAGATTCATAGATTTACCACGCATAGAATACAGATTGACAAGCATCTTTTCTGGGATGCGCCTGCAATTTTTGGAGAAATAAAAACAGCGATGAGGATGGCTGGTAAAGATATTGCTGGCACTGGTGTGACTACTTGGGGAGTAGACCACGCATTTATTGACAAAAATGGAATTTTAATGTGTCTACCATTTCACTACAGAGACAGCAGAACAGAAGACATTATGGAGAAAGTTTTTAGAATTGTTGGTAGGCAGCAAATATTCCAGAAAACAGGTATTCAGTTTATGCCGCTGAACAGTTTATTTCAGTTGTATGCAACGAAACAGGAATGTCCATGGCTGCTTTCGTCAGCGTACAAGATGCTTTTTATGCCTGACTTATTTAATTACTGGTTATGCGGCGCGATTGCAAATGAATTTACGATTGCCTCAACTTCTCAGATGTTGAATCCTGCGAAAAAAAGATACAAACCAAGAGGTGATTGGGCAAAGGAAATTTTGAATAAACTTGGTATTCCAACAGATATTCTGTGTAGTATTATTCCGCCTGGGAAAAAATTGGGATATCTTTCAAAATTTGTTCGTCAGGAGACCGGCTGCGACAGGATTCCAGTATATTCTGTATGTTGTCATGATACTGCATCTGCTGTGTTTGCTGTTCCTGCAGAAGGACACTGGGCATATCTTTCTTCAGGTACATGGTCTCTTCTTGGAAAAGAACTTGATGACCCCCTGATTAACCAGCAGGTGCTTGAATACAATTTCACCAATGAAGGTGGTTATAACGGAAAAATCAGATTTTTAAAAAACATTATGGGACTTTGGATATGGCAGGAATGCAGACGTCAGTGGGAGAAAACCTATAATCGACAGTTTTCATATGTGGAGCTCGGAGAACTTGCTTCGCAGGAAAAACCATTTGTTTCGCTTATTGATGTTAACAATTCTGTGTTTTTATTTCCGGGTGACATGGTTGAAAAAATTCAAAGGTTTTGCAAAACAACGAATCAAAAAATTCCTGTGAGTATCGGCGAAATTTCACGGACAATACTTGAAAGTTTGGCTCTTGAGTATAGATTGCATATTGAGCGACTTCAATCCCTTGCAGGAGAAATTGATACATTGCACATTGTTGGCGGTGGCTCTCAGAACAGGGTACTTTCCTCCTTTACAGCATCAAGCACAAACAAAAGAGTATTGTGTGGTCCGGTTGAGGCGACTTCAATTGGAAATATTGGTGTCCAAATGATATCTGCAAAAATTGTAAAAAACCACCAGGAATTCAGAAAACTTGTTGCAGTTTCATTTCCTGTGATTGAATATCTACCTGAAAATCATGACCAATGGCAACAGCCCTACGAAAAGTATCTCCAATTGAAAAAGATATCTGACCAGCAGATTTAGGGTTTCCTGATAATTCGAGTTTCTGTAACAATAATGTCCATCTGAATATCATTTTCGTTCACAGGGATTTGTTCAAGTATTTGAAAATCAAAGGCAAGTCCAATTTTTATCGCATTGCAGGTGGCGAGAAATCTATCGTAAAATCCTTTTCCCCTGCCCAGTCGATTGCAATTTTTGTCAAAGGCAATGCCTGGCACGATCACCAGTTCAATTTCAGAAATCGCAATATACGCGTCGCTAAAAGGTTGTGGAATTTTTTGTGAAAAGTCAATGTCGTCTTCATTAAATATTTGAACTGGAACCATTGAGAAATTTTTCCAGTCAATTTTGGGCACGCAAACTGTTCTTGCTTTTGCCAGGCAATCACTGATGATTGGAATTGTGTTTACTTCTTTATCAAAAGATACATAACTCATCAGAACCCAGCACCGTGAATATTCAGGAACGGATGTAAGGTTGGTAAAGATTTTTTCACTGTTTTCTTTCCACTCCTGATTTGTCATTTTCTTCATTATATCAAGAATTTGTTTTCTGATTTCTGCTTTTATCATCGGTCTCCTGTCTTTTTCTTGATTTTTTTCAGTGCTTCAATTCTTTGAAGAAACATTTTAATTCTTCGCTCATATCCAGAGTCAGTAGGTTTGTAAAAAGAAAGTTGTCTTTCGATATACTTCTGCGAAACAAAATGGTTTTTGTAATCATGTGGATAGAGGTATCCTTTCCCATGTCCAAGAATTTTTGCGCCAGAATAACCGGTTCCCCTGAGATGGTCTGGTACCTCTTGAATCATTTCCTTTTCAATTTCTTCCATTGCTGATTTAATCGCAAGATAACTGGCGTTGCTTTTTGGCGCTGTCGCAAGATATATGGTTGCCTGAGCAAGACATATCTGTGCTTCTGGCATACCAATATGCTGGACAGCAGAAAGCGCTGATGATGCTACGACAATTCCCATCGGGTCTGCATTCCCAATATCTTCTGATGCCGCGATGACCAATCTCCGCGCAATAAAGGCAGGGTCTTCTCCTGATATGAGCATCTTTGCCAGCCAGTATAACGCAGCGTCAGGGTCAGAGCCCCTGATACTTTTTATGAATGCTGAAATGGTATCATAGTGCTGGTCTTCTCTATCATATCCAGTATATTTTTTCCCTGTAATTTCCCTGACAGTTTCCATATCAACAACAATTACACCACTTTCATTTTTATCCACGATACTGGCAACGGTTTCAAGAATATTCAGAGCGACCCTGGCGTCTCCATTTGAATATTTTGCAATGTATTCCTTTACTTCTTCAGACATTTCAATTTTGTGTTCGCCGAGTCCCATTTTTCTATCTGTCAGAGCTCTATCGATAATTGTTCTAATATCTTCAACCTCAAGTTTTTTGAATTCAAATACAGTTGAACGGGAGACAAGCGCCTTATTTATCGAAAAAAACGGATTGTGTGTGGTTGCGCCTATTAGTATAATTGTTCCGTTTTCTACTTCAGGCATCAAAGCATCCTGCTGAAGCTTATTAAAGTGAGCAATTTCATCAATAAAAAGAATTGTTCTCTGTCCTTTTTGCTTTTTGTTCCAGTCCGCCTGGTCTATAATTTTTCTAACTTCAGCCACTGTTGCAGTAATCGCATTCAAACTGACGAAACGTTTTTTGGTTGTTCTGGCTATAAGTTGCGCAAGTGCGGTTTTTCCGCAACCTGGAGGTCCATAAAATATCATATTTGGTAGATTATCAGTCAGAATAAGTTTTCTGAGAATTTTTCCTTCACCAAGAATATGCTTCTGACCGGTAAATTCCTCAAGAGTCTGTGGTCTCAATCTGTATGCGAGGGGTTCATACTCAATTTTACTGCTGTCTTTTTCTTCAAAAAGTTGGTCGCTCATAATAAAATTATACCCGAATTGCAATGTTTCAAAAAATATCGCGCTGTGTTTTGCAATAGAGGGAAGTTTTTGAGGTTTAGGGTTTTCTCAAAAGCACCTTTCGTCTTAATTTTCTTCCATAAGGGCGGGGTGCCTTCTTATTGATTCCCTCTTTCTCGATGGATAGCCATCGTACCGATTCCATCTCTTTTAACGGAAGAAGGCAACCGGAGGGTGGAACTCTCCTGATGGTATTTTTGGCAGATAGACAGGGTACTATTTTTTTATTTTTCTTCCAGTAATCAGGTATGCAGTATGACCGACCATCACATCAAACGGTCTTAATCTTTCAGAATTGACTCGATATTTCCTGAAAAGTATCTCGCATACTTCAAGATTCATCACAGGCAGATTTTCGCATGTTTGAATTACTGCTGAAACCTGATTAGTTGTTGGAACGACTATTCCAAATATTGCTCCACAGGAAAGACAATCAACAACATCAGCAAGATAATTTTCAGGTTCTTTCAAATCAATCACCGCGCAATCGAATTCGTTTTCTTCAATTCCATCATCAATGTCTTTTATGTGAAACACAACCCTATCTGAAAGTTGCATCTGTTCAATCAAATTTTTTGCTTTTTTCGAAAATTCTTCTCTTGCTTCGTATGTATAAAGTTTGCCAGTGCTGCCTGCAAAATACGCAAGAATCAAGGTCATCGCACCTGAACCAGTTCCAATTTCAAGAATTTTCATCCCTTGTTTTATTCCCAATTTCAAAATCAAATAACCGGCATCTTTGGGATAAATAATTTGTGTGCTCCTTTTTACATAATGAAGAATAAGTTCTTCAAGGGATGGAAGAAAAAAATAGAGTTTTCGATTTGTATTGGTGATGATAAAGTCGCCTGGCATCCTGCCAATAATATCCTGCAGATTTACAAGCCCAACATGGGTACTGAAGTGTTTTTTTTCAAGTTTTACAAACCACTTTCTTCCTTCTTCTGAAACAAGACACACAATGTCATTTTCCTTCAGTGCTTCCATAATCAAGTCCCTCTCTTTCAAGTTCGCTGAACAGGCACCCACAGTATCTTTGTCTGTAAAGTTTCCAATTCCTTGCAATTTCCTGTCCTTTCTGATAATGCTGTCTGATGTCCAATGACAGAAAGTTAATCCCATATTTTTGAGCAATTTCAATGCCTGTATTTTTTATCGTTTCGATATCCTGATGAGTGCTGTAGAACATTGTTGTGGTAAAAATTTTTACACCTGTCTTTTTTGCAAACTGCGCTGTTTTTTCAAGACGCATCTGATAACACATTGCACACCTTGTCTTTTTATTTCCTGCCACAGGCAGGCACCTTGTAAACCATTGAATTATGTCATATGACATGTTCCATTCAATGTTCTTATCAATTTTCTGAAATACATATCCTGCGGTCAGAAATCGTTTTTTATATTCTTCAAAAGGATGAATATTCGGGTTATACCAGTAACCTGCTGGTTCAAAATTTTCATCAAGAAATTCAAATGTTTTAATCGCGCAAATTCCACAGCACACATGAACAATGATTTTTTCTTTCATGCCACAGTCCTCCAGACCAGTGTGCCAGCCCAGAAGAAAAACACCAAGCTTCCTGCAATTTTTCCTGTCCAGGGATTTTCAAAAAATTTCCCAATGAATTTTGAGCACCATGGAGCAAACATTGCAATAATTATTAGTGGATTGATTGCATTGCCCAATCCAAAGACAAGCCCACCAACAGCACCTGAAACAAATGAATTCGCAACATATGCTAAATAGGCAAGCAGTCCCAGAAATGCTCCACACGGAATAAATCCTACGATGAATCCGCTGCAATATGAAAAAGGAGATTTCAAAAATGCCATTTTTTTATCCGAAATTACAAGATTTAATATGCCAAGAGTGATAAAAAACAATGTTCCCGCAAGATTCAGTATTTGATTATTCCTTAATGCTGAAGCATAACCGGCTGAATATCCCACTAAACCACCTGCCAGTGTATAGGAAACCAGTTTTCCTGCATGAAAAAATAAAAACATTTTCAGTGTTCGTTTTATATCAGATTTTCTTTCAAAGATGAAAGGGAAAAAAACACTACCGCATGAAAGCACGCAAACACTGCTACCTGTTAGTATCCCGCTGATATACAGATTAACAAGGACGTGCCAGTTCAAAACTCTTTCTCCGAGAAAACTTCTGCCTGAAATGTGTAAAGTTCTGTATCTGGTTTTTTCCAGGCATCTGGCTCAAGTCCTGCTTTATGTTCGCACAATGCTGAAAGAAATTGTTCTTTTGTCCAACCGGTTTCATCAGCAACCTGTGGAAGAAAAACACCCTGCCTGAATCCTTTTTTCACAATCACTCCATCCCTGCCAAGAACAATTTCATCAGGACTTGAAACTTTTGTTGGAACTGTAAGCACAGAAATTTCTATTTCTATATCTTTCAGTTCCTTTAAGGCAACTGGTGGAAATCTCGGGTCCCCTGTCGCAGATTCAATTGCCATTTCCTTCACAGCGTCAATAAGCCGTTCCCTCGGTAGAATCATGCCAATACAACCGCGTAATTCGCCTTTTTTTCTGAGTGTGACAAACACTCCTCTTTTTTCACAAAGTACAGGGTCTGTGATATTCAGTTGTGGAAGCTTTTTACCGCTTAAATGATATTCAATTGTCTGTCTCGCAATTTTCAATAGGGTTTCCCTCTGTTGTCTGTTTAACATTTTTCCTCCTGTTTTGTCTTCTAATTGCGTTTTCTTTTCAAAAAATACTGCCATTGCTGCATATCCGACCACATTGCTATTGTCTTTTGTCGCGTCATACGAAGTTGAATAGTTGAGCAATTTTACCTTGATCTGAGAAACCTTTGATAAAATTTTAAGTCCAAGGTAGACAGCGCTTCCACCGCATGCCTCTGCTTTACCGCTTTGCATTTCTTCCATCAGGGATGAAAATTTGCCTGATTCAAGCAACGATATGAAATAACTATCCTTTTGTTTTGCCACGTCCAGAAAATAGTAATGGGAAAGATCAGTGCTCATAACAATGATTGAGTTCTTTTGTTTTTTAATAAAAGGGAAAAGGTATTCTACGTAATTATTCAGTTCGCTTGCGTTCTCGCAGCCAACAAGAATTGGGACGATTTTGAATTCGCCTCTGATTGTGCATTGAAGAAACGGTATCTGAACCTCAAGACTGTGTTCTGCGTCAAGAATCCTGTAGTCAACACGGAATCCTGGTTTCACGACGATTTCAGACACCAGTTGCGTGTCAACCTTCACATCTCCAAGCGGGCTTTTCCAGAAACCTCTATCATCAGTGACAATTCCAAGGAAACTTGCTCGATGGCTTCTGCCAATTAAAAACACAGTGTCAATTTTTTTATCCTTGATTAACGAGTAAGCAGAACCCGCTGTTTTTCCTGAGTAAATGTAGCCGGCGTGCGGAACAATGATACCAGCAGGCATTTCACCAGTTGTTTTACCTTTCAAAAACGACATCACCTGCAATTTAAGTTGTTTTTCATCCGCAGGATAAAAAGAACCCGCAAAAAAGGGTTTTCTCATGGTTTCAGAAAAAGACAATCCTGTGCTGAAAAAAACAAAATAGCAGAATATTATTCCCAGATTCCAGAAATTTTTGTTCCACAGTACTGGCATTTTCCCTTTCTGATATGATTTTCAAGAACCTCAAATCCTTTTCTTTTGATAACAATTTTACCACACTTAGGACATACTGTATTTTCATAGGGATTATTATAGACATTACCAATGTAGACATATTTCAAACCAGTGCCCTTTGCGATTTTATAAGCGTCTTCCAGCGTTTTGTATGGAGTTGCAGTCAGATGAGCAAGTTTATACACCGGGTAAAATCTCGTGAAATGAACAGGTATATCAGGACCAAGATTGGTCTTTATCCACAAGCAGAGTTTTTTTATCTCATCAGGAGAATCATTGTATCCAGGAACAATTAAATTGGTAATTTCAATCCAGACTTTGTGTTTTTTCATAATTGTAAGGGTTCGTAAAACATCTTCAAGATTTGCGCCGCATACATTTTTATAGTACTCTGGAGAAAATCCCTTGAGGTCAACATTCGCGGCATCAATGTAAGGAAGCAATTTTTCAAGTGGTTCCTGATTGATATAGCCAGCAGTGTGCATGATATTTTTTATTCCTGCTGAGCGAGCAATTTTTGCGGTGTCCAGCATATATTCATAAAAATTCACTGGCTCTGAATACGTATATGCAATGACAGGACAATTTTTTTCTTTCGCGATTTTCACAACATCATCTGGCGAAAGATTGATATTGCGGGTTTCTTCTGGTGAAACCTGAGAAATTTCCCAGTTCTGACAGAAAAGACATCGTAAGCTACAACCAGCAGAAGCAATTGATAGTGCTTTTGTACCAGGGAGAAAGTGAAAAAGTGGCTTTTTTTCAATCGGGTCTATTGCCACAGAACACGGTTTTCCGTATCCCATTGAATACAAAACACCGCCAATGTTTTTCCTTGCCCTACAAAAACCATACCTGCCTTCTGGAATCAAACAATTTTTTGGGCACAATCTGCACTGAACTGAATTCTGATCTGACTTTTCATAAAAAAGGGCCTCTTTAAGTTTTTCCTGAGAAATACATACTGAACACAAAAGAACCAATCCAAACAGTACCAACAATGTCTTATTATTCATTTGATTCAATTGATTTTATGAAATCCAGCATTCTTTGCCAGTGAGTACCCTGCCAGTAAATTCTACCGCAAACATTGCAATATGAAAAATGCGTTTGTGTCTTTGCCACATATTCAGGTACAAATTCAATGACATCTGAAATATTTTTTGGCTGAAGAATGTTATTGCAAATATTACAGCGGGTAAAAAACAGTTCAGGGCTAAAATGAAGGTTGAGCTTATCTTTCACTTCCTTTAACTGTTGCCGAAGGTTTTCACTTTCTATGAGTAATGAAATCACAGGATACTGAACGACAAATTTTCTATCTCTGGTCAAAACCATTCTTGACTCTTTCCTTGCGTTGTAGGCGAGAAAATACTTATCCTTTCCAGAAAAATATTCAGTATCAAACCCGAGCAACCTTAACCAGCGTGCCAAACTTCCAAGCATTCCATTCGCAATGAACTTCATTTCCCCATCCTCAACAAATTTTACCATATTTTCAGGAAACCCTAAATCTAAAACCCTAAAATTTTTCCTTTAATTTTATTCTATTTTCTCCTTCCTTTTTTTTACCCACGCTTTACAAAAGAAAAGCTCGGACAGATTTCGTCTAAAATCGCCCTCAAGCGCCCTTTTGTAAAGGTGCAAGGCAAGAGGAGGGGTTTTATAAAGGGGGAAGAGTGAAGATGGAAGAAAAAGTGGCGGTGTAGGGATTTGAACCCCAGACGTATCGGGTATGAGCCGACTGCTCTGCCACTGAGCTACACCGCCATTTTAAGATACTCTGCCAGTTGCAAGAATGCCTTTGCCCTGTGACTGATTTTATTTTTTTCCTCAATGGTCAACTGGGCAACTGTCTTGCCGTACTCAGGTATTTCAAATACTGGGTCATAACCAAAACCATTTGAACCTGCTGGTTTTTGAGCAATTTTTCCATATAATCTACCTTCAAAAAATCTGCAGGTTCCAGAAGGTTCAATCAGGGCAATCACACAAATAAAATACGCTGACCTGTCTTTTAGATGCCTACAATATTTTAGCAGTTTTTCAATATTTTTTCCATCATCTGCATCCTGGCCGGCAAATCGTGAAGACAAAACACCTGGCATTCCATTCAATGCCGGGACAACAAGGCCTGAATCCTCGCCAGCAACATATGTTCCAGGATATATCCGTGCCACAAACGATGCTTTTATTAAAGCGTTTTCCTGAAATGTTTTCCCTGTTTCTGGAGGAAAATTTGCAATATCAGGTAAAAGAATTGTACAATCGAAGTTTTTTAAGATTTCTTTAATCTCTCTGATTTTACCAGGATTTTTAGTAGCCAGAAAGAATTTGAAGCTCATTTTTCAAAAGATTTTTTTCTGTTTCAATAATCTCATTGATACCTTTTTGCGCTATCACTAACAATTGATCAAGTTCATTGCGACTGAAAAACATTCCTTCTGCAGCACCCTGAATTTCCACAAATTCACCCTTGCTATTCATTACAACATTAAAGTCAACCTGTGCAATAGAGTCCTCAGAATAGTTCAGGTCAAGGTACTTATTACCATTAACAAGGCCAACACTTACTGCTCCAATGCATTCTCTCAAAACAGGCAACATCAAAAGATTTTTTTTCTTCATTTGAACAAGAGCGTCTACGATTGCACAGAATGCACCATTTATTGATGCAGTGCGAGTACCACCATCTGCCTGAATCACATCACAATCAATTATCAAGGTTCTCTCGCCAATATTTTTCAGATTCACTGCTGCTCTTAACACTCTTCCTATCATGCGCCTAATTTCCTGACTTCTACCGGTCTGATTACTTGTTCTTGGATTACGTTCAGGTGTGGATGCAGGCAGCATTCCGTATTCAGCAGTAACCCAACCTGAACCAGTACCCTGGAGAAAAGGAGGTACTCTGTCTTCAACTGTTACACAGCATAATACCTTTGTTTCTCCCATTTCAATCAAAACAGAACCAACTGCGTATTTGCTGATATTTCTTGTGATTCGAATGGGTCTTAATTGGTCTGGCAACCTTCCATCTTTTCTTGTGTTCACAAATTCCTTTCTGTTATAAAGGCGACATATATGATTATATCAGAAAAGAGCGCCAAAATACAATTCAGAATCTTTAAATGCGGCTTCCTGTGAAAACTGACGGTGCTATAAAAATACCAATAGATGTTGTTGACGTCTTTGAATACGTAATCCCCACAGTAAGACAATGTATCTGTTTCTGAAGATAAAATCTCTGACTTGTAAACTTACCTTTTTTCATATCATAATCAACAGAAAAACCATATTCCCACTTTCCTGCTTTTTTATCAAAAAACGCAGTAATCCCATCAAAATTACCACTGATGTATCTATTGCCACAACCAATTTGAACACCTTTATCACGAAAAACAACAGTATTTGCCATTTCTCTTATCCCACCATCTGAAAAATTAACTCGTTCCTGGCCATCAAGTGCCCATTTTCTACCTACATCGAAACTCCATAAAACTATACTATCTTCGAACTTATTCCTACCAATGTCGTAAAAATTCATGGCGGTGACGTTGCCCGCGCGTTTTCCATTGCGCCAGAAATCCCAGCAAAACTGGAAATTTGAAAATGTTCCATCAGGATTAACATCGTAGAAATCAAAGTTAAAGGCTGTTTTTTTTCTGGAGGGGACATTGGAAAAAATTGAAATAGAAGGCGAAAAATAAACAGCAGAACCATTTTTATTTTCTTTCCTTGCAAGCCAACTAACATTTATACCAGGAGTAAAAACAAAATTATTCAGGTCTTCCTGCTTTTGTGAATAAAAAATATCCCTGAATCTGATAAAAGGTGTAATCTTTGTATACATTGTACTAAAAGGTCTATCAAACTCAACATCAGCGACAACCCTTGTATATTCATTCCCATCTGTATCAACAAACCGCGCAGGTACTATGCCAAAACTTCCCAGCCAGTTTCCCATTGTCAAATACGGTAGAGAAAATTCAAATTCCGGGATTCTTGCTGGGGAAAGAAAATCTTCGTGAGCATTGTCAATAAAACGGGCTGCGAAAATACTTTCTCCAGCAATTTTTGTATAGGAAAGGTAATTCGGGTTTTTGCTTTTTTCAAGATACTGGTCGTAAAGATGTTTTCTGAAAAATTCATTGGTTTTCATCCACCTCCAGTCAGCAATCACATTCTGACGATTGGAAAACTCCTGTTGAAATTCTGCGATATATCCATATGATGCATCGTTGCTTCCGTATCTTTTGAAAATGTATGACTGAAACTTTTTAACTGAACTTGTTGTGTCAGGAGCAGTTGAGTCATTCATAGTAAAACCTGTGCCAATTCCACTGGTTCCGATATCAATCCTTTCCTGCATATCAAGATTTGTATTTTTTAATGTGTTGTTAAAAATCACAGAGATGCCGTTTCCAACTTCTGTTTTATAACCTGTTGATATGGATAGAAACGGTTTCTTTGTTTTTAGATTGTATGAATATCCAGGAAAATAAAAAACCGGAACACTGCCAAAATAGAGTTTGAGATTTTTAATACTTAATTTTTCTTTAGTCAATTGAATTTTTCTGCAGGAAAGATGGTAGTGGGGCTTTTCTTTATCACAACTTGTAAGTATACAGGTCTCAGCAAAAATTCTGTCCTGGGTCTTTTCAACAATACCTGCTCTTCCGTAAAATGGTGGATAATAAAATTTGCTATCAAGAAATTTTCCGGTTCCTTCGTTTATATTGTATTCCAGATTTCCTGCAGTAAGAGAAAAATTTCCCTGGGAAAAAGAAAGTGGATGATCAATGGTCAGGAAACCTGTTACGTGGTCAATAACGGCTCTTTCACACGAAATTACAATGTCATTCGTGGAAATTTTTACATTTCCTTCAAGTGTGGTTTTAACAGGAAGACCATCTTCAGAAAATTCAGAGGAAACATTGTTTGCTGTGCATTTTATTTCCTGTGCAAATAAAACCGTTGTAAATGAAAAACAAAAAAATAAAAAAGCCAGTTCAAATTTCAACATTATGCTCTTTCGCAAAAGAAACAAGAGATTTCCAGTCCTTTATGCCGCTTGTTGCTCCAACTGCTGTTACTGACATTGCACCAGCAGTATTTGCTATCAAACCACACTTTAAAAGTTGATATCCTTTCAAAAGTCCTGTCAGAAAACCCGCAACATATGCATCACCAGCGCCTGTGGAATCAATAGCATTGACCTTCAATGCAGGAAAAAATTGACTTTGCTTACCATCAGTAACAAAAGAACCATCAGGACCCATTTTAATACACACATTCTTTGCTCCTAGAGCAAGGAAAAATTCAGCTATTTCCCTATAATCGTCTTTTCTGGAAAGCATTCTGGCTTCTTCTAAACTGGTGAAAAAGTAATCAGTATAGTGAATACTGCGTTCAATCACAGGTAGCCATCTTCCTGTGGAATCCCAGGCAGTATCAAAAGAAAGAATCTTTCCAATATCTTTTACTTTTTTTGCAAGAGTTTCAAGTTTTTCGCCTTCGAGACCAGGAAGCAAAAATATTCCTGCGACATGAACAATGGAAAAATTCTTCAAATAATCAAAATCGACATCTTCGACAGAAAATCGGCTATTTGCTCCAAAAGAATGAAGAAAAGAACGTTCTCCATCAGGAAATACAAGCACTGCTGTTCCTGAAGTTGTGACGCCTTTTTCTATTCTCACTTTTGAAATTTCAATGCCTTCTTTCTTCAACGCATTTAATACAAATTCACCGAGAGCATCCTCACCGATTTTTCCAATAACACTCACATCACAACCAAGCTTTTTTGCCACTACTGCGGTATTTGAAGCACAGCCACCAATATGAAGTTCGCACCTGTCAACAAGTTCAAGTTTTCCTCTTTCAGGCATCCGTGTTACTGGTCTTGTAACAAAATCGCCGACGAGAATTCCGAGGCAGGCAAGTTTTTCCATATCCTCTCCTTGTGAAACAGCTTTAGACTATGTTTAATGAATATTATTTTACAAGAAAATCTTGTCTTTGAGAAACATAATATGCTGTTGAGGCCATAACTATTGACAGAATAAACATGACAAGGGTAATACACCATTGAAAGGAGGTGAGAAAAATGAAAAAAGGATTTACACTCATTGAATTGCTTGTGGTAATCGCTATCATAGCGATTATTGCAGCGATGTTGCTTCCTGTGCTTTCCCGGGCAAGAGAAAAAGCAAGAACTCAGGTTTGTGCATCAAACCTTAAACAAATTGGTATTGCGATGTATATGTATGCACAGGACTATGATGACTGGTTTCCGAGTGCGCACTATGGATGGTGGGATGACCCTAATGATAATGCAATGGAAGGAACATGGTCAAAGTACTGGTGGAAGGCAATATGGATGAAGCAACTCGCACCATATTTAAGTAATGTAAATCCTTCAACGCTCAGTTTATATGCTACTGACCCGAATGCGGTTGATAGAGTTATTAAGGTTTTCCAGTGCCCTACCACCTGGAACTGGCCAGGGACACAGGTTGGAAAAATTGCATTGCCTCATCCTGCATGGTTTAGTATCTGGTGGTGTGGTGGTCAAACAACACCGGATGACTGGCCAGCAAATAGCGGGCATTCTTATTGTATGAACTCATCTGTTTCACTCGGCTACAATAGCTGGGTTACGGGAAGATGGAAAATGACAGCACCAATTGTGCGCAAATATGCAAGTGAACTTCCTGTGGTATTTGATGCTCCTGAATACTATGCGGGAGGCACAGTAAGTATGGAGTTAATGCTTGCGACTGAATGGGGGTCTGATAGTAGCGGAAGAAATCATAACAGGGGCATCAATTTTTTGATGGCAGATGGACATGTGGAATATCACAGGCGGGTTATACCTGCGACACTTGATGAGCTAAACGCTGCGCATTATCTCACAGGATGGAGATTTGTTGAAGGGATTGGTTACAACCAGCAGGTTTATTACGGATACTATTGATACAAAACAAAAAAAATGATAACATAAATGTACTGGGGGATTAGCTCAGTTGGGAGAGCACCAGGCTGGCAGTCTGGGTGTCAAGGGTTCGAATCCCTTATCCTCCAGTTATTTTTTTGTCCAAAAAGGGATTCGAATTGGAGCGAAGTCAGGAATTGCGAGCAAGCGCAGCAATTCCAGCGGCTGGTTGCCAATGCGATGAATAAAGAGCACTGATTGGCAAGCCCGCCGAGTTGGTGAGGCGGGGCGGATCGACCCGAGCCGCGGTGGGAGGCGAGGGCGCCGAATCCCTTATCCTCCAGTTATTTTTTTGTCCAAAAAGGGATTCGAATATTTCCTTCTAATCACAATACTGCATTTTGCCTTGTCGCATTTTGAAAGGTCTATGTGATACTCGTATCCAAGTGGCTCAAGTACTCTTCTATAAAGAACATCACAGTGCTGGCAGTAATCACGGTATGGTTTCATGTGTTTTATCCTTAACAGTCTTCTTTTTGATGGACAATGATACATGATAATTTTGAAGATATTGTTTCTTTCGTCAAGTTCCATTTTAAAATCTGCTGCTTCTTCATTCAATGTTTTTGACCAGTAAAGCCAGCATCCTTTGAGCTTGTATTTTTCGACAAGTTCTTTCAGATTTATAAGGTAATTATCAGAAATATAATTCCAGAAATCAATCACTGCCTTTTTCCCAGCCTTCTTTTCAAGAAATTTAAAAAGTTCACTGTATGCAGGAATAAACTCTGTGCAGGATATCACTGTTTCCTCCTGAAAATTAAGGTAGTCTTTCCTGTTTTCTTATCATAGTCATGCATTTCAAAAGAATATGAAGTGTTTTCAACAATTGTTTCATATACTGTTTTTGTTGTTTCTATAAATGATTTTGCAATAGCAATTTTTCGCTTCTTCATATATGAAATCGCAGGGCATTTTTCAATCTTTATTTTTAGTGTGCTTTCATCAAGATGACTTTCAATTTTTTCACCTTCTTTTTCATATGTTTGCTCGATATACTTTTTTAATGGTTTGAGCCCATTTTTTTTAATTTTTTCAATCAACGGTTTATAATAAGAACGAGAAAATTGCCGCAGGTAGTCTCTTACGGCTTCATTTCCATAATTTTTTTCAAGATATTTTATTCCTGTATTCATCGCAATATGGAAATCAGGATGGAAATACAAATTGTCTGATGCCTTTTTTCTTATAACGAGTTTTTTCATACACTGCCTCAATAAGGAATCAATAGATTTTGATATTGTTTGAAAATCCTGTCAATGGCTTTCTCACATTGTTTGTCGAGCGTATATTGATAGAGATTTTTCCATGTTTTAAATATCCCCATTTTCATCAGAAGATATTTTTCTCCAGCAAGCCACGAACGGATTTTTTTCCCTCCATATACAGCATACATGATTTTATTCATCAGGTTCTGCAGTTTTTCAGCTTCAGAAATGTCTCCCATTTTTACTGCATTGATAATTCTTGAAGCAATATATCCATTGAATACGCCACCACCAAGAAGCAGTCCATCGTATCCTGCCTGAAGATACCTGACACATTGAAATTCATTTCCATTAAAAAGTCGCAGACGCTTATTTTTTCTTCTTGCCATGAGAGCAAGTTTCATTCTGGCTTCATCGCTTGAACTATCTTTAATGATAATAATTTTTCTACTTGTGTAAAGTTTTTTCAAGACCATGATAGGAATTTCGACAGATGAGTATTTCCCCCTATCATAGATTCCAACTGGTAAATGTATATTTTCCAGGACACTATCATATAGATTGAAAATCCTTTCTGGTTCTGGCCTGACGAAAAAATAGGGTGAGCTGATGATGAAAATATCAATGCCAGTGTCAGAAAATTTCCTTGCATTTTCTAACATCTGCTGGCTTGAATTATCTGTTATCTGTACAGCAATTGCCATTCTTCCTTTATTACATTTTACAACCTGTTTTACAAGTTCTATTTTCTGTTGTTCTGTAAGACATGGACCCTCGCCATTTGTGCCGAGCAAGAAAAGACCATTGATACCAATTTTTATGTGATGCTCAACCATTTTTTCAATTGAATCATGGTCAATTTGCATTTTTTCATTAAATGGTGTTGGGACAGCAGACCAGACACCACAGAGTTTTTCGTAAAGCGCTTTTGAAATTTTCATATTATCTCCTTAATCAAAAACCAGCGAATGATTGAAACACACTTTTCATAACACCAGAAAGTGAGGAAAATTGAGCCGTCAAGTAATCTTATCATTGATGGAGCTCCGAACCTGAGTACATGAAAATCTGTTGCAGGGTTCTTTGTGTTACCCGTCAATCCCGAGGCATTTGCTCCCCATAGTGGAATTTGCTGTTCTGTAACCCAGTGCATTTTTTCTATTCGGAAAATGGCTGCCCACAGGCCCGGTTTATCCAATCTTCTATAGACATTCAATAATTTTCCATTTTTGAGAACAATCGGAGTAAGGGTTTGTCCATGGAGGTCAGTGGTAAGGGGTTCTGTCCATGTTTTGCCCCTGTCTTTACTGAGTGCAAAATGGTTTGGAAGGTCAATGTTATTTTTTTCATCATACGTCCAGGCGACAGCGACCAGATTCCCGTCTGGCATTTCAATGATTTTTGATTCCCAGAAGATAATACCTTTGCTATAGGCGTCCATCACCACTGCACATTCGTTCCAGTTTTTTCCTTTGTCCCTTGAAATAAGAGCAATTGCTTTCATTCCTGATGGACAACTGCCATCCCATGCTTTCCATGTTGATGTGGGTATAAGCCATGTACCATCAGAAAGAACTGTGACAGGTGAGCACAATTCAAAACATGGTCCGATAATAGGTGGAATGATTTGTTGTGGAACAGAAAATGTTTCACCACCGTTAGAAGAAAAAATGAGATAAAAGGTTGTTGGCACAAAGCCAATTGTTTCAGGATTTGTTAATCCTTCTTCGGTATGATCAGTTCTATCATAAATGCATGTTAGAATAACAAGTCCTCTGTCAGGTAATGCTGTAATTCGTGAAGCATCTGATGTGATTTTGTTTTTCGTTTCATTAAGTAATCTTCCTGCGTAACTCCAGGTCTTGCCGTTATCGTTTGAGAAAGAGTAATGAGTATGCAAATTAATGGCTTCAAATGCTTCGCCAATCGCGTAAACTGCAATCAGTTTACCGTCAGACAATTGCGCAACAGATGGAAAATAAGCATGCTTGCTTTTAAGGTATGGCTTTGGGTTTGAGTATAATAGGCCTGTTTCGATAATGTTTATCATGGTAAAATTATAGGATATAAAAACGTCTGTGTAAACACAAGAAGGTGAAACGATGTTTGCTGATACACACTGTCATTTGGATTTTCCGGATTTTGACGCAGATCGTAAGCGTGTAATAGAGCAGGCATTTGCTGAGAAAATATGTTTGATTATCAATCCAGGCACTGATTTGTTTTCAAGCAAAAGAGCGTGTGAAATTGCGCGGGAGTTTGATTTTGTCTATGCTGCAACAGGGATTCATCCGCACAACGCTGAGCTTGTAAGCGATGATGTTTTTTATCAGTGTATGAAACTTGTTGAAAACAATAAGGTAATTGCCATTGGTGAAACAGGTCTTGATTTTTTCTATCAAAATTCAAAGAAGGAAGATCAGATTGAGTTGTTCAGAAAACACATAAGATTTGCGACAAAGTTTGACTTTCCATTGATTGTTCACCAGCGTGAAGCAGAAAACGAGACCATACAAATTTTTGAAAGTGAAAGGCACCCTTCAAAAGTTGTATTCCATTGTTTCAGCGGAGATGAGAAAATGCTTGAATGGGTGATGGCATCTGGATTTTATGTTTCGTTTACCGGTATTATTACTTTTCGCAATGCTGCTAATGTAAGAAAATTAGTAGAAAAAGTCAATCCTGACAGGGTGTTTTTTGAAACAGATGCTCCATATCTTGCTCCGCATCCATACAGGGGAAAAAGAAATGAACCACGTTTTGTCAGGTTTGTTGTTGAGGAATTTGCAAGAATTAAAAAACTTTCGACCCACGAAATTGCAGAAATTACCACGCAAAATGCGATGAAATTTTTCGGTATCAAAATCTGACATGGAAAAAATAAGAATTTTTACCTTTGGATGTAAAGCAAACCAGTATGACGGTCAGGTTTTCAGGGAATTGTTATCAAGGCAGGGCTATGAAGTTGTGGACACATCCTATGACATTGCCTTAATTAATACCTGTTGTGTGACAAAAAGGGCAGAAAACGAAGCGAGAAAATTGACCAAGAAACTATTAAAAAATGGAAAAACTGTATGGGTAACTGGTTGCTGGGTTGAAAAGGATGACCTACCTTCATTGTTTCCTGAAATTAAAGTATTTCGCAGGAACCAATTATACTACGAGGCAAAGACTTCTGGAATAAGGGGCATTGAGAGTTTTTATGGTCATACCCGGGCTTTTGTAAAAGTCGTTGATGGATGTGAAAACTTTTGTACCTATTGCATTGTTCCTTATGTGAGAGGAAAAATCAAAAGCAGACAGATTGACGAAATTGCCGGTGAAATCAGGACTTTAATAGACAATGGTTTTCGTGAGGTTGTTCTTACAGGCATCGACCTTGGAAGTTATGGAAAAGATACTGGCTCTGACCTGGTAGAGTTGATACAAAAAATCAGTGTGATCGAAGGACTGGCAAGATTCAGAGTGAGTTCAATTGAAATGTTTTATATCACAGATAAACTTTTAGAAACTCTGGTACACTGTGAAAATTTCTGTCCTTCGTTTCATGTTCCTCTCCAGAGTGGTTCTTCCAGAATTCTTGAAAAAATGGGTCGGCCTTATAAGTATCATGAGTATAAGGAACGTCTGGATAAAATCAGGTCAGTCTTTCCATCTGCTGGTTTTAGTACTGATATTATGGTTGGGTTTCCGGGAGAAACCGAACAGGATTTTGAAATGAGTATTAAGGCGATTTTAGAGTGTAAGTTTTTGAAGGTTCATGTGTTTCCGTTCAGTCCACATTCTCAAACACCTGCATCGCATCTACCGGAAATGATTTCTGAGAAAAAGAAAAAAGAAAGAGTCTTGAAAATGATTGAAGTAGCGGATTTAGTTTCCAGTGAGGTCAAAAGGTCATTTATTGGTAAAAAGAGTATTGTGCTTATTGAACGAAAAATCAACCAGTTGTGGTCTGGGTATACTGAAAATTACATTCCTGCAATTATCAATTCAAAGAGAAATCTTTGTGGTACACTTGTCGAAATATGTCCTGAATCAATGATGAAACTGGAAAATGTGGAATACCTGTATTCAAAGAAATTTTCTATTTTGCCATAATAAGATTAAGGGCTTCAGACCTTGTTCTGATGTCTCTTAAGAAAATTCCGCGCATTGCAGATGTAACAATTTTTGTACCAGGTTTTTTTACCCCCCTCATAATCATGCACATATGTTCTGCTTCAATTACAACCATTGCTCCCTGTGGTTGCAATACCTTCATGATTGTATCAACAATCTGATTTGTAAGTCTTTCCTGAACCTGTGGTCTTTTTGCATAGACATCAACCAATCTTGCAAGTTTGCTGATGCCAACAATTCTTTTGCCATCAGGAAGATAAGCAATGTGAGCGTGTCCAAAAAACGGAAGAAGATGGTGTTCGCACATTGAATACAGGGGTATTTCTTTGAGCAGGACCAGTTCATTGTACTCTTCATGAAAAACTTTGCCGAGAACATCTTCAGGATTGGTGTGGATACCGGAAAAGATGTCGCAATACATTCTCGCAACTCTTCTGGGTGTATCCTTCAGCCCTTTTCTTGAAGGGTCTTCGCCGATGGCTTTGATAATGTTTTTTATGGATTTTTCAATTTCCTTCTCTGGCAGGTTCCTGCTCATGTTCGCCTCCAAGAATTTTTCGTATCTGTTCAGAATTTAGTGTTTCATGCTCAAGAAGTTCTTTTACAAGTAAATCAAGTTTTTCACGATTTTTCATAATAATTTCATACGCAGTTTCCGACGCCTTTTCAAGGATTGATTTTATTTCATTATCGATTTCCTGACTTGTGGCTTCGCTTAAATTTCTCTGCTGAACAAGGTCTCTTCCAAGAAAAACTGCCTCATGCTCTTTGAAACTTACTGGTCCAAGCTTTTCACTCATTCCCCATTCACAAACCATTTTTCTTGCTATCTCTGTTGCCACTCTCAGATCATTTTCACTTCCAGTAAACATCTTTCCGAACACGATTTTTTCTGTAACCCGTCCTGCAAGGAGAGAAGCAAGGGTGTTTCTGAAGTATGTGTCGCTTTCAATGAATTTATCTTTTTCAGGAAGAACATGTGTGATTCCAAGCGCCTGACCATGAGGAATAATGGTGACTTTATGAACAGGATGCAATTCTGGTAATGAGAGTTGAACGATTGTATGACCTGCTTCATGGTATGCAATGATTTTTTTCTCTTCTTCGCTGATTACCAGACTTTTTCTCTCAACTCCCATAAGAATTTTGTCTTTTGCCGCTTCAAATTCTTCCATATCTATTTGATTTTTATTTCTTCGCGCTGCAAGCAGGGCTGCCTCATTTGCGATATTTGCCAGGTCAGCTCCAGAAAGTCCTGGGGTACTCCTTGCGATGACAGAAAGGTCAACTGTTGGAGCAAGGGGTTTATTTCTTGTGTGCACTTTAAGTATGGCTTCTCTTTCTCTGATATCCGGAAGCCCCACTACTACGGTCCTGTCAAATCTTCCTGGTCGTGTGAGAGCAGGGTCCAGAACATCAGGCCTGTTGGTTGCAGCCATTACAATAATTCCCTGATCTGTAACAAATCCATCCATTTCAACAAGAAGCTGGTTCAGTGTTTGTTCCCTTTCATCGTGCCCACCGCCAAGCCCTGCAAATCTCTGCCTGCCAACCGCATCAATTTCGTCAATAAAAACAATGGAGGGCGCAAGCCGTTTTGCCTGCCTGAACAGATCCCTTACTCTTGCTGCGCCAACCCCGACAAACATTTCCACAAAATCAGAGCCGCTCATACCAAGAAACGGTACTCCTGCTTCTCCTGCAACCGCTTTTGCAAGAAGAGTTTTCCCTGTTCCTGGAGGACCTATCAGAAGTACGCCCTTTGGGATTTTGCCGCCAAGTCGCTGGAACTTTTTCGGGTCTTTCAGGAATTCAATAATTTCTTTTAATTCTTCCTTTGCTTCTTCAGAGCCAGCGACATCCGCAAATGTGATTTTGTTCTTACTGTCAGGCATTGTTGGTCTGCTGCGGCTGAAAGAAAAAACCTTATTGCTTTCGCTTGTTGCCTGCCTGTTTATCAGGAAAAGGAAAAACCCGACAATTAAAATTACAGGTATCAAATTTATAAAAAGTCCAGCCCAGAAGTCAGATGCAGGTTCAACCTTAAAAGATGTTTTATTTTCACGCAGAATTTTTATTAGGTCAGGGTCTTCGCCTGCATATGTTTGAAATTTTGTTCCATCTTTCAAACTTCCATATACATAGCCGCGCTTAATAAGTAATGTTCCCTGAACATTTCCATTTTCTACCTCTTCAATAAAATCACTGTAGTTTAAGGTTTTCCTGTTTTCTGACATCATTGTTCCTGTTCTGACAACAAGAAACAACAGTACCCCCAGCAACAACCACATAACAATTCCTCTCAGGAATGTTTCTTTTGGCAATTCAGGTTTCTTTTCCATACAGTTCCTTTACCAGTCCAGTTATTTCTATAATTTCCTGCGGGATATCGCTTTTTATAATCACGCCATCAGCACCCTGTTCTATTGCTTTTTTTGCTTCCTGGCGGGAATTGACTATCGCTGCAATCAATAATTTAATGTTTTTTTTGTGTTTCGTCAAGAGTCGAACAATCTCACAGTAATTATAAAATGCGATATAAGAAGCACCAGTATCATGAAATTTTTGCAATTTTACATCACGCGCTGCTACACCTATGATTTTGCCTGGAATGATTTTACTCGCGTGTTCTGGACTCATTGCTTCAGGTTCAAGATGCACTCCATCAACATTTGCCACCAGTGCAATGTCAGGTCTATCTTCAACAAGTACGATTGCTTTTTTTGCGGCATTTTTTATTTTTTTAAGATGTTCCAAACATGTTTTTATGTTTCTTCCGGGTTTCATAATGAAAATATCTGTTGAGATTTTTTTGATAATCTCGAGACCGATATCAGTCTCTGTATAAATTCCTGAAAAATGGGCTGGGACTTTATGGTCAGGAATCCTGGTAATAATTTGCTGTTCTATGTCATAAATTTTAAATCTCAATGCCTGCCAGGTACCTGTGCTATCAGGACTGACAATTCTTGAGCATTCTTCGATACATCTTAGACCCTCTTCTGCCCTCATGAAATTGCGAATCAAAATTTGTTTTAATGTTTCTGCACTGTAGGGTTGATTTCGCTTGCCATGGTCAGTAGTTACATCTCTTGCTGTAAGCGCGCGATATCCGAAAGTTTTAAAATATTCATTACTGAGAAGATGTTTTATGCTTCTAATTTTTGAACTTACATTTTTGCCTGCGTCAGAAAACCTTAAAGTATCTTCTATCACCCTTAATGCTTCTCTTACCCTATTAAAATTTGCATCTATAATTCTAAGTGGATTAGCAATTTTCATGAACCTTTTTTATTATGCCTGTGGTTGATTTTCCTTTTAAAAGGGGGACTCTCAACACCTTGCCTTTGTATGACCTGACGATGTCTTCTCCCACAATTTCACCGTGTTTGTAATCCGCTCCTTTTACCAGGATGTCGGGTTTTATCGCGTTGATCACGCGCGCCGGGGTTTCTTCATTGAATATTACGCAGTAGTCTACACAGGATAAACCTGAAAGAAGATATGCTCTGTCTTTTTCTGAAATAATGGGCCGATTACTGCCTTTTAATTTTCTTACTGACTCATCGCTATTTAATCCCACTATCAAAATGTCCCCTTTCTTTTTTGCCTTTTCAAGAAGATGAAGATGCCCTGCGTGAAGGATGTCAAAACAGCCGTTTGTAAACACAATCTTCTTTTTTTGAATTTTTAGATTTTTTACAATTTTCTGTAATGTTTTCAGTGACTTAATTTTTTTCGACTTCATGGCTGAATAATTCTTGCTCAATGATATGACAGAGTATGTGTATGATGACTGAATGAATTTCTTGAATTCTTGGCGTGGATGTAGAAGGAACAGCAATACAGATGTCAACGATTTCTGAAAGTGGATTTGGAGAAGAACCAGTGAGTCCAATTGTTTTTATCCCTGACTTTTTTGCTGTCTTTGCGGCATCAATAATATTAGATGATTGTCCTGATGTTGAAATCAAAATCAAAGCATCTCCTTTGTTACCTGTTGCTCCAATCTGTCTTGAAAAAACTTTGTCGAATGAATAGTCATTTCCTATCGCTGTGATTATGGATGTATTTGTTGTAAGTGAAATGCACGGTACTGGTCTTCTTTCCATCTGAAATCTTCCGACAAGTTCGCCTGCTAAATGCTGGCAATCAGCAGCGCTTCCACCGTTTCCGCACACAAGAATTTTCTTGCCTTTTTTGAGTGTGCTAACCAGTATACGGGCAACCCTGTCAATCTTAATTGTAAACTCTTGTTCTTTCAAAAAATTAGCAAGTTGCTGGTGTTCCAGAAAAATTTTTTCAACCAGTTTCTTTATTGTTTTCATCTGCTGTGCCTTCTTGAATTTCTTGCTCTGATGGCGTTATGCTTGACACGACAATTTCAATATGCGATACCCTTTCAACGCCAACGACATCCTCAAGGTAATTTTTTATCAGTTCCTGAATTTGCGACGTTAGTTCCGGAATATTATAGCCGCCAGAGATTCTTAATTGCATCAGTGTTTCAAGTCCATGTGAGCCGAGGGATGCTTTTACACGCATTGATGTAATGTTTGGCATCTGGGTGCTAATTTTTTTTGAAATAAATTCCTCAATTGCTTTCAGAGAAATCCTTACTTTTCCATGCGGGTTGTCAAGAGAAATACTTTTGGTGCGGATGAGAAAGTTAAACCAGTAAACAACCCATATAAGACCTACCAGAATCATGGAAAATCCCGCAATGCCTGCTTTCAGCAAGTTTTTTTCTAGATAGTTCTGGGTCCTGACCAAAATTTCAGGTTTTACCCAGTAAAGTGCAAAAAAAAGGATCAGAGCAAGTCCTGCCAGAATAAAAAGCGTCTGAACAATCCTGGTGAATATTCTCATATTTTCTCCTCATTTTTTTCATTTTTGACCGACCTATTGTCTGAATAGGTTAGTCCGGGACCCGACTTAATAAGCCCTTTTATTTCCAGATTTGTAAGTATCTGCATAATTTCTGCAGCCGGACTATTTAAACATGCTTGAATTTGTTCAAAATTCATTCTTTTTCCTTTTAATACATTATAAACCAATTTTTCTTTTTCTGATAGCTGGATGGACTCAACAAATTCACTTGAATTTTTGGCCTGGTCGCACGGCTCTAAATTCATCTGCTGTAAAATTTCTTCAGGACTTTCAACCAGATACGCTCCTTCTTTTATAAGTTGGTTATTGCCCCTTCCTGTAATACGGTTTGCGTCTGACGGCAGGACAAAGACATCCTTGTTCTGGTCTACAGCCAGATGCGCTGTTATAAGAGCTCCGCTTCTTAACCCTGCTTCTATTACAATAACAGCATCACTTAGCCCTGAAATGATTCTGTTTCTTCTTGGAAAATTGAATTTTTCAGGAAATGTGTCAAGAGGAAATTCAGTTATCACAGCGCCATTTTCAGCAATGCTTTGTGCAAGTTTTTCGTTTTCTGGAGGATATATATTTGCAAGCCCAGAACCAAGCACAGCAACTGTGGGTGTTTTCATTTTCAATGCTGCCCTGTGCACAATTGAATCAATACCGCGCGCCATACCACTGACGATGCAGATGCCATATGATGCCAATACAGAAGCAAATTTTTCAGCCATGGTTGAACCGTAAAATGATGGATTTCTTGTTCCCACGACTGCGAGGAAAACTCTATTTTGAGGGATTTGCCCTTTGATATAAAGAACCGTCGGAGCATCCGGTATATTGCTTAAATTTTCAGGGTATTGGGACTCCTCGCATGTAATGATTGTGATGCCATTGGTTTTTGCTTTTTCGATTTCCTGTTCCCATGGCAGTTGTTTCCATTTTTTCAGCTGTTCAACCGCTGAAGATGGAATGATTTTTCCAAATACCGAAGGTTCTGTGTTGAGAATTTCCTGTGGACTTTTGCACATTTCCAGCATTTTCCTGATGCTTGCGGGTCCGATGCCACTTATCATATTCAATATAATCCAGGCAGTTTTTCTGTCCATTATACGATACTGTGAGGGTCAAAAAGTTTCTTGTGTTCTTCCTGAGCAAACCTGTCTGTCATGCCAGCGAGGTAATCACATATTACCTGCTCTTTTGGTTCTTTGTCCATTCTTTTGTAGGCATGCGGAGGCATCTGTCTTGGTTCTTCATAATATGCTTCAAAAAGGTCTTTGATAATGCGCGCTGCTTTTTCTGCCATTCTTATGACCCTATAATGATTGTACATTTTTTCAAAGAGAAGGTTTTTTAACTGGCTATATTGAGCATAAATTGTGGGACTGAATCCGATCAATTGCGGCAGTTTTCTTACCTCTGCTACTGACCTGACATTGCTTTTTTTGACTTGTTCTTCACTTGTTTCAATAAGGTCTTCGACCAGTAAATTGATAAGTGTTCTCACAATAGATGTTCTTAAAATTTGTTCATTTACATTTCTATTAATTTTCTTTGTCACACTTTTCCATATTTCAAGGGAAGAAAGTTCCTCTTCATCGAGAATGCCACTTTTCAAACCATCATCAAGGTCGTGGCTGGTATAAGCGATTTCATCTGCAAGATTAACGACCTGCGCTTCTAAACTTGGAGAAACATGTTCAGTAAATTCTGATACTTCAGGGCTATCATAACTCGTTTTATGCTTGATGATGCCCTCTCTTACTTCATATGTAAGATTAAGTCCTTCAAAGTGGGGATATCTTACTTCAAGGATATCAACAACTCTCAGTCCATGCATATTGTGTTCAAATCTTTTTCCAAACTTTTTCATAATTTCATTAAGGGCTTGTTCTCCTTTGTGCCCGAAAGGAGTGTGCCCGATGTCATGTGCAAGAGAAATGGCTTCAGTCAGGTCTTCGTTGATGCCCAGATTTCTGGCTATCGAACGCGCAATCTGTTGAACTTCAATGGTATGGGTAAGACGGTTTCTATAATAGTCACCTTCATGATAAATAAAAACCTGGGTTTTGTATTCAAGTCGCCTGAATGCCGTGGAATGAATAATCCTGTCTCTATCCCGTTGAAATGCAGTTCTTAATGGATGCTGTTTTTCTGGATATTTCCTGCCAAGGTGCTGATTGCTTTTGACTGCGTATGGCGCAAGAATTTTTTCTTCTATTTCTTCCCAGTCCTTTCTGCTTCTCATTTTTTCTCCAGTAAATTCAATGGGTTGACAGGGTTGTTTTTGTATCTGATTTCAAAATGCAGGTATCTTCTCGCCTGACTTGAATTTTTCATCTCTCCTATGATAGAACCCTTTTTTACAAATTGTCCCTGCTTTACTCGCGCAATCAGGTCATGCCCATAGACAGAAAACATTTCATTTTCATGTTCAATGATAATTGTTTCTCCGTATTTTGTCGTTGTTCCAACGAAAACGACTTTACCATCTTTCGCCGCTTTTACAGAAGAAGATGGAGAAATAAGGATGTCAATGCCCTTGTTTCCCAGTTCTCCATAGGTGCAGATGATTTTTCCCTCAACAGGCCAGGCATACTCTGGTTCTCTTACAATTTTTGTTTCTGGTGCAGGTTGTTCTACAACTTTTACTGCTGGTTGAGATGGGGTAAAATCAGGAGTGAGCGCAAAAATTGGTACTTTCTTGTTTGTGTTTGGAATGAAAAGTTTTTGACCAACAAACAGACTATCTGAGGCCATATTATTGGCTTTTTTGATGTCCTGCTGTGGAACCTCATAATACAAAGAAATTCTGTAAAGGTTTTCACCTTTTTTTACTGTATGCCAAACACCCTGTTGCCGCGAGGGTTTTGATGTAACCTGCTTAATCGTTGCTGTCTTTTTTTTCTTAGATTGTTTTTCTGGATACTTTGTGGCAACGCTTAACGTACAACCAGAAATTAAAAATAAAAAGATGAATGCTTCAATGATGCTGATCTGCCCCATATTTTTTAAACAGCAACCAGTTCTTTTTTCCATTTTCTTCCCTGAATAATAATAAAACATAAATACCTCTAAGTTTTTTTCCACGTAAATCCACTTCTATAACTTTTTTGTCTTTTTTCAAAAGTAGGAAATGGCCTGAGTCCCAGATTGAAACTTTGCCTGCGCCATATGCTCCTTCAGGTATTTCGCCTTCAAATGAAGCATATTTTAGGGGATGGTCGTCAACTTCGACAGCCAGCCGCTTTTTACCTTTTTTTGAAGGTATCTCTTTTGGAATTGCCCACGATTTTAGTACGCCATTGATTTCCAGTCGAAGGTCGAAATGATGCCTTTTTGCAAAGTGCTCATGCACGACAAATATTTTTCTCTGTGCCATTTTATTTTACCTTTGCAGATGGACACATTTTCATAAGAGTGCATCTATCGCACAATGGATTTTTTGCAGTGCAAATTTTTCTTCCGTGTTGAACAAGGCGAAAGGAAAAACTTCCCCAGTGTTTTTGCGGTATGATTTTCATCAGGTCCTGTTCGATCTTTACCGGATCTGTGTTTTTTGTTAACCCAAGTCGCTGGCTTACTCTTTTTACATGAGTGTCTACGACGATTCCCTGATTTTTTCCAAATGCCTGATTGAGCACCACATTTGCAGTCTTTCTGGCAACTCCAGGAAGTTTCAGAAGGTTTTCCATAGTATCTGGAACCTTGCCTCCGAATTCTTTTACAATTTTTTCTGATGCCAGTTTTATGTTTTTTGCTTTATTTTTGTAAAAGTTGACAGATGAAACCAGATTTTGAATTTCTTTCAGGTCAGCGTTACAAAAATCCTGGGGCCCGGGAAATTTCTCAAATAATTTCGGAGTAATTTTGTTCACCTGAGTGTCAGTAGTCTGGGCAGAGAGTATCGTTGCCACCAGTAGTTGAAATGGAGTTTGAAAATTCAGAGCCGTTTTTGTTTCTGGGTATTCCTTTTCAAGAATTTTCAGCAGAGCATTAATGTTTTCCATAGAATTATTTTATCAAATTGTCAGTTTTTTTCAACAGGAAATCACAGAGTTTTTGTGGTAAACTGAAACATTATGACAAACATCATGCGCATGTTTTTAGTATTTTTTGTTTGTGCTTTTTGTTTTTCTGGATGTCGGACAAGACAAACAAAGGAAAAGACAATTTCAATTGTGGCAGCTGGAGATGTCAATTTTGGTTCTGACTATGGCAATAACATGACCCCTGACAGAAATCAAAGGACATTGATTTTCAAACATTGTAAGGACATTATCAAGAACGCTGATATTGCCTTTTGCAATCTTGAAACAGTGCTATGCAACAATGGCATGCCAGCAAAAAATATCGAAGAGAAAAATACATTTGTGTTCAGAGCAAATCCTGACTTCTGCGATGTACTGGTTGACGCTGGCTTTGATGTCGTCTCTATTGCGAACAATCACATCAGGGACTTTGGCGCATACGGAGAATCTCAGACAAAAAAGTTTCTTACTCAAAGTGGAATTCAATTTCTATCAATTGATGGTGAAACAGCAGAATTTTTGATAGATGGCATAAAAATCTATTTTGCTGGGTTTACCTATGGTTCCAGAAACCGTTCAATCGTTAACCCTGCTGTTGTTTTCGATGAAATAAAAAATCTTTCAAGAAGGTGCGACGTTTTTGTTGTTTCTTTTCACGCAGGAGCAGAGGGAGACAGGGCAATTCATACAAAAAATTCAACTGAAATGTTTCTTGGTGAAAACAGAGGCAATCCAGTACTCCTTGCGCACGGTGCAATTGATAATGGTGCAGATGTGGTTTTAATGCATGGTCCTCATGTGCCAAGAGCTGTTGAGATGTACAAAAACAGATTCATTGCATATAGTTTAGGAAATTTTGTCAATTACGGCTGGAATCTTGGCGGATTTACCAAAATTGCGCCACTGGTATGGTTAGAACTTTATCCTGATGGACGGCCCTGCAAAGTAGATATTATCTCGTTTATTCAGAAAAGGCCAGGGTTTCCAGAATTTGACACCGGTCATTCAGCATATAAAATAATCAAAGAACTGACAAAATCTGATTTTGGCGCCAAAAACATAAAATTTACAAAGGACAGTAAATGAAGAAGATATATATGATTTTTACTATGTGTTTATTCATTTGGGGAGGCATTGCAATAGGATTTGAATTGCCAATTGAAGCAGAACATTTTAAACTTGCAAATGGCTGGAGAATTGTTGCAGGAGGTTATTTTCCATCACAACCAAATATATGGAGCTTGAATTTAATCATAGCAGACGAGACCGAAGCACCAGCAGCTGCCACAAAAGACATCGAAATTCCTGAAACGAAAAAATACAATCTGTGGGTGAGATATGAAAGTTGTTATGGTTTTGGTTCTGTTTTCAAAATATCAATTATTCAGAATGGCAGAGTGAAGGCAGAACAGGTATTTGGCAGAAAAAGCGACAAGAAATACTTTCCATTTAACAAGGGCTATACAGAGCAACTTGCATGGTTCTGGCACAATACTGATTTCTGTTATCAGGGCATGGAAGTAGATCTTGAAAAGGGCCAGGCAAAAATAGTGATTTCAAAAGATATCAATGAAAAACCTGCTGCCAAAAGAGTAATTGACCTTGTGTACATTACTGACGATCTTTCCATTGTTCCAGGCAATGACTGGAACTGGCGAGGTCCTGTTGAACCGCCAATTATTTCAAAATTCAAGAAACCTCTTTATATTAAAATAAGTTCTTTTGAAGGTTCATCCAGTGTAAGTATTCAAACATCATGTTATTTAATTGGTTATTACAAAGGTCCAAGGGAACTTTATTATGCATTAAAGGATAGATTGTCAAAGGAAAAGCCAAAGAAAGGAGAAATGCTGAATTCAGGAGAAAGCACTAACTGGCAGCAAATACTGGTATCAACTGTGATGCCACCTGAAATTACTATTTCTAAAAAGGGAGAGGGAAAAGTTATTGTTGAAATTGCCAGTGAAAGGATAGAAAACATCATTAAGAAACTTGAATTAAATCAGCCTGAACAAAATTGTTCTGTAATTGTTGCTATTGGAAAACAAAGATATGAGGAAGGACTTCTCGGTAAGAGCAAAGCCCTAACAGTAGAAGAGATTTTGCAAAAACAAAAGAAAATCCTGGATGACTATAAAATTTCAGGAAATCCTGCGAAAAAACTTCTGATAGCATTTGGTCTTGGACAAAAGTATTTGAAAGAACAATTTGACCTTGCGATTGCCTGTGGCGCAAATGCTGCTGCATATAGTAGCCAGCCAGAAATTTTTGGGGTGAACCCCACACTTAAAGGATTTGACACAACAACAGGCGCTTTAACATTGCAAAATGCGCATATGACAAAGGAATGTTACCAGGGCAATTTTACTGCTCTTGAAGAAAGATACAAAAAAATTGCCCAGGATACTGAAAAAACTCTTGGAAGAAAAATTCCATTTAGAATAAAGTTGATTGAAGAGTCTGGTCCACCTTCTTTTGAAACCTTGATGACATATGATGGGCTTAAACAAAAATATATTGATTATTTGAAGTCTGAGGGCCTGACTTTTGATGATGTAGAAAAAGATTCAGATATTGCGTTTTATCACCAGAATCGTTTCAGGTCTTTGATATTTGCAAGATTGAACGCCATGGCAACAAAATTGATAGAAAAATACTTTCCAGAAGGCACAAGAACCAATTCAGGAAGTTTCTATCCATCAACTGGCTCAATGCCAGTTCTTGCAAGGGGAGACGACCCATTTTTGTTGTTCAGAGAAAGAGGGGTTACTGAATTTTCAAGTGAAATTTCCTGGGGATGGGGTGGAACTCCAGATTACATTGGACCACAAACCCAGTCATATGAAGCAGCGCTTGCAAGGGCATTGAGTAAATACTACAATTGTCCGATGGGTTCATATTTGATTGCAGATGGTAATCGCGGTTATACAGGTGATTATGTCGAACTTGCCAGTTATCCCATGTATACACAGGATTTTAAGTGGCTTCATTACTATTACTTTGGCTGGATTATGGAATGCACATTTATTGGATGCCCTGATGTGATGAAGAGTATAAAAAAGGTCAGTTATACACTCAGCAAGGTTGAGGACGACATTGTTAATTCAAAACTTGTGCCAGCAAGAATTGCCATTGGTTGGTCTTCGAGTACAGACATCTGGGATCTTTCTTTGAAACCAGAAAACAGTCGTCTCTGTGGAAATTGCGTTTATCCACAGGAAAGGCAGAACCTGTATTTGATATTAAGACACCTTCAATATCCTGTTGATATACTCTCTGAAGAAGATCTCATCGAGGGGTACTTGAAAAATTACGATGTTTTTATACTGGTAGCAGACCATCTGAAACCAGCTGCTGCGCAGGCATTAAAAAATTGGGTACAGCAGGGCGGAACATTGATTTCTGTTGCAGGTGGCGGGCTTTTCGACAATTACAATAAACCATTGAATATCCTGATGGATGTATTTGGAATTACAGATGCAAAATTACAAAAGGAAGTGCTTGCTTTAAGACCAAAGCTTGAACTTGTGCACGCAAAACCACTTGATTTCGTTATTTTTAATCACATTGGTAACAGAAAAATTGGATTTGATATTTATGGATACAGACAGAGTTTTAAACCGGGTCCAGGGAAGGTGATTGCCAGTTACAAAAATGGAGAACCAGCGTGCATTGAGAATTCTTATGGAAAAGGAAAGGCAATTATTATGGGTTTTCTTCCAGGACCAACTTACTTCAAGCCAGCAATACCTGTCAAACCATATGGAAGAGGTGGAGTTGATGAACTTCAGGGTTTTGTGCCCACTTCATTTAAAAATGAAATTCCGGAAATTTTCAGATATTTTCTTTCAGGTGTAAAAAGCCCTGTTGTTTGTAGTGAACCTCTTGTTGAAACAGTATTGAGAAAGTCAGAAACTGGCTATGTGATTTTTCTGATCAATTACACAGGAAAAAATCTTAAAAATGTAAAAATTGCTTTTTCACCGGAACAGGAAAACATAAAATCCGTTTCATCAGTTTTCTCAAAATGTTCCTTTAAAAAGGTTTCAGTTGACGCTTATCAGATTGAACTAAAGAACCTCGAAAAATTTGACTGCATCAGGATTAACTCAGAATAAATTGGGATTAAAATTTATCTCCATTTCCCCCATTTGTTTCTCATTTTGTTGTTTTCCAAGCATTATTGCGTATAATATAAGACTGTAATACGGTCTATAATTTTTTTTCAAAGGAGGAAAGCAAAATGAAAATTGGGGTTGCTGACTATGGTATGAATGTGTGGGATGGAGGATTGTTTGATATTGAACAGCGTCTGATAGGCTTAAAGGAAATAGGTTATCAGGGAACTGAACGACTTATTGCCAGTAGTCCTTCAGAGGCACTCTTTCGCTCAGCGACTTACAAAAAACTGGGTATGGATTTTGCGACGTGTCTTGGTCCTACTCCGCAGGCATCGATTCAATGGACGTCTGCGCTTGGCAAGAATTATGTGTGGACAGCGGTTACTGGCAATACATTTGACGTTTTTTGCAGGCAGGTAAATCATCAGGTTGCGATTTGCAAAAAGTGGGGTATTTGCGTTGGGCTTCATAATCACCTTGGGTCCCTTGTGGAAACTCAGGAGCAACTTGAAGAATTTTTGAGAAGGTGCCCTGATTGTGGATTGATTCTTGATACAGCGCATCTTGCTGCTGCAGGCGGGGACCCTGTTGAAGTCGTAAAAAAATATGGAAATCGGCTGGTATCAGTGCATTTGAAGGATTGGCTGGTTTTGAAACCAGAAATTGGATTGGATAAATGGACAGAAAGAGGAAGATTTTGCGAACTTGGGGCAGGCAATATTGGGCTTGATAACATCAAGGTTATGGAAGAACTAGTGAAATGTGGATATGATGGATGGGTTTTTGTGGAGCAGGATACGCATCTTCAGGATCCTTTGATAGACCTTGCAAAGAGCAGAAATTATCTTAAACGGGCAGGGTTTTGAATAGGAGAGTGAAATGAAAAATAATCCAATTAACGTTGGAATTATAGGATTGGGTAGGGCTGGCTGGGGTATGCATTGCTCTGAACTGGATAATTTTAAAAATAAATTTAAAATTGTTGCCGGTTGCGATATTGTAGATGAATTCAGAAAACGTTTTGTTGAAAAATATGGATGCAAAGTTTATAAGAAAGTTGAAGAGCTGATTAATGACCCTGATGTTGAACTGGTCGATGTCGCAAGCCGTTCTAATGACCACGTAAAACATGCAATCATGGCTTTAAAGGCAAATAAATATGTATTTCTTGAAAAGCCGATAGCGACCAGTTACAGGGAAGCATTGAAAATTGATAGATTGCCTGCCAGCAAAAAGAAAAAATTATTTGTTCGTCATAACCGGCGCTTTGACCCAGCGTTCCAGCATATTAAAGAAATTATCGATTCAGGAATTCTGGGAGAGGTTTTTGAAATAAAACTTCATCGGAATAATTATAATCGTCGGAATGACTGGCAAACATTAAAGAAGTATGGAGGAGGATTATTGCTTAACTGGGGTCCACATGTTGTTGACCACGCATTATGTTTTCTTCAATCACCTGTGAAGGAAATGTGGAGTGACTTAAAAAGAATTGCTGCTGCTGGTGATGCAGAAGACCATATTCACATAATTCTTAAAGGAAAAAATCAAAGAGTTGTTGACCTTGAAATCAGTGGTGGCGCAGCGATATCAGAGCCAGAATATCTTGTTCTGGGTACTAAGGGCGCTCTTGAATGTAGTGGTAGTGAAATCAAACTTCGTTATCTTGACCCACAAGTACGTTTGCCCGAATTGAAAGCTAACCCTGGAACCCCTGGAATGGGTTTTGGTTCTGCTGAGAAACTTGTGTGGGTTGAAAAAACGATGAAGGTTAATCCCCGGTTGAAGGTTGAGATGCACTTGATATGGGATTATCTGTATGAATCTATCAGAAATAATAAGCCATTTCCAATTACATGGAAACATGCGCTTGAAGTCATGAGAATTATTTCTGAGGCAAAGAAAAATACAAAATTTAGATAAGATTTGGTTGCTATCAAATGTAGAATACGGCTGTTACTTGCATCACTTGACAAAAAAAAATGTTGTGATATATTTATTGAAACTTTTTTAATTTTTTGACCAAGTTAGTGATTAATTTCACAAAGTTATATGAAAACATATTTTATTGAGAACAACAAAATAGAAAATTTCATCAGTCGATGGCTTGGGGATTATAATGTTTCTGCCCCGTTTTTGAGAAATCAACATTTATTGTATGAGCCGCTGTCAACAGAAAATATCGATGACGCTGTCATTGGTGCAGTAAGGACAATTCAACCGCTAAAATTTTTCTTTCACCCATTTCAAGAAAGAATTGTTCCTGAAATTGCCAATCCTAAGAAAAGCATTGTTATTGGCGCTGCCAATTGCGACTTACGGGGATTGAAAATTCTGGACAACGTTTTCCTTGAGGGTGATTACAGAGACCCGAATTTTATTTCCAGAAGACAGAATACTTTTATCGTCTCAATAGATTGCACCCAACCACTTTCAGTTTGCTTCTGTAAATCACTTGGTTTAAATCCGTATCCTGAAGATGGTTTTGACCTGAATTTGACGAAACTTGAAAGTGGATTTGTTGTTGACGTTGGTTCTGAGAAAGGCGAGATTCTGTTAGGGGATAAATCTTTTTTGAAAAACGCCACAGAATCTGTTCTCGAGGAAAGAAAAAGAATAAGAGAAGGTGTTTCAACAAAGATTTTGAATTACAACGAGAAATTTCACATACCGAATAAAATTTCAGAAGAATTTAGAGCCCAGTTTGATTCAAAAAAATGGGAAATGGTCTGGAAAAATTGTGTTCAATGCGGCAGTTGCACCAATGTCTGCCCATCATGCGTATGTTTTTTGCTTGAAGATATAAGCAGAAACGAGAATTTTGTCAAAGCAAAAATATGGGATTCTTGTCTTTTGCCTGGCTATGCAAGGATGGCATCGGGTGTTTCGCCAAGGCCGTTACTATGGGAGAGATACAGGAATCGATTGGCATGTAAGTATCAATACATGGTTGAAAATTTTGGAAAGATAGGTTGCACTGGCTGTGGTAGATGCATTGCAGGATGTCCTGGAAAGATTGACAAGAGAAAGGTGCTTTCCTGTGTTTTTGAGGATGCACTTTTTGAGGAAACAGGTAAGGATGTAAAGTATGAATCACTCAAATATCTATAAGCCATTGAAATGTATTGTTGAAGATGTGATTGAAGAATCTCCGACAATCAAAACAGTGGTATTGATTCCAGAAAAAGAATTTACTTTTCAGGCAGGCCAGTTCATTTCATTTACAGTTCCTGGCATTGGAGAAGCGCCATTTACTCCGTCTTCATCGCCTTTCGTGAGTGATAAACTTGAGGTGACTGTGATGCGAACAGGACTTGTGACTGATGCCATTCATAAACTGAAAAAAGGAGATGTTGTTGGCATAAGAGGCCCATATGGCAAGCCATATCCCCTTGATAAATTTGCAAAAAAAGAGGTTTTACTTGTGGGTGGTGGAGTGGGACTTGCGCCAATTCGCGCGTTGTTTTATGCACTTATTGGGACGGTTGAACAATACAAAAGAATTGTGTTCTGTTGTGGAGCAAAAACGCCTGCTGATTACATTTATAAAAATCTCATATTGAATGAGTGGCTTAAAATGTCGGAAAAATTTCCAATCTCTTTCAGGATCACAGTTGACAGCAAAGATGATAACTGGAAATTCGGAGAAGGCCTTGTTACAAAAACCCTTGATCATCTTGATGTTGATGTATCAAATAGCGTGGCGATTGTTTGCGGACCTCCTGTTATGATGAAGTTTGTTACACTTAAACTTCTTGATATCGGATACAAAGATAGTGCGATTTATCTTTCAATGGAAAGAAAAATGTACTGCGCAGTTGGTCATTGCAGGCATTGTTTGATAGGTCCTTATTTTGTATGCAAGGATGGGCCAGTATTTACCTATGATTCGATAAAAAATGAACCAGGAGTATGGGCATAAATGAAAAAACTTTTTATTGATTACGAAATTTGTAACAGATGCCCTGGGTGCGTAGTAAAGTGCAGTTATGTATTTCATCCTGCAAACAATGGTATTACAGCTGTCAGGGAGGAAATTGCTTTCTTTTTTGCATGCAGACGATGCGATGATTATCCCTGTGTAAATGCCTGTCCCAACAATGCTTTGGAAAGAGAAAACGGTATTATCAGGCGGTCAAATTTTCTATGTATTTCATGTAAAAGTTGTGCCCTTGCGTGTCCTTTTGGGACAATACCAGTTGACATTTTGCAGTATCTGACAGAAAGATGCGATATTTGCATGGGAAATAGATTGAATGAAGAAGATAGATTTATATGTGTAAAAAGTTGTCCTTATGGTGCGCTGAAAGTTGTGGATGACGAACAACTTAAAGAAATGAAAAATCTTCATACAATTGGACAGCACATTATTGTAAAAGTGATTAACTGGCTTGAAATTTACCAGATACAAGAGAAATAGTTGTGGACATCATAAAAATTTTTTTATTAATTCTGGGAAGTTTTGTAATTTTCGGAATATCCGGAATGATAAGCGGCTGGCTTGATAGAAAGATTACAGCAAGATTGCAGTGGAGAATTGGCCCACCATGGTGGCAGAATTTTGCTGATTTTTTGAAACTAACTGGGAAGGAAACTGTGATACCTGATAGAGCCAATGAATTTTTGTTTTTTCTTTCGCCTGCGATAGGAATTATTTCAGTGGTAATTACAGGCGCAGTTTTGCTTTCCGGAATTTTTTATAAACCTGCAAGATGGGATCTGTTCATATTTATTTATTTGATGATGATTCCTTCCATTACAATTTTTTTGGCAGGGGCAGCAAGTGGAAATGTTCTTGCTTCAGTTGGAGCAGGAAGAGAACTGCGGCTACTTTTGAGTTATGAACTGCCATTTATTCTGGCACTGCTTGTTCCTGTGGTTAAATATCACTCTGCTCAGATATCCGAAATTATGAACTATCAAATGATGTATAAGATAAATGTGGGGTATATTTCAGGCCTCATTGCTTTTATTGTAGGACTGCTTGCCTTTCAGGGAAAACTGGGTTATGTCCCTTTTGATGTTTCTGAAGCAGAAACAGAAATCGCAGGCGGCACATTTGTTGAATACTCTGGAGTGCTTTTGGCAATGTTCAAGCTGACAAAGTGGATTTTATTATCAGTGGGTGTCACATTTTTTGTGATTTACTTTCTGGGCGGTTTTCACAACCTGATCACAGGGATTTTAAAGTACTTGCTTGTGCTTTTGCTCATTGTTTTGATTAAAAATACAAACCCGAGGTTGAGAACAGATCAGATTTTAAGATTTTCATGGGGCTGGTTGACAATACTTGGTTTTTTTGCATTGATTTTATCTCTGGCAGGTTTTTAAAGGAGAAACAATGTGGCGATTGACCTAAAAACAAAGGCATTAAAAAAATCACTCTTTGTGTTTCATCTTTCAACAGGTTCGTGCAATAACTGCGACATTGAAATTCTTGATTGTCTTACTCCAAGGTTTGATATTGAGAGATTTGGAATGGTTCTTGTGGGAAGTGTGAAACATGCTGATGTCTTGCTTGTAACAGGGATAGGGACCATTAAAAATGCAGAAAGGATAAAAAAACTCTATGAACAGATGCCAAAGCCAGGTTTTGTTGTTGCGATTGGCGCCTGCGCCTGCACAGGAGGAATTTTTAAGGAAGGATACCAGATGGCAGGACCTATTGATAAAATTATTCCGGTCGATGTTTATATTCCAGGGTGTCCGCCAAAGCCAGAAGCAATGATTGCTGGTATCGTGAAATTGCTTGAAAAAATTAAGTGAGGAAATATGGAAATTATTGAACAAGTGAAGGAAAAATTCAAAAGTAAAATAAAGAGTGTTTTTTTCCATAATGAAAAACGGGTCTATCTTGAAATAGATAAAGAAGACTTGATTGATGTTGTAAAATTTATTTTCCACGATTTAGATGCTCGTTTTATTACTGCTTCTGGAATTGACAACCTAAAAGATATGGAAATTTTGTATCATTTTTCTCTTGATTCTGATGGTATTGTGATTTCATTGCGAGTTTTTATTGACAGAGATAACCCCTGTATTGAATCAATTACATCAATTGTGAAGGGCGCTTTGAATATAGAAAGGGAAATGTATGAACTGCTTGGTATTAAATTTTTGAATCATCCAGGGCTGAAACGATTTTTAACAGATGAATTTCCAGAAGGATTTTATCCTTTAAGAAAGGATAGTCCAGGCAGGGCAGAACAATGAAAAAAGTTATTGTGCCAATTGGACCATATCATTCTCTTTTTGAGGAACCAGAGTATTTTGCTCTTTATTGCGACGGTGAACGAGTGGTGGATATTGAATGGATGGCTGGCTATAATCACAGAGGGATTGAGAAACTTTCTGAAAGCAAACACTGGGACCAGGTGACCTTTTTGATAGAAAGAATATGCGGTATCTGTTCAACATCTCATCCAATTGCTTATTGCAATGCTGTTGAAGACCTTGCAAAAATTGAAATTCCAGAAAGGGCAAAATATATTCGCAGTATTGTTGGCGAACTTGAAAGATTGCACAGTCATTTACTATGGGTGGGCCTTGCAGGGCATTTTCTCGGTTATAATACGGTTTTTATGTGGGCTTGGAAGTACAGGGAGCCAATTCTTGATATAATGGAAATGGTGACCGGAAATAGAAACCATTATGCAATGATGAAGATTGGTGGAGTCAGACGCGATATTGAAAATGAAGATATCGACATTATTAAGAAGATTCTTGATGAATTAAAAGGGAAACTTGAAATGCTTACTGGTGCAGTGCTTGATGATCCTGTTCTTGCAGCGCGGCTTAAAGGAGTGGGAGTATTGACAAAACAGGATATTAAGGACTATGGCGCTGTTGGTCCAGTTGCGCGAGCTTCAGGTGTTGATATTGACGTAAGAAGAGATAACCCGCATGCTGCGTATAATCTCGTTGAATGGAAGGTAATTACCTGCCAGGACGGTGATGTCTTTTCGAAAGCAGTTGTTAGGTTGCTTGAATGCTTTGAATCTATAAAAATTATCGAACAATCTCTTGTAAGATTGAAAAAAATAAAGGGTGACATAGCAATTGAGGTTCGTTATATTCCATCCGGAGAAGGAATAGGTCGGTACGAAGCGCCAAGGGGCGAGTGTTATCATTATGTAAGAAGCGATGGAACAAGCCGTCCTGTAAGGCACAAAATTAGAGCGCCCAGTTATGTGAATATTCCGACATTTAAAGCAAGCTGCATTGGAGAAACCATTGCTGATGTGACAATTATTCTTGCAGGCGTTGACCCTTGCTATTGCTGTACTGAAAGAGCTATTACTGTGTATGATGCCGATACCAGGAAAAAACTTTTTGATGGAAAAGATTTGATGAAATTGTCTCAGGAAAAAACAAGAAAGATAAAGAAGCAACTTGGTTTTAAGGAAAAATAATGGACATAATGGTTTATTATTTTATCGGGATACCGTTTATCGCAGGACTGTTCTGTTTACTTTTGCCTGATAAGTGGAAAACTTTGATGTGGGCTATTGCGTTTGATGTGTGCCTTGTCTTGTTTGGCTATTTTGTTTACTTTTTTGATAAAATACCGGCTTTAACAGGAAATTTATTTGTTTGGGACGGTTTAACAAATTTCACACTTCTTGGGGTAAGTTTCTTTGGATTGATTATCAGTTTGTACAGTTATAATTTGACGATTGATTTTCTCAATAGGTACTACGGGTTTTTGTTATTAACAGTCGCTTCAGGAATTGGCGTTAGTGTTTCAAACAATTTACTTTTGATGGCAGTGTTCTGGGGAATTCTTGCGATCACTCTTTATATGATGATAAATCTTGGTGGTTCGGATGCAGCATACCCGGCGAAAAAGACGTTTATTATGGTTGGTGGAAGCGATTCATTCCTGATACTTGGTATTGCAATTGTATGGGTCTTAACCGGAGTTTTGAATATCACTGAAATGCATATAGAAATTGATAGGGCGCTTGCCGCATGCGGTTTTCTAAGTTTCGTGATCGCTGCTTTTACAAAGGCAGGAGCAATGCCGTTTCATAGCTGGATACCTGAGATCGCTGAAAATGCGCCAGTTTCTGTGATGGCTTTTCTTCCTGCTTCAATTGATAAACTGCTTGGAATATATCTACTAGCAAGGGTTTGTCTAAATATGTTTTCCTATCATGAAACCATGTGGTTCTTACTGAGATTGGTAGGTGCTTTGACAATCGTATGCGCGGTTTTCATGGCGCTGATTCAACATAATATGAAAAAACTTCTTGCGTATCACGCTGTAAGTCAGGTCGGATACATGGTGCTTGGTATTGCGAGTGCAAATTCTGTTGGAGTTGTTGGAGGCCTGTTTCATATGCTTAATCACGCGATTTATAAGTGCTGTCTATTCCTTGGTGCAGGGTCAGTGGAAGAGAAAACAAAAACCACAGACCTTGATCAACTTGGTGGTCTGGCAGGTATGATGCCCATTACATTTGTCAGTTTTCTTTTTGCTTCTTTTGCAATTAGTGGCATACCACCATTTAATGGATTTTTTTCAAAATGGATGATTTATCAGGGATTGGTTGAAGCAGGGAAAAGTGGTGAGCCATCTTGGATTTTGTGGATTGTAATGGCTTTGATTGGTAGTGGCTTGACACTGGCAAGTTTTATGAAAATTATTCATGCTGTTTTCCTTGGTCAAAAATCCGCAAGTATTGAGAAAAAGGATATTAAAGAGGTTCACTGGACAATGTTTGTTCCAGCAACGATTTTATCTTTATTATGTCTGTGTTTTGGTTTATTTTATTTCCAGATACCCCTTTCAAAATTTTTCCTGCCGATTATGAGAATTGACAATATGGAGTATATACTTAATCTGGAACTTCCACTACTTTTAATCATTGCGGGCATAATACTCGGGTTTGTAATTTATCCGATGTTTATGCCAAGGAAAAGAAGGATTGCGCCTGTATTTATTGGAGGGGAAAAGCAGGAAGAAGAAATGAGGATATCAGGAACAGAATTTTACAATGTCATCAGAGATACGAGATTTTTAAAAACGATGTATGTCGCAGCCGAGAAAAAAATTACAGATCTTTATGAAGTGCTGAAGTCAACAGTTTTATATTTCACTGAGGGTTTCAGGGTAATTCATACTGGAATACTTGGCACATATTTGACCTGGATATTATTCGGAACCCTAGTTTTTTTGTACATTTTTATCAGATGGTGAGCGATGTAAGAATTTGCAAACTGGAGAGATGAGAAATGATAGAAACGCTTATCAGCATGCTGATTTTTTTCATGATTATAGGAGCAATTATTGCTCTTGAAACAACTGACTTGCTGTCAGCAGTGATATCTATTGGAGCGATTGGCAGTGTTGCCAGTATATGCTACCTGTTTGTTGGTGCTCCTGATATCGCCAGCACGCAACTTGTTGTTGAAGTTCTAACAATTATTATCCTGATCAGGGCAACAATCAGGCACGACCTTATCACGATTGACGGCGATAGAGAATTTTTTGGACTTACGATAACACTTGCCTTAATTTTCGTTTTATTTTTGTTTGGTATCAAAGCGTTTAATAATCTTTTTGACTTTGGTAATCCTGCAATATCTCAACTGCCTGAAGCGCCGTCTAACAGATACCTTGCTTGTGGATTTCAGGAAACAGGCGCAAACAACATACTATCAGCAATCCTTTTTGATTACAGGGGTCTTGACACATTTGGACAATTGTGTGTGTTATTCGCCGGGATATGGGGCGCGTTCGCAATCATGAGGGTACAGAGCAGAAGAAAGAAAACAGGTAAAGGTGATGGTAATGAAGACAGATAACAAATATCCAGGTATGAGTTTAATTGTTAAGAATACTGCTAAAGCAGTTATGGGATTGATTTTTCTTTTTGGTATTTATCTTACTCTGTATGGACATATAAGTCCTGCAAGCGGCTTTTCAGGGGGGGTCGTTTTTGCTTGCACATTCATACTGATGAC
>Ga0116165_1000210_pt1 | contig 50069 bp, 42 predicted proteins | sample AD_JPNMR1_MetaG_FD_89885 | JGI IMG/M metagenome (GOLD analysis project Ga0116165, IMG submission 89885) | Active sludge microbial communities of municipal wastewater-treating anaerobic digesters from Japan - AD_JPNMR1_MetaG | ecosystem: Engineered > Bioreactor > Anaerobic > Digestate | place...
AACTGATAAGATTCAGCGTCAGCTGAATTTTGCCTGCCGGGGCGAGGAGTTCGTAAAAGGGATCACCGAAGGTAATCCCCGGGTGTTATTAAAGGGCTGAAGCAATTCAGCCCTTTGTTGTTTACAGGCCGGTAGCGAGCCATGCTTGTATGAGCGAGCGTACGGGCTGTAAACTGATAAGATTCAGCGTCAGCTGAATTTTGCCTGCCGGGGCGAGGAGTTCGTAAAAGGGATCACCGGAGGTAATCCCCGGGTGTTATCAAAGGGCTGAAGCAATTCAGCCCTTTGATGTTTACAGGCCTGTAGCGAGCGTACGAGCTGTCTGAGAAGCCTCTCTTTTGTTTTCACCACTGAATCCCCTTTCCCGTTTCAGGATTAATTGACTGTATCGTCCTGGAAAAGGTTTACATGATACCAACAGATACACTCCCCCTCTTTACGAAGTAGAGAGGGGGTTGGGGGGTGAGTACATGACTTTTTCAGGAGGAGATATTGATGAGTATCAAAATACTTAAAGATTCAAAGACGACTGGATTTTAACTATCGCAGGAAAGAAATCTAAACTTAATTTATCTGCGCACTCAAAATTTATCTGGAAAAATTTATCTTAGTAATCCAATAACCAAAATAGATTCTTATGAAATATCGAAAACTTGGAAGAACAGGATGGGAAGTTAGCGAAATAGGTTATGGCATGTGGGGTCTGGCAGGATGGTCAGGCTCCGACGATGAAGAAACCTTTCGTGCACTTCAGATGGCAGTTGACATGGGTTGTAATTTTTTCGACACTGCCTATGCATACGGCAACGGTAAGAGTGAAGCAATGCTCGGAGAGCTTGTGAGAGCTAACAGTGATAAGAAGCTCTACACAGCAACGAAAATACCGCCCAAAAATCTTAAATGGCCGGCAAGGGATGAATATGCGGTTGATGACTGTTATCCACCCGACCATATAGAAGAATATGTTGAGAAAAGTCTTAAAAATGCAGGCTTCAGTTCGTTTGATCTTGTACAGATTCATACATGGAACGACAAATGGCTCGATGACGACCGGCTGCTGAAGAAAATGACCGACCTGAAAAGTCAGGGGCTTTTTCATGCTATAGGCATAAGCCTGAATCGGTGGGAACCATGGAACGGCATCAGAGCAGTAAAGAGCGGACTGATAGACACTGTTCAGGTTATATATAACATTTTCGACCAGAATCCTGAAGATGAACTCTTCCCGGCCTGCCGCGAAATGAACGTGGGCGTCATCGCCAGAGTACCCTTCGACGAAGGCTCCCTGACAGGCACTCTTACACGGGACTCAAAATGGCCTGAAGGAGACTGGAGAAATACCTATTTTGTACCAGAAAATCTGATCCCAACTGTTGAAAGGGTTGAAAAGCTAAAAAAAATACTGCCAGCTGGAATGACTCTACCCGAAATGGCACTGCGTTTCATACTGAGTGAACCGACAGTTAGCACCACCATACCTGGTATGCGAAAAACCTCACATGTGGTCAGTAACCTTAAAACAAGCGACGCAGGTCCCCTCAGCCTAGATTTAATACAGGAACTGAAGAAACACAGGTGGGACAGAAAACCCGCACCCTGGTCACAATAAAAAAATAACATATGAAAATATTCCATGGAAACAGGTTTCTCGTGCCCATAATTCTGGGCTTAATTGTTTTCACATGCACCACTCCATCTGACAGGTCGGAGCAGAAGACTTTCCCTGCATCATATCTGGAAGAGATGACAATTGCTGAACTGCAGGAAGGGTACCGCAGCGGGAAATATACCGTCAGGCAGGTAGTAGCTGATTATATTGCAAGAATTGAAGCAATTGACAAAAGCGGTCCTCATTTGAATTCAGTAATCATGGTCAATCCCGATGCACTTGCCATTGCCGATAGCCTTGATAAAATGCTGGCTTCGGGGCATTCTGTGCCGCCTTTGTTCGGGGTTCCGGTTTTACTGAAAGACAACATCGACACTCACGACAAGATGCCAAATACTGGAGGCTCGAGGGCTTTGCGTAATTCATACCCTGGAAAGGACAGTCAGGTTGCTGCTAAGTTAAGAGAGGCCGGGGCGGTGATTTTAGGCAAAGCCAACCTCAGCGAGTGGGCAAATTTCAGAGCTTCAAGGTCATCGAGCGGATGGAGCGGACTGACGGGCCAGACTAAAAATCCATATGTACTCGACCGTAACCCCTGTGGCTCCAGTTCTGGCTCGGGTGTTGCAGTGGCAGCAAACCTCTGTATGACAGCCATCGGCACCGAAACTAATGGTTCAATTGTTTGTCCGTCAAATAATAACGGTATTGTTGGCATAAAACCTACTGTCGGACTCATCAGCCGCTCAGGCATTATACCAATATCCTTCACGCAGGATACCCCCGGCCCCATGGCAAGAACAGTTGAAGATGCTGCAAGAATGCTCGGTCCGCTTACAGGCATTGACCCTGAAGACCCACGGACGTTTGAATCTCAGGGGAAAGCTCTAAAGGACTATACTCCTTTCCTTAAAAAAGAGGGACTTAAAGGTAAAAGAATTGGCCTGGTAACCGACCTGATGGGTTTCTTCAGCAGAGTTGACACTCTGGTGATGAGAGAGGTTAAAAGACTGAAGGAACAAGGAGCTGAAATAATAGAAGTAAAGACACCATCGAGGGGGTATGACGAAGCATCCATACAGGTTATGCTTTATGAATTTCGCGACGGACTCAACCGGTACCTTTCAAAACTCGATTCCAGCGTGCCTTACAGATCTCTGAGCGATATCATTGAGTTCAACAGGCGCGACAGCATCGAACTGAGGTATTTCGACCAGAGAATATTTGAACAGGCAAACGAGAAAGGCGGACTCGATTCGCGCGAGTACAGGGAATCGCTTGAAAGAATGCTCAGGGCAACCCGTGAAGAAGGAATTGATAAGCTTATGAAAGAGTATAACCTCGATGCCCTTATGGCACCTACAGGCGCTCCTGCATGGAAAACAGATCTTATACTGGGCGATAATTATTTAGGTGGAACATCATCTCTGGCAGCCATCTCGGGATATCCTTCAATTACCGTTCCGGCAGGCTTCATTGATGAACTGCCTGTAGGTATTTCTTTCTTCGGAAAGGCATGGAGCGAACCTGTGCTTATCGAAATAGCATATGCCTACGAACAGGCAACAAAACACCGCAAGGCACCAAAATACCTGCCTGCTGATTAAGAATTAAAGGTTTTTGCAGTCAGGTTTATTTACTGCTTTTTCTGGGTTCAGCCAGCCATTAACCTTTTAATTGAAGTTGTGGCTAGTGGTCCTGTTTTATCTGATTTGCATTATCGCCCATGCGATAAGTATTAAGAGTCCTACTACCATCCAGCTGAGAAAGAATCCTACCAGGTCTTCCCTGTATCGTCTGAAGAAGTTTTTCCAGCGATCTTTTTTCAGCCATCCAGGAAGGTCAAGCAATAGAAGGTCATCTCCTGTTTTTTCAGCGAGAGGTTTTTTACCATCTGCATCACTATAAGAAGCATCTGATTTTCTTCTCATGTTATCGAAGAAGGCTTCGATATTTTCCCTCTTTTCAGGTTTTGTAAGGATGCTTACAAGCCAGAAAAAGAAAAACCCTGCCAGCATTGCAAGCCCAAACGGACCTGGCTTCCATTTGTAGACTAACATCACCTGGCCTGTATCAATTGCATTAACAAGATAATAAACCACAAAGGATGATATAACAGCTGCTGCAGCCCCGTAGCGGTTTGCCCTTTTCCATAATATTCCTCCCAGAAACATTATACCCATAAATGCTGCAAGAGTTTCAGTGAATAAAAATGCGTGCAGCACATTTTTTACGCTAAGAGCGAAGAGAACAGCAAGCAGCGATAATCCCAATCCTGAAAACCTGCCCATCCACAGCAACTGCCTGTCGCTGGCAGCCGGATTGATATATTTTTTGTAGAAGTTTTGAGTAAACAGGGCACCTGTATTCGTCATAAAATTAGAACACGACGACATGTTTGCAGAAACAATAGCTGCGAGCATCAGACCTATCAGTCCCGGATAGAGAAGTTCCCGGCAGGCATAACCGAAAGCCATTTCCTGGTCGGGCAGGCTGGTATTGTTTTTAACTACCAGGGTTGCTGTAACCAGCCCTGTAAGTGCCCATCCAATGGTAACGAGTCTCTTAACCAGTGAGCCGAACGTCTGACCTATACGGCCAGCCCTTTCAGTGTTTCCTGTGGCACACATAGTAACCATGTGAGGCTGAGCCGTAATACCCACCACACCGTTAAGGGCCAGCATTGCAATAGTAAATGCATCGATGCCGCTATCTGCATTAATAAGATCAAAGAAATTTTCAGGTAACACACTTCTCATTCCCGAAAAACCGCCTATCTCTTTTAATCCAAGAGGAATGAGCATGACAGAAAGAGCAATAATCAGAAAAGATTGGACAAAGTCGGTATATGCAGCAGCTACAATTCCACCTATGAAGCTGTAAAGAAGAAATGCAACAGTCATAAAAAACACAACCATATTTGGGGAGATCAGATTGCCCGAGGCCACCGATATTACTTTTGCTGCACCCTGCAACATCACCCCCATACAGAAAACGAAAAATGTAATCGCAAACACCGAATATACCATACCCATGCCTCTGCCGTAGCGATCCTCAACAATTTCACCCACTGTAGTGCGTTCGCTTCTGCGGTAAAAAGGAGCAATGAGCCAGTAAAAAGGAGTGATAAGCATGTTTTTCCACTGGTACCAGATAGTGGCAAAGCCATGACTGTAAGTAGCACCCGTTTGTGCAACTGGCATTTCGGCATGTGTCCCAACACCGAAGGCCTGTCCAATCATTAGCCACCACTTAAATTTACGCTCGCCACGGAAATAACCATCGCTGCTCTTTATCTTCCTTGAGATCCAGATGCCAAAAGCAGTTATGAATACAAAATAACCGAACAGTACTATGTAGTCAGCCAGACCCATCTGAGGATTTTTATGATTATATCAATTTCATCATGTGAAAGTTTTTTATGATTCCGGGTAGACTCTTTTTCCTGCAACCCATGTTTCCTTAATGGTAACATGGTTTTTTTCGTCCATGGTAAATAATATGATATCAGCTCTTTTTCCTGTTTCGAGTATTCCCCGGTCGGATAACCGGTGCACTCTTGCCACATTCTTTGTTGCCAGGTTTACAGCCTGCTTCAGTGAACAACCCGTAAAATTTATCATTGTCTGAATGCCTTTTTTCAAAGGCATAGAGGCTCCTGCCAGGACGTTCAGAGCAGGGTTGAGTATAAGACCTTCTTCATTCATGATCACTTTGCTACCCATATACTCGTATTCACCCGGAGGCATACCTGCAAGATGTGTCACATCCGATGTAATAATAATGTTGTTCTCACCTTTGACTTTAAAGAACACCGTCAGCTCTTCAGGCCTGAGATGAAATCCGTCGGCGATAACCGATGGAGTAAGTTTGTCGCAGGCAAGTTGTGGCCAGAGAGGATTAACATGCCGGTTGATTGTGTTTGCGCATCCGTTTCCAAGATGCGTCGATAGTGTCGCACCATAATCTACTGCTCGGTAGATTATTTCAGCTGTTGCATTTGTATGACCAATAGATACCAATACACCGCTTTCCGTACATTTCTTTATGAAATCGAGACCGCCTTCCACCTCTGGTGCCACAGTGGTAAGAATTATCTTTCCGCCTGCAGCCTCCTGAAATTCCATAAACTCATCCCATGATGGCTTGCGGATTTCCTTAAAAAGATGACAACCGTAAAATCCTTTTTCTGTCGAAATATAAGGACCTTCAAGATGGAACCCCGGTACTGAACCCCTGAGATAGTCGTCATTATAGACCTGTGAAAGAATTCTGAAATTCCGGATTAGATTCTCCTTGCTTTCAGTTACCAGGGTAGGGATAAACGTTGTTACTCCGTCTTTCCATAATGCTCTTGCAGCGGTTCTCATCCGTTCAACAGTAAAAATCTCATCCTGAAAATTGATCCCGACATATCCATTTGTCTGATTATCAATGAGCCCTGGAGAAATAAAAGGCACATTCTCCTTCTTCTCCTGTGCCGTATGAATTGTGATACTTTTTATGAGACTGTCAGAGATTTCTACTGTTACAAATTCACCTGTTTCATAATGGATTCCTGATATTGTGGTATTCTTTATCATTTTGGTAGGTATTGAGCAAAATAAAAAAGTGGCTAATTGTCAGAATGTAATTAATTTAGAAACTGAATTATAATCGAGAAAAAGATTAAAATCCTCGTGTTTTTTAAGTATGGTTGCTGGCACTTCAGGAGTAACCTTGCATGTAAGTGTGTTGTAAACCGCTTCGGCCTTGACTTTATGAGGTACAGCTGAAATTATTGTCCTGCATTGCATTATCTGCCATACGGTCATCGAAACAGCTTTATCAGGCACCTGATCCAGTGAGTCGAACCAGCCTTCATCAACCTGCTGTTTTTTGCACCTTTCATCGAGATTTACAACAATATATGCTTCTCTGGTTTCAAAGTCGGCAGGAGGATCGTTAAAAGCAATATGACCGTTAACGCCTATTCCTATAAATCCCACATCAACAGGCTTTTCTCTTATCCGGTCGGTAAGAAATTTCGTTAGTTCCCTGATATCTTTTTCGGTTTCAATTGCATAGAAGGCTTTGCACTTTATCTTGCTTATGACTCTTTCGGTAAGGTATTTTCTAAAACTTGCTTTATGAGTTATCGGCAGACCAATGTATTCATCAAGATGGAATATTTCAACCCTGCTCCAATCGATATTCTGTGAAATAAGGTATTCGAGTGTTTCAATCTGTGAGGCGCCTGTGGCGAGTACAATTCGAGCTTCTCCTTTTTCCCTGATGGCATTGTTTATTTTTTCTGCTGCAAGTGAGCCTGCTTTTATACCGAGTTCAGATGGATTTTTATTTATCGAAATAATCATAACAATTTAATGATCAGTTAAATATTAAACATTTGGGTGTAGTGGGGTGATTGCATAAAAATACCTCCGCTTTTCTGGTAATAGTCATCATCGAGGCGGAAGATTCCGTTTCTGGTATTAGCCCATTCTGCATCGGGGTAGGGGTGGTAAGTGCGCATGACCTCCCAGTTTTTGTAGTTCTGGTGTCCATTTGTCTCCACGAGGCCTAAACCGAGTCCCGGGAATGCTTCGAGTCGTGCAGCTACATTTTTATTCCATTCCACGAGGATAGGGTTAACAGTAAGGTCGGCGCAGAAGCATGGCACATTATGCTCGTGTGCAACTTTGATAATTTTGAGTGTCATGCTGAGTGTTTTTGCAATGGCTTTTACTGCTATTGCCCTGTAGCCCATCTTTATTCTCTCGAGTGCATCAGTGTCGGTATGGGCGCTTTCGTCAGCAGCTATTCTAACGGGTATATCCGAAATATCAATCATTGCTTCTTCAGGGAAGGGCTCTTCTACAATTGCTATCTGGTCGAAAGCTCCTATTTTCTTTGCATGGTCAAGGAGTCTGAGCAGTGTCTCCTTCTTTTCATAACGTCCATTGGCATCAAAGTAATAAGGAAGTTTGCCATCTTTTGTATAGGGTGTGCGGGCATCACCTATGGCTTTATGGATAGCAGTAAGACGCTCCATATCTTTTTCAAGCATCTCTTCCTGCGTTCCAGGTTGGCCTATCTTGATTTTCATAAAGAAATAGCCTTGCTCAACTGCCGATTTTATCTCTTCTACAGGAATAGTGTATGCCATCAGAGGTATGCTGGCAAGTTTATCATGGTGAGCTGGAAGTCCCGGTTTGAATTCTTCAGGTACCATCTCATCAAATGTGGTGAAGCCATTTTCAGCTGCATAAAGCAGCCAGGCGGCATTGTCTACACCTACAAGAGAGTTTAGGATAAAAGTTTTTCTCAGATCCTCGCGTCCGGTAACACGACGGCCAAATTCGTACACTTCAGGAATTATTGATTCAAGCAGAGCGACAGGGGTAGTGAATTTCCTGCCTTTTATCAGTTCAAGAGCAAAACGTGTTATGTCGTACATCAATGCGTTACCTTCATCTTCAGGGTGTGTAGCGAATACATTTGCATCACTCCACAACACGCTCTGGCTGCATAGTCCAACCTTTTTAATGCCTGAACTGCTTTCGAGCATGGCTGCTGTCTGCCATATCTCGGTCATGTAACCACCTTTGAATCCAAAAGGTCTTATTAAAGGTTCCCTTTCAAAAGCCGAAGCAGTTGAGACTATTTCGATTACTTTTTTCTTTTTTACCCCGGTACACGATGTTAGGCCTGTAATGCCAAACGTTCCGAGCCCTGCTGCTATAACTCCGGTATTTCTGACAAACTTCCGACGGTTCATTTTTCTGGTGTGATTTTATACTAATTGATATTTTGTAAGGAACGACTTCACTTTTTCAATATCTTTTCTCATTTCTTTCACAAAGAGTTTTCTTTTTTCCTGGTCGGTCATCTCCACATTATACCTTTCAAAAGGAGGATATTCGAGATGTATTGAAACCGGGCCTCCTATGTTATAACTCTTCACTATTCTGAAATATTCATCGAAGTTTACCATTCCCGTGCCTATTGGTACGCTCTCTGGAGCCCATCTTCCCTTCGCATCCTGCGACCATTTGAAATCTTTAATATCGGTACATTTGACCCATGGGGCTATCAGTTTAAGTCCGTTGACCCATGAGCTGCCACCTTCTGCAACGGCATGCCTCACGTCGTACTGGCAGCCGATATATCGGGGATCAAGGTCTTTAAGTAGCTCATAAAGGTCCCACACCGGGCCTCCTATTCTTGTACCGTAGTGGTTCTGATAGGCTCCGTGGATATTATATTTTCGGTTCAGTTCTTCGAGTCTTTTAAAAACGGGTTTATATTTCTGGAGTGTGCCCCATACACCAAGCGAGTCGTCGTAGTTGATATATCCCATCCTGTAATATTTAATTCCCTGTTCTGACGCTATACGCAGGATGTCTTCAGTATATTTTTCGTTTGCATCGGTGATGGCGGTAACAATCATATCTACTCTGAGTCCCATTTTACGTGCAGCGGCCACTGCTGCCGGGAGGTCTGTTTTTACCTTCTCGGGAAGGACATGACCACCCGGGCGCACCGTAAAGTCTATGCCTTCAGCTCCTGCCTCGGCCAGGACTTCTGCAAGGGAATTATAATCAAGCCATTGCAAAGGCTTTGAAAAAACATGTACCGGTCCGAAAGAGACTGGAGGGCTATTGGTTGCAAATAAACCAGATATATTATTCATCGAAACCGTGGCGCCTGCCATTGCAAGTGATGAGATGAAATGACGGCGGCTCATGCCGGTTGATTCTTTCATAGGCTCATTATTTTAGAGTTTCCAGGGTTTTCGGTATTCGTAATGCAGATACTGGTTTGCGGTGTCGTTGTTTGTAAATCTTTCTTTTACGGGATCCCATTCAAGCCTGGCTTTCATCTTAAGTGCTATGTTTGCAAGATGTGCAAATGTTGTGGAACGGTGTCCTTCCTCAAGCGGGCAGAGCGGTGTCTGGCGCGACTTTATGCAATCAAGGAAGTTGCGTACCAGTCCGGCAGTACTGTCGCGGCTGCTTCCATCGGGAAGAGGAACATCCTTTGATTCAAAGGTTTCATCTTCAATCTGTTTGCTCCATGTCTGGAACTGTCCTGGCCTTGCCCCGGTGATTCTGTAACCGCTTTCGCTGGCATAAAGAGTTCCTTTGGTACCCCTCAGCTCAACTTCGCCATAGGGGAAAAGACTTCCGCTGCTTGCCTCATATATGCAGAATATGGCAATAGCGCCTGAAGCAAATTCGAAGGTCACCTCCATTGTGTCGGGAATGTCGCGGTCGTCATTAACAAAATATTTTCCTCCCTGAGCCGTAACAGCTACGGGAGCAGTTTCTCCCATCATCCATCTTATTACATCGAGATAGTGAACTCCCCAGTTACCCATCTGGCTTGAGTAATCGCTCCACCACCTGAATTTGTATGGAGCAATATTATATTGATACGGACGATATGCCCTCGGCCCTAACCACATATCCCAGTTAAAATCCTTTGGTGGGTTTTCAGGTTTATACTTCCCTATGCCGTCAGGAAACATATTATTGATTCTGAATGCTCTGGCAACAGATATCCTGCCAATTTTACCTGCTGTGACCTCTTTTGCCAGTTTCTGGTAAACCATGTTACCTCTTCTGTTCAGCCCTACAGCAACTATCTGTTTGCTGCGAGCCTGAGCCTCAACCATCATCCTTCCTTCCCTTATGGTTATTGTAAGAGGCTTTTCAACATATACATCTTTTCCTGATTCAATAGCATGAATGGTCTGCAGAGCATGCCAGTGGTCGGGTGTGGCAATTACAACTGCGTCAATACTTTTATCCTCGAGAAGTTTTCTGTAATCGCTGTATTTTTTTACTTCGTTTGGAAATGTTTCACCGAGGGCCGGTATCTGACTGCCGAGTTCTTTTATCCATCTTGGTTCCACGCGGCTTCTGTCGCGAAGCATGTAAGGTTCATACACATCGCAGAAGGCTGCAACTTCAACGTCGGGTTGTGCCATAAAAAGCCTGAGGAGTTGAGACCCCCTGTTGCCAAGGCCTATAAAACCCATTCGTATTTTTTCGTTTGCACCGTAGATGCGGTTATAATTTGCTGCGGCAAGCGCATTGCCTCCAAGCGCCAGTGCAGCTGTTGCCATGGTAGTTTTTGCTATAAACTCCCTGCGGCTGCTGAGGATGGAACTATTCTTTTTCATATATCTTTTTTTGAGGTTTTTCCGGGTGAATGTATAAAATTTAAGTTTAATATTGTTCTTGAATTTGCACCAGTTCAGTCTTATTCATTCTGTTCTCAATGATTCTCAGATATTTCAGAGCTTTCCTGAGATTATAATCTTCATAGGCTTTTCGTAACCATTCGGCTGCCAGTTCAAGATTGCCTTTTATTTCTGCTGCAATAGCCATGTTATAACATGCACGTCCTGCAATCTTCGACCCTGGATTGGTAGTTTCAGCTTTCCAGAGTTCTGCTGCTTCGTCCCAGTTGCCGGTACGTGCCTTTCTCATTGCTGTCCTGAATTTCTCAGTTCCCTTAACAAAATATTCCCTTTCAACAGTTATTTCGTATGGCACTATTCGCTCACCATATATATGCCCTGCCCTTAATCCTGTTCTTTTCACAGCCTCTTTCCTGTCGATGAGGGCAGCTGCTGCAATAACGGGAGTCAGACCACTTGCTGAAAAATTGAGGCTGTGCACCAGGGGAAACTCATCAAGAACAAGACGTTCTGCAGGATAATATATCCTCCAGGCAGTCTTTACCAGTGTTTGCATATCTGCACGGTGCTCTGTACCGGTTAAAACACCAAGCAATGATTTCGGATTTCCGCCTTTAACTATCTGATAGTTGATTCTAGTGTCGGTATCAAAAGCTTCGAGCGTAAACAGCAGGTCAACATCGTTTTCCCTGCAGATACGTTCAGCATCCGTCCAATCGAGAGGAGGAGGGAAAGCTCCGGGAAAAGTTACAGCCGGGAACTTCTCTTCTATTCTCACGACTTTTTCAAAACGCTGGTTTTCTGAAAGAACCTCGGTCAGGCCTTTCAGACATTCTTCTGCACCAGCCCTGTCGAGCTCTGCGCCTTCAAGAGTGAGAACCTTGTCAATTGCATCCAGTGCGCGGGAATCTTTAGTGGCTTCACTGCGGTCGACAATGCCTGCACTCTTTACCCCGGGCGGAAGAGTTACCGGTGCAGGCTCAATAACATTGAGGTAAAGCTCCTGAGTCTTGCAGGATAAGACCAGTAAAGCCAGCAGAGGGAAGATGAAAATTCTATTCATTATGAAATACTTGACTATAAATTAGCAATGTAAAATAATCTTACTATTTTGATATAAAATGCCAGTTGTCAAAACTGAAACTAAGATAATAATTTATATGACAGGTTTGTGGAGAAAATTGGCTGAGTATTAGGAATCCCTGTTTTGCTGCAGAAATATTTAAGTTATAAATTAAATAGTTTTTAATTTTGGTCGACACTAAGGCGAAATTCAGAGGTGCCAGAAATAAAGCAGTTCAATGGGACGATTAATTGCAATAGGAGACATACATGGCTGTTACAGGACATTTTATGAACTGGTTAACAAACACATTGGCCTGAAGAAAAGCGACAGGCTTATTTTGCTTGGTGATTATATTGACAGGGGGCCGGCGATAAAAGAGGTTGTAGATTATATAATGGATCTAATTGCAACAGGATTTGATGTTACGCCTCTTATGGGCAATCATGAATGGATGATGGTTGGTTCGTATGATGACCCGGCGATGCTGAGGTTGTGGTACTATAATGAAGGAATGACCACTCTTTCGAGCTTTGGCGTAACAAGTGTGCTTGAAATCAGCAGAAGATATATCGGCTTTTTTAGAAATTTGAAATATTACGAAAAGGTTGGTGATTTTTACTTTGTACACGGGGGTTTTAATGACGATATTGAAGATCCCTTTTCGGATACTGAATCGATGATATGGGAGTCGCGTCTCTCATACAAAAATCCGATATTTGAAGGGAAGAGAATCGTTCACGGACATCGTCCGAAACAACTTGAATATACTAAAAAATTAGTTGAAGAGAATTCGCATGTGTTACCAATTGACACGGGATGTGTTTACGGAAGGGAGATGAATTATGGTTATCTTACTGCTCTGGATGTGAATTCAATGAAACTTATTTCAATTGAAAATATTGATTGGGAATAGTATTTCCACCAGGATGACTTTATTCTCAGGTAGTTATAATCGCAAGAGCATATTTTTAAAATTATAAGCATGAATTTTAAAATCGAAAGATTACTTTTAAACTTTGAAATATTAGAGGTTAAGTTCTAAAAAGAGATTTCATGAAAAGGCTTGTTTTTATTGTTTTTTCAGTGATTTTTACAGAATCATTTTTATTCCCTCAGCAACCTGTATTTACCAGGCAGGATACTTTGAGGGGCTCAATAACCCCTGAAAGGGAATGGTGGGATCTGGTTTATTACCATCTGAATATTAACGTAAATCCTGCCGACAGCACAATTTCTGGCACAAACACTGTGGTATACAGGGTGCTTAAGAGTCATACAGTGATGCAGATAGACCTTCAGCCTCCCTTAAGGCTCATTTCAGCCACACAAGACGGCCGGAGGCTTAAAATAGAGCAGGAGGGAAATGCTCACTTTATTCATCTTGAGAAGAAGCAGGAAGCCGGACAGATTAATTCCATAGTGCTTGAGTACGGTGGCAGGCCAAGAATTGCCCCCAACCCGCCTTGGCAGGGTGGTATTACCTGGAAATATGACAGAAGGGGTAATCCCTTCATAGCCTCTTCATGCCAGGGCGACGGCGCCAGCCTGTGGTGGCCATGCAAAGATCATATGTACGATGAGCCAGATAGTATGCTCATAAGCGTTACTGTTCCTGCAAACCTTGTGGATGTTTCAAACGGCCGGCTGAGGAGTGTTACAGAAAACAAAAAGAACAGGACAAAAACATGGAACTGGTTCGTTTCAAACCCGATAAATAATTATGGTGTGAATATAAATATCGGTGATTACGTGCACTTTTCGGAAAAATTCAATGGAGAAAAAGGAGTGCTCGATTGTGATTACTGGGTTCTGAGAGATAACCTGGAGAAGGCAAAGGAGCATTTCAAACAGGTACAACTAATGCTTAAAGCTTTTGAGTACTGGTTCGGCCCATATCCTTTCTACGAAGATGGTTATAAACTGGTTGAGGCGCCATACCTGGGCATGGAGCATCAGAGCTCAGTTACTTACGGAAACGGATACCAGAATGGATACCTGGGGCGAGATATGAGTGGCACCGGGTGGGGCGACTCATGGGATTTTATAATTGTGCACGAATCGGGTCATGAATGGTTTGCAAACAGCATCACCTACAAAGATATTGCTGACATGTGGGTTCATGAAAGCTTTATAAATTATTCCGAAAGCCTCTTTGTGGAGTATTACCACGGTAAAGAAGCCGGAGCTGAATATGTCAGAGGCACGAGAAGAAGCATACGTAACGACAGGCCTATTGTTGGAATTTATAATGTCAACTACGAAGGTTCAGGCGATATGTACTCTAAAGGTGGCAATATGCTCCATACTTTGAGGCAGGTCATCGGCGACGATGATAAATGGAGGGAGATACTCAGAGGGCTGAACAGTGAGTTCTGGCACCAGACTGTCGATGGTTCACAGATAGAAGAATATATCAGCAAAAAAGCCGGAATGAATCTGAAACCTTTTTTTGACCAGTATCTGAGGGACGTCAGAATTCCGGTTTTTGAGTATTATGTAAAAGATAAAAGTCTGACATTCAGATGGAACAACTGTGTTCAGGGTTTTAATATGCCTTTGAAAATATATGTAAATAAGAAGCCTTTGATTATCAATCCTTCAGCACGATGGACAACCATAACACTTGAAGAGCCAGCTTCTGAAATAAAAGTTGACAGGGACTATTATGTAGCAGTACTTGATATGATGGGCAATTGATTTATGATTTGAGGAATCAGGCAAGTCGTTTTACATAAATGTATTTATCATCACCCCTATCATAATAATCTTTTATAATCGCTTCGGGGATATATCCTGATTTGCTGTAAAAGGCTCTGGTGGGAGCATACAGCTCACGTCCGGATGTCTCTGCTACAATCATTGTACCACCCATTTTCTTTACCTGTGAATGGGTCTCCTCAAGAAGCCTGCTGCCGATTCCTTTCCCCATGAAGTTTTTATGGGTTACAATCCAGAAAAGCAGAAATGTGGATTTTGTCACAGGGTCGGGTCCGTAACATGTATATCCCACTGTTTCGCCTTCTGACTCTGCAAAAACAAAATAGTAGCCCGATTCTTCTCCTTTTTGCAGTCGTTCCTTAATTAATTCGACAGCAACTTCTGTTTCAAAATCATGGAAAAAACCTGTAGAGCTCACAATTTCTTCAATGCGCTTTACATCATCTTTTTCCGGTATGGTTCGAAATGTGAGATTCATTACTAAATGATTAACCCTCAAAAATATGAATATATTTTGATGGTGGAAAGAAGATTTATAAAAATAAAAAATTTATTTTTTTAAGTAAAATGTTTAAAATATAAAATTAATCAATATATTTGCTTGAAAAATTTTATTAAAAGAATTTAATAAGTATAAATCATTAAACGTATTTTCTATGTGTGGTATAATAGGAGTGTTTGACTTGAAGCAAAGCCCTGAAGAGCTCAGGCCTCAGGTGCTTACAATGGCAAAGAAGATAAGGCACAGGGGACCCGACTGGTCGGGTATCTACAGCAGTGACAGGGTTATTCTTGCCCATGAAAGGCTTGCCATAGTAGACCCTATTTCAGGTGCCCAGCCCATAAAGAGCAGCGATGGAAAACTAGTCCTTGCAATTAATGGCGAGATATACAATCATAACGAATTAAGAAAAAACCTGAAACAGGATTACAATTTCTTAACCAGGTCTGATTGTGAGGTGATTCTTGCCCTCTACCGTGAAAAAGGTGTCAATTTTCTTAATGAGCTTAACGGGATCTTTGCGTTTGCATTATACGACAGTGAAAAAGATGTCTATTTTATTGCCCGGGATCATATTGGAATAGTTCCATTATACAAAGGATGGGACAGGTCAGGGAATTTTTACGTTGCTTCAGAACTCAAAGCCCTTGAAGGAGTATGTAATAAAATTGAAATTTTTCAGCCGGGTCATTATTACCTGAGCAGTGAAGGAGTAGAAAAGAGGTGGTATAATCCGGAATGGAAATCGTATGAAGCGGTGAAGAACAACACATCTGATCTTCATCGTCTGAGGAAGGCTCTCGAAGATGCTGTACACCGTCAGCTGATGTCGGACGTTCCCTATGGCGTTCTGCTTTCGGGAGGGCTCGATTCTTCGGTAATTTCTGCTCTTGCAAGAAAGTTTGCAGCAATGAGGGTCGAGACTCAGGATCTTCAGGAAGCGTGGTGGCCAAGGCTCCATTCCTTTTCGGTCGGTCTCAAGGGTTCGCCCGACCTTGATGCAGCTAGAAAAGTGGCAGAACATATCGGGACTGTCCATCATGAAGTGATATTTACAATACAGGAAGGTCTGGATGCGATTTCGGATGTGATTTATCATATTGAAACATACGATGTTACAACTGTCAGGGCCTCCACTCCAATGTATCTCCTTGCCCGCGCCATAAAATCAATGGGTGTGAAAATGGTTCTGACAGGTGAGGGTGCCGACGAAGTTTTCGGGGGCTATCTTTATTTTCATAAAGCGCCCGACGCCAGAGCATTTCATGAAGAGACAGTAAGGAAAATATTTAAACTTCATCTTTATGATTGCCTGAGGGCAAATAAATCACTCGCTGCGTGGGGTGTTGAGGGACGTGTTCCGTTTCTCGACAGGGAATTTCTCGAGGTGGCGATGACGCTTAATCCTGAAGACAAAATGGTGAAAAACGGGCGGCTTGAGAAGTGGATTTTAAGGAAAACCTTTGAGGATGTTCTGCCTGAGAGTGTTGTATGGCGTCAGAAAGAGCAGTTTTCTGATGGTGTAGGATACAACTGGATTGACACTCTTAAGGAGATAGCCAACCGGAAAGTAACGGATGCACAGATGCGGTCTGCTGCAGAAAGATTTCCTGTTAATCCTCCGCTTACAAAGGAGGAGTATCTTTACAGGTCTATTTTCAGTCAACATTTTCCTTCAGATTATGCTGCTGCAACAGTTCCGTCAGTACCTTCGGTTGCCTGCAGCACACCCGAAGCCCTTGCATGGGATGCATCATTCCGCAACCTTAATGAACCTTCAGGCAGGGCTGTGAAAACAGTACATCAAAGGGGTTTTGAATAGGAAACATAATACGTTAAACAGGAACAAAAAAGAGGCTTACTGCAGGCCTCTTTTTTGTTTATAGTTTGAATAAATAAGAAAAAGTTTATGACTTTAATTATTTCTTGTCATAAACCCTCTTCATAGTAACCTCTCCATTCGGTGTCTGCGTGGTAGTGGTGATTGTAAGCTGGGTTGGGGTTGTCAGCGTCCACACCTCTTTGGTTGTCATGGTTCTGTCGTTGAAAGTGCGTGTTGCAACGATGGTAAGTGTTTTACCGTCAGCCGACCATGTTGCCACTGATTTGCTTTCACCCCTGCCACCCATGCCGGCATTTACGCTCTCTTTACCGTCGAGGTTGTATTTCATGGTGGTGGTTACTGTCTGTCCATCCTGGGTAGTTCTTGTCCTTTCGACAGTAAGTGTGTTAGCGTCCTGTTTAGCAACAAAATCGCCGCCACCAAAACCACCTCTCTGTCCACCTCCCTGTCCACCAGGAGGTTGATCACTCTTTGAAGCATTGAATACCCAGTTGCCCGAGAAATTTGCTTTTGCCTGTGCATTTACTGCTGAAGGCATTATGAATGCCGCAATAACTGCAACTGCCAGAATACCGATTACCTTGTTTTTCATAATCTTTTTGTTTTGGTTGTTAATTTATAAATAGACAATTAACCAAAGTTATTTATTCCCATTATACAATGTTCCGTATTAACAAATTTTAATATTTTGTTCTGGTTGTATTTATGTACTCACCCCCCTGGGAGGTGGGACCCCCCACCCCCCCCTGGGAGGGGGGCACCCCCCACCCCCCTGGCAGGAGGGCTTAAATGTAATTCAATGGTAATTCAATTGTAATTCAATAGTAATTCGATAGTTCCCGATACGCTTCGCTATTGGGATCTTCGTAGAATTTATCCCGCAAAGCGGGACTTCGAAATACATGCATTTCGGTTGTTCATGTGAAACTGACCCCCTTTGTATTTCCCCCCACGGGGGGAGAAACTATTGTAATAATCTGTTTTTCAAATATATTTGAATTCCTGGCAATACACTTTTAATGTCATCAGGCATTATTCTTAGGGTTGGGTGGTAAGCCCCCTCTTTACGAAGTAGAGAGGGGGTTGGGGGTGAGTACATTCTTTAAGCTTATTCCCCCTGGTGCCCGTCTAACGCCAGTCAGACGATCAGGGAAACGGGAAAGGGGATCGTAAGAAAATAAACAGAGAAAAGGGATTCAGGGGGAAAACAAACAGAGGTTTTTTGTGCAACCCCGAAATTAAAAGGTCATAATGAAATAAAATAGATGAGAAAATTGTCTAAAAAATAGAAAAAAAAGCAAATCTTGTTTTTTGCCTGTCTGAGTTAATAATTTTCTGTTGTTGTCAACCTGTTTAAGAGCAAAAGCAGGATTTAATATAAAGATGAGTAAAAATTCTGATAATGTTGTTAATAATAGTTAAATGATAACCTTCATATAATTACGGTTCACGATTTTTTAAGTAAATTTGTCTTTGTTTAAAATAGCATAATAAAAAGAGGATGAAGAAGTCATTGATTACAACCGGTATAGTTGCAGCCTCACTTGTTTTACTGCTGATAGTAATTAATTATGTTTCAAACCTTAAGAGGCATTCTTTCTGGTTTACTGAAGCAATGCAGGGCAGGTTTGAGGTTTCACTAACTGTAACAGGGGAAATTATAGCTGAGAATTCTGTTGATATACTTGCTCCGAGTGTTGTACAGGAGGAGAATCATCAACAGCAGCAGGGACAGCAGCAAATGCAGCAGCAGGGGCAGCGTCAGTTTGACCGTGGCCAGGGGGGCCAGGGAGGTGAAGGAGGAACTGGCGGGCAGAGAATGCAGGGAGGCCAGGGCGGTCAAGGCGGTGGAGGCTCACAGGGATATATAGCCGGAGTAACAGGGGGCGGGAGCAGCAGAAGCGGCTCAATATCACCGATGCTAACACAGGGTTCAGCAAGAAGCGGAACTGAAATAAGACTTGCACCTCTCAGGATAACAGACCTGGTTCCGGAAGGGACAATCGTGAAAAAGGGGGACTATATCGGACAACTCGACAGGACTGAATATGACAATACACTCAAATCGTACAGGGAACAGCTCACAGACCTTAAATCACAGCTTGAACTGAGAATACTCGATAGCTCCGTTGTATTAAGCGGACTGAGGGATGATATTAAAAACCAGATCTTTCTAATCAGTGAAGCAGAAATGAAATACCGTAACTCAAAATATGAGGCTCCCGACGTAATCAGAAAAGCTGAAATAAACCTCGAAAAGGCAAAAATGCTTCTCGATCAAAAACAGCGTTCATATATACTAAGGAAAGCACAGGTCCATCAGAATATCCTTAACCTGCAGTTCCAGGTTGAACAGCTCGAAGGAACAATTGCAAGACTCGAGGAGCTGCTGAGGGAATTTACAATTAGGGCTCCCATCGATGGAATGGTGGTGTACAAACGTGATCAGCTCGGAAACAAGAGAAGAATAGGCTCGATGATAACACCCTTCGACAGGGTTGTCGCCACAATTCCAGATATGTCGGTTCTGCTTTCAAAAGTTTATGTATCGGAGATTGATGTGAGTAAGATAAGCGTGGGCCTGCCGGTGGAAATTACGCTGGATGCTTTTCCGAACAAAAGGCTGAAAGGAACAATAACAAGTATAGCAAATATCGGTGAAACATTACCAAATGCAGATACTAAGGTTTATGAAACAATTATAAAAATAGAAGGTTCAGACCCGGATTTGAGGCCCACAATGACTACTACCAACAAAATTATAATTAAGGTTATTGACAATACTGTCTATATTCCGGCTGAATGCCTTCATTCAACTCACGACAGCATACCTTTTGTATATACACGGAGTGGATTGAAGCAGATTGTGATACCCGGAGATTATAATGAAAAAATGGTTGAAATAAAACAGGGACTTAAACCGGGAACACGCCTATATCTGATTGAACCTGAGAAGCCTGATAGATTCAGACTTGCAGGTAAAGAACTTATACCTGCAATAAGGGAAATAAACAGGGTCAGGCAGGAGTACGCATCATTTAATCACGGTTTGGAATAGAATTTTATTAAAGTAATAAAAAATGCCTGAGAAATTTCTCAGGCGTTCTTTTTGTCATCATTTTACTCAGGCTTTTTTGAGTGCTTCAAGAACTCTGGTAGGTGTAAGTGGTACTCTGTAAATCCTTGCCCCCGTTGCGTCGAACAGGGCATTTGCGATAGCTGCTCCAACGGCAATTATTGCAGGTTCTCCACCGCCCTGTGGAGGCTGGTCTTTTCTGTCAAGTATAACACATTCGAGCTTCGGGACCCATGAAAACCTGGGTATTTCATAAGTGTCGAAATTCAAGGTCTTGATATTTCCTCCTTCGAAAAGTACTTCCTCGGTAAGTGCATAGCCAAGGCCCATGGTCAGGCAACCTTCCATCTGAAGAAGTGCACCCTGAGGGTTAACACATAATCCCATATCCTGTGCACAGGCAAGCCTCAGAACGGTTATTTTACCTGTTGTCCTGTCAACTTTTATTTCAGCCATAGTAGCCTGCCATGTGCCTGCGTCAATTCCGCAGGCTATACCGATGCCTCTGCCTGATGGAAATTTAGATGGAGTATATCCGAATTTATCAGCCACGGCTTTCAGGCAATCAATCATCTTCTGATCCTTCAGATTTTTTAACCGGAATTCCAGAGGATCCATTCCGGCTTTTGCTGCCATGATATCGATCTGACATTCTCTGGCAAATGTGTTTGTATTATTATTGGGTGCCCGCCATGGCCCTGTGGCAAAGGGATGAACAGGAGGAGCATTTCTTGCCCTGCTGTAGCTGGTGGTTTTTCGGTTTGGTACATCGTAAACAGTTTCAGCTCCTCTTGTACCTGCCATCCACACATGATAATCCCAGAAAGTTATCCGGCCTTCCCTGTCGATTCCGGAATTGACTTTTACAACTGCAGAAGAATGGAAAGTGTCGTAAAAGAACTCTTCTTCACGCGTCCATACAACCATTACTGGCTTTCCTGTGAGCTTTGCCAGCCGGGCAGCTTCAATTGCCTGCTGATATGCATTTTTTGCCCCAAAGGCACCTCCTACATACGGAACAATTACTCTCACATTGTCGCGCGGCATTTTTAACTCATTTGCCAGTGAATCCTGCAAGGGGAAAGGCTGCTGGGTTGATGCCCATACTGTTAGCTTTTCACCTTCAAATTGCGCCAGTGCAGTATGTGTTTCAATGGGAGCATGTGCAAGGTATACATCATGAAACTCAGTTTCGAAGACGTGCTCCGATTGCTTCCTGCCAAGCTCTATGTCACCTGCAGTGTTTGACACACTTGAAGAAGTCTGGGCTTTTAAAATCCATTCAAAGAGGTTTCTGTCGTTTACTGGCAACTCATTGAATTCATATTCTGCTTTTATTTTAACTATAGCTTCATCAACTTTATCTTTGTTCTCACTTACAACAGCAATCAGTCCATCGTCGCGCACCACTTTTACACCTTCGATTTTTTCAGCTGCAGAGGTATCTGCCGATTTCAGTGTAGCCCCGTGTGACGGTGGCCTCAGTATCCTTGCAAAGAGCATCCCTGGCAGTTTAAGGTCACCTGTGAATTTTGCCTCGCCTTTAACCTTTTCTACAGAGTCAACTTTCTTGTACGACTTCCCGACATAGATGAATTTTGTATAATCTTTAACCGGAGGCTTTACTTCGAGAAACTTTTCAATTCTTTTTCCTCTGGTAAGTTCTCCGTAAGTTACTCTCTTTGCCTTGTTACCTGAGACATAGATCACCCCTTTTTCTGCAACGAGTTGTGAAGCAGGCACCTTCAGCTTTTCCGAAGCCAGCTCCATAAGCACTCCCTTTGCTTCGGCGAGGGCTGCTCTCATAGCCGGGCCAAAACTCCTTGTGGTGAGAGAGCCATAGGTGCCCTGGTCGAAAGGACATAATGCCGTATCGCCCAACACCAGTTTTACTTTCTCAAGCGGAACGTCCAGTTCATCTGCAGCCATAACCGGCAGGGATGTTATAATACCCTGGCCCATTTCAATTTTACCTGTATAACATGTTACGGTTCCGTCTTCAGCTATATGGACAAAAGCATTAAAGTCTTTGGGCAGTGACCGTGCCTGCTCTGCGGGCATTTCCATCAGTTCTAAGGCATCCCACGGAGAGAAGAAAACAATTATCCCGCCTCCGAGTATTTTGAAGAAATCGCGCCTTCTTAAACCTGTGTTTCTGTTTTTTACAGTACTTTTTGTTTCTGTCTTTTTCATTTTTACTTCCCTCCTCTCATTTTAACTGATGCATCTTCAATTGCCTTAATAATACGTACATGAGCACCACATCTGCAGAGGTTATCATCCATTGCCTCAATTATCTGCTGCCTGGTTGGATTGCTGTTCCTTTTTAGCAGTGCAAGAGCATTCATTATCATACCGGGTGTGCAGAACCCGCACTGAAGAGCTTCGTTGTCAACAAATGCCTGCTGAAGAGGATGCAGTTTTCCATCGACCGCAAGCCCTTCAATAGTGAGTACGTTTTTCCCTTCAACTTCGCTTACAGGAAGCTGACACGACCTGACGGCCTCGTTATCGATAAGAATGGTACAGGCTCCGCAGAAACCTATGCCGCATCCAAATTTCGTTCCAGTTAGTCCAAAATGATTCCGGAGAACCCATAGGAGATTCTGACCAGGATCAATAGTGACAGAGGTCTTTTTACCATTCAGGGTAAACTGAATTGTTTTTTCCATGTGTCTGATTATTTTTTTGTTGCTTTAATATAATCTTCTGTTGTGTCAATATCGAAAAAAATATTTTCATCATCGGTTGGGTGCTCAAAAATATCGCTGCTGAATTTTTCGAGAAGCAATCTCAAACCTCGCTCATAATCAAGTCTTTCAATTTCACCGAAATACTTTCTGTCAATCAAAACAGGATGTCCCCTTCTGCCTTTGCATACAGGAACCACTATTCCCTTTCCTGATTTAAAATAAGCCTCAGTAATCTCATCCAGTAATTTTCCTGTAATAAAAGGATAATCAGCAGGATAAATAATTGCAGCACTGGTATCTGCAGGAAGTGACCTGATTCCCTTTATAACCGAAGCAAGCATGCCCTTCTGCCATTCTTCATTAAATGTTATTCTGACAGGTAAATTCCCGATTTTCTCCATAATCTCATCTTTCCAGGCACCCAGTACAACAACGGTATTTTGTATCCTTGACGACTGTAAGTTTTCAATCACTTTCTCAATTAACGTTTTTCCCTGCAATGGAAGAAGCATTTTGGGAGTTTTTGTCCTAACCGATTTCCCGGCAGCAAGCAGAATTATGCTGATAGAAGAATTATCTCCTGCTTTTCCCATTGCATCCTTTTCTTTATAACTAATCATCACCCTTTCTCTATTCCTTACAAAGGAGGGTTCTGAAGGATGAGCATCAATTGAGTATCACTTATTTCAAATATACATAAAAATTATATTTTACCCTGCGTGTTAATGTTGTTTTTTACCATAATCAATTCTGCTGCAATGCTTACAGCTATTTCTTCTACACTCCTGGAATTGATTTTTACACCGATGGGAGCATGAATTCTTGCCCATTGTTGTTCAGTAGCCCAGCCCTTTGAAATGAAATCCTGATGCATCTTTTCAACTTTTGTTCTGCTTCCTATCATTCCGATATAAGCAGCATTACTGCCAATACATTCACGTAAAGCCTCAGCATCTCTGGCATGACCCCGGGTAACAATAACTATATAAGTGTTGCTGTCTTTTTTTATTTTACCCAGGGCGGGTCCTATTTCGTCTGTAATAATTTTATCAGCATCGGGCAGATTGGCAGGGTTTGCAAATTCAGGTCTGTCGTCAATAACTGTAACCTCAAAGCCAAGAAATCTGCCAAGGTGGCTCAATGCTTTGCCGATATGTCCTGCACCTGCGATTATTAGAGAGGGCGTGGGAAAGATAGGCTCTATAACTGCAAAAACTTTTTCTTCTTCAGTAAAGTTACCTGAATCAATAAGAACCAGACTGCCTGCATCTTTGTTTATAAGAAGCTTTTCTGATTCAGCTGCCAGGAGATCTCTGTATTTTTGCGGGATATTTTCACAGGAGAAATCTTTTGCAAGAATATATTTTTCTGTTCTTACTTGTTCTCCTTTAGCAGTATATATTAGAGTTGCGACGCTAAATGGCACGTTTCTTTTAATAATCTCCTTGAGATTTGTTATGAAGTCCGGTTTTTCCAGTATAGTCGGATCAATTAGAACTCTGACAGTGCCTCCGCATATGGCAGATTCGTAATCTTCAGTGCTGTTTTCCAGATTAACACTTATAATTACTGGCCTTTTTTCGGTAATTGATTTAATAGCTGTATATTTAACTGTTTCTTCCAGAGCACCACCACCCACTGTGCCGGCTTCAAGCCCATTGGAACTGAAAAGAGCTGAAGCCCCTTCTTTCTGAGGTGCCGAACCGGATGATGATATTATGGTCGCCAGAGCCAGTCCGGGTATTTTCTCATATTTCTCGATAAGAAACCTGTAAATGTTTTTCATCCTTCGCCTGTTTTTTACCGGATATGGTCAAAAATAAGAAGTATATTCAAAAAAGTGATTTTACTTATCATTACAGAGAATAAATTTACTGAAGGGATAGTTTTTTAATCATTTTTTACTATCTGGTTCTTATAATTAAAAATATCAAAAACCGACTCTTTTGTTTGTTAAAATATTAAAATCATGGATAAGAAATATTATTGTCCAAATTTGTTAAAAAATGTTTCTGCAGCACGTTTTTATGAAGGAAATAAGTAATCTGAATCGAAAAAAGAGTTAACTTTGGTAAAACAGTTACAACAACAAACAAAATACAGCTATGAAAAAAAGTGTTGTCATTTTGTTTTCTATTGCGTTTATCGTTTTTTCGGTCAATGCACAAAAAGTTACCAGTTATACATACAAACTGGCTAACGGTATCACTGTAAAAATGGAAAAAGCATGGCCCAAGGTATGGGTTCAGCAGACGCAGGAAGCTTTCAGTGCCTCTGAGCAGCCACAGTCGGTGGTTGTAAACATGAGAATTATGGGAGAGCTTACGAAGGGCCACACTTTCAAGCTCACAAGCGGTGGTAAAGATGTGAGGTTAAAAGATGCTTCGCCAGGCACATATGACCTGAAGATTAATTCGGCACTTTCAGGAAGCCCGGGTAATATTGTTACAGATATAACCGGTGTGGTGGTTAAGCCTAAGATGAAGACAAGCGTGAATGTTACAATTTACGATTACCAGATAAATATTGAGGAGTCACCCCTTCCTGCAAAAGGACTTGCCAGCTGGGATTTCAAGGTAAACAGGTATAAAGGAAATAACGACCAGACTTACAATCAGGCTGTGCCAACATTCTATGCCAAGGGTGCAAGAGACAAAACCATAACTCCGGATGAATCGTCAGGTAAAAGCTCAGGAAAAATAAAACCCGGAGCATACGATGTGCTGGTTACGGTTGAAATACCCGGCTATAACCAGAAAATATGGCTTGAGAATTTCACCATGAAAGCGGATGTCAGCTATAAGGTCTCAATAAATATGAATGCCGGAGAAGTTATGTATGCTGGTACTTCAAGAGAAGTTACAAAGCTTCACCTCTATCCGTCAGGCACTTCCGACAAAATGCAGGGCGTAGCTAAACCTGACAGGTCGCTTGAATTCCTTGTTGTCGAACCCGCCACTGCAAAATTCCCATGCATGCCCGGAACATATGATGTTCTGATTAATTATGGTAATAAGAAATACGAATGGAGAAAGGGAATAATAGTCAGAACCGGAACGATAACAACGGTTAAATAGCAAAATTAAATTCAAATATTTCTTACAATAAGAAGTCCGGTAACCATCAACACTGCCGGACTCCTTTTTTTATTTCATAAATCATTGCCAGATTTCACATTTGGGTGCATCTTTGCTATAAAATATTTTTAAGGTATGGAAACTTCATTTTTCAACAGCGATCTGTTTAATTATCTGATTTTGCCATTGCTGATTTTTCTGGCAAGAATATGTGATGTGTCAATCGGTACAATGAGAATAATATATGTATCAAAGGGTAAAAAGAACATAGTACCTTTTCTTGGATTTTTCGAGGTCCTGATCTGGATTATTGCTGTCAGCAGGATAATGCAGAACCTTGATAATTACATCTGTTATATTGCCTATGCTTCAGGTTTTGCCACAGGTAATTTTATAGGTATGTTAATAGAAGAGAGGCTTGCAGTTGGCACGCAGCTGATAAGGGTTATCACACCGAAAGGAGGTAACGAACTGGTAAGCCTTCTTAACGCCAACGGACTGGGAGCTACATGTGTTGAAGGTCATGGTGTCCGTGAAAATGTTCAGCTGGTCTATACCGTTGTACACAGGAATGATCTGTCAAAAGCTTTAGACGTAATAAATGTTTTCAACCCCAGAGTCTTTTATACAATTGAAGATGTCAGAGCTGTAAGCGAAGGAATCTTTCCTCCCAAGAAAACGGGCAATTCATTTCCTCTGGCGAACATACTGAAACGGTGGCGCGGAGGAAAATGATATCAATTCTGAAAAAAATAGTTTGACAATACCACGAAGATTAATAAAATTGCAGATTTATTTAATTCATTAATAATTGAAAGAAGATTTTCCTTCAGGGAATCTGATGTTTTCACTTGTCCTTACCCGGCACAGGTTATGGGGACCGGTGCTGATACCATATATATTCCATAAAGAGACACAAAAAGATTATTATACAATAAAGGAAGTACTGTTTCCTTTTCCCTCACAGGAAACCGTAGTGAATCTTCTGCCTGAAGAAAGGGAAGTAGTTTCGATTATTAATCAATACTCCGAAAGAGAAATTTTCAAACTTTTTTCCCGGGATAAAAACGTTAAAGAGTTTATCGCCAATGTTACCGAATACCATATAAGAGACCATATCCGCCCCTATATCGAAAAAAGAATTTTTAAGTGCCTTGAAATAGCCAGAAATGAATCTATCCCTATATTTTACCAGAAATCTGATATAAAATCGTTTCATAATGAGGACTTTGCAGAAATTATACAGGAAAATGCCCGGCCTGTTTTCCGATTTGAGAGAGGTAAGGAATACAGCACCTATAACTTGCACCTTGAAATTGAAGGGAAACCTTTTAATTTAAGAAAATATCAGACAGAAATTATCTGCAATTCACCATGTGTAATAAGATGTGATTACAAAATAATTTTCGTTTCAGAAATTGACGGAGCAAAGCTGAAACCATTCCTGACCAAGGAAACGGTTTTGATTTCAAAAAGCTCCGAGAAGAAATACTTCTCCACTTTCGTCAGAAATGCAGTTAACCTTTACCTGGTAGAGGCAAAGGGATTTTCGATTATAGAAGCTGAACCAGAAAAAGAAGCTGTTTTAAATATTGAGACCGGACTGAAGGGCTACCCGCAACTTGTACTGAATTTTAACTATTCAGGAAATAGTGTTTATGCCGATGAGAAGGAAACCTCTTTTACTGAGTTTAATGATATTAATGGCGAATATTTTTTCAGAAAATACTGCCGTGATTTTGACTGGGAGGATGAATGCATAAAGACACTTGGAGGACTTGGGTTCTACTCTGATGACAGGGTTCATTTTACAATATCTTCCCTTACAGGCGATTACACTGCTGACTTTTATGCTACCATCGAAGCTGTGAACAGCTGTTACGAAGAGCTTACAGGAGCTGGTTTTCTCATCTGTTCAAAGAAACTTGATAAGAACTATAATCTTGGTCCAGTAAAGCTTCTCATTGATTACAGGGCAGCTGAAGACTGGTTTGACATTCTGGCTCATGTTAAAATCGGAGCTTTCGAAATTCCCTTCATCAAACTTAAAAGAAATATACTTGAAGGCATAAGGGAATATGAGCTGCCCGATGGAACAATAGCCATTCTTCCTGAAGCGTGGTTTGCCAGATACAAACATGTGTTCGAGTTCGGGAGTGTTAAAAATGGAGTTCTAAAGATCCACCGGCAACATTTCTCAATTATAAATGAGATTTTTGAAGAAAAGGGAAGAACCATCAGTCCAAGGCTTAAGAAGCTGCTTGTCCCCGAATCAATACCATCCGTCAACCCGCCAACCGGGATGAAAACTGAACTGAGAAAATACCAGCTTGAAGGGCTTAACTGGCTGGTATGGCTGCAGTCAGCAAAGCTCGGAGGCTGCCTTGCCGATGATATGGGTCTGGGGAAAACTGTTCAGACACTGGCCCTGATTCTTTTTAACAAGGAGAATAAAGTAGATGGCAGGGAAATGCATCAGCGCTCCCAGCTAACACTGTTCGATACAGAACAGAAGGGATGGACTTCCCTCATAGTTGTACCGGCATCACTCATCTATAACTGGGAAAATGAAATTAGAAAATTCACCCCAACGTTGAAATATTTTACCTACAAAGGCAATCAGAGAAGGAAAAATATTTCATATTTCGGCGATTATGACATTATCCTGACAAGTTATCATATTGTACGTCAGGATATTGAAGTTTTCTCGCAGTTTCATTTCCATTATGTGGTCCTTGATGAGAGCCAGGTTATTAAGAATCCTTCCTCGATGGTTTTTAGAGCAGTCTCAATGCTAAAGTCAGATTACCGCCTTGTACTGACAGGAACTCCAATAGAAAACTCACTTTCAGACCTCTGGACTCAGCTGAATTTTGTAAATCCAGGGCTGCTTGGCACTCTGTCATTTTTCAAAAGGGAATATGCAAGACCTGTTGAAAAAATGAGAGACAGAAAAAAGGAGGATCAGCTCAGGAAAATAATAAAGCCTTTCATTCTCAGGCGTACAAAGGAGATGGTGGCTCCTGAGCTTCCGCCGCTTACCGAACAGACTGTGTTCTGCGACATGACTGAGGAACAGGCCGAAATTTACGAAAAGGAAAAATCGGCTGTCAGAAATTCTATTCTTAAAAGCATGGAAGTACCAGGGCATGAACAGAACGCGATTCAGGTACTTCAGGGGCTGATAAGACTCAGGCAGCTATCGAACCACCCGGCAATGGTTATAGACGACTATTCAGGTGGCTCAGGTAAGTTTGAAACCGTGATAAGGGATATCGAAAATATACTGGCGGAAAAACATAAGATACTGATATTTTCATCATTTGTGAAGCATCTGATGCTGTATGCCGATTATTTTGACAGTCAGAAGCTTAAATATTCGGTTTTGACAGGATCGAGTACCGACAGGGGGAGTATAATTGAAAAATTCCAGAGAGACCCAGAAAACAGAATTTTCCTCATATCACTCAAGGCCGGGGGAGTAGGGTTAAATCTGACCTCTGCCGATTACGTTATCCTGCTTGATCCATGGTGGAACCCGGCAGCAGAAATACAGGCACTGAGCAGGGCTCACCGTATAGGACAGGATAAGAGTGTATTTGTCTACAGATATATTTCAAGTTCAAGTATCGAGGAAAAGATTATAAGGCTGCAGGAAAAAAAATCAAAGCTTGCCGAAACATTCGTCCAAAGCAATAACCCGTTAAAAGACATTGACCTTAAGAGCCTGCTGGAAATAATCGAGTAATTAAATTTATTCCTGATTCTTTTTCTGTATAAGATAAGTATTACAGACATTTTTATCCTTATTGTATTAGTAAAATACAGATAATCAAACTAATAAGTTGACAATAGATTTCTGTAATTTCATTCAGGAGTGAGGATTGAATTCATGAAGCATTAAAAAAATATTAAAACAGTATTAAAAAAGTATTAAAATTTCTTGATGATTCGAAATTTAATGATTAAATTTGCAACGGTTTTCAAAAAGAAAATCCTGAAACAAAGTTTTAATAGTCAAACAAAGTAAAAAGGTCAGAAAAATGAAAAGTAAAGTTTTAATGGGTTTTGCAGCCATAGTAATGGTTGCTCTTATGTCGGCATGCGGCAAGCTTCCGCAGGCCCAGATTGACGAAGCCAACGCTGCCATTGAGGCTGCTAAGGCTGCTGAGGCAGAGGTTTATGTTCCTGCCGATTTTGCCGCTCTCCAGGATTCAATGAGAGCTGTAAATGCTTATATCGAATCACAGAAGTCAAAGCTGTTCAAAAAGTACGGTCCTGCAGTTGAGGACCTGAAAGCAGTGGTTACCCTTGCAAACACAGTTAAAGAAAATGCTGCTGCAAGGAAAGACGAAGTAAAGAAAGAGGTTGAGACTCTGATGACAGACATCAAGGCTGTTATTGATGAGACCAGCAAGCTTTTTGCTAAAGCCCCGAAAGGCAAGGAAGGAAAAGCTGCTCTCGATCAGATGAAAGCCGAGATGGAAACTGTCAATGCAGCTGTTACAGAAGCACAGAGCAAATACGACAGCGGAGCCTATATGGATGCCCTCAACAAGGTAAAGGCTGCCAAGGAAACTGTCGACAGAATCAATGGCGAACTGAAAGAGGCTATCAAAAAAGCTGGCGGACGTATTTAATCTGAGAAATTAATTAGCTAATTTTGCAGGAAATTCCCCGGGAAAACAACCCGGGGTTTTTTATAAAATTTTATAGATGGGGAAAAAAATTATAAGAATCATTCTTGCTCTGCTGACTTCAGCAGTAATAGTGGTACTTGTGATTTTTCTTGCAGTGAAAATAACGCCTGAACCTCCCTATCAAGAAATTAAAACAGCAATACATAGTATCTCAGCAGCATCGGCAAAACAGGCCTCAGTATATTCCAGAAAACTATATTCCGAGGCCGAAAATGCACTCGATTCAGCAATGGCTGTCTGGAAAAGAGAAAATAAAAAGTTTATCTTCATGAGAAATTATGAAAAAGTGCTGGAATATGCCAGACTTGCCGATAAAAAAGCCAGAGAAGCAGCCAGCCTCTCAGTTCAGAATAGCAACGACCTTGAACACCGGCTCGGATTGAAAATAAAATCACTTGAAGAAACGAAAAACAAAATAGACGAATTCTTTGGTAAATATCCTCTTGAAAGTGAAACCAGAACCCGGCTTTCAAAAGGCAAACTGATGCTTAAAGAAGCTGAAATTGCTTACGAGAAAAAGCAGCTTCTGCAAGCAAACAAAAAGCTTAATGATGCAGAATACCTTCTTAATTCAGTCTACGAAAATACCCTTAGCGATATAAAAACCTGGTTTGCCTCACTAAGCACATGGAAAAAGTGGGTTGACAATGCAATAACCGAATCGGGAAAAAGGAAATCATATCTCATTGTAATTGACAAATTTGCACATAAATTCTATCTCTATTATGCTGGTAAATTGAAATATGAATTCGATGCCGAACTGGGTAAAAACTGGACAGGCGACAAAAGAATTAAAGGTGATAAAGCTACACCAGAGGGAAGATATAAAATAATTAAAAAACTTCAGGGCAGGGCAACCCGTTGGTATAAATCTCTGGCCATAGACTATCCTAATAGTGAAGATGTTGAAAGATTTATGAAGGAAAAGGCTTCAGGAACTATTTCATCTGCAGCAAATATAGGCGGAGGAATTGAAATCCATGGTGGAGGAGGAAAAAATACCGACTGGACTGACGGATGCATTGCCCTCACAAATAAAAATATGGATATCATCTACCCAATCGTGCAGATAGGCACCCCTGTGGTAATTGTTGGTTCATTAAGAAGCCTCGATGAAATAATGAATGAAAATTGATGTACCGGAAATGGAAGATAAAGATAAGAATATAAACACCCCTGCAGAACGTGGATTTGCTGACTCTGAACTTGTTCAGTTGATAACAGGTTTTTTCAGGTCAGTTTACAAGACGATTGTTACTGACAGACTTATTAAGATTCTTCTGATTATAGCAAAAGCTCTTGCTGCAGTTGTTTCTTTTATACTCTTTATTGCCTTTTTCCTGTACCTGACCCCTCTTATTCAGGATTCTGGTACACGTAACTTCAGGCCGAAAAATATTACTGCCAGCAGCTTTGAAAATAACAGGGACTACAAACGACAGATTACCGCACTTAAAAATGAAGTACAAAGGCTTTCTGCCCGCTACCGTTCCATGACACCCGGGCAATCATATCTGGTTATTAATACCACTGATAATAAGTTTTACCTCTATCAGAACAGAAAACTGATAAGGGAGGGATATTGCAGTTCGGGGAGTTACACACGTCTTGTAACACCAGAAGGCTCAAGAGAATGGATATTTAAAACCCCTAAAGGTAAATTCTGGATTCAGACGAAAGTGGTCAAACCCATGTGGGTAAAACCCGACTGGGCCTTTATTGAGGAAGGACTACCCGTTCCACCGCCAGATGATGAATCGAGGTACGAAAGAGGCGTTCTGGGAGATTATGCTATGAGTATAGGCAGCGGTTATCTCATACATGGCACACTATATAAAAGGTTCATCGGGATGCCAGTTACTCATGGCTGCATCAGGCTTAATGATGAGGACCTCGAAGCCATCTTCAATACCCTGAATATAGGCTCGAAAGTTTATATCTTTTAACAAGCTGAATATGAATGAGAAATCATACAATGGAATAAATAAATCACGTAAGATTTTAATAATATCTGTTTCCTTATTTATTTCAATTTTTGCCGTTTACTATCTTGTGCTATCAGTTGTTGCTCCCGCTGGAAGCATAAAAAGAATTAACAGCGAATATGGATATAAAAAGCCTGAAAAAGGTGGACTGAGTGATTCTATATTCATCGACTCAGCTTTCATAATGCTTAACCGGCAGAAAGCCTTTTACCAGGCAAGGATAGCCATGGCATCTACCGACTCAGTAGTTCTTTCACTGAATCTGCCTGACAGTACGGCAACACTTGAGATAAACGGTGTAACCGTTTATACAACGAAAATACTCTCTTCGAAGATCAGTAAAACCTTCCGTAAAGCCGATGAATACGCTGTAACATCGCTGTTTTCAAAACCATTTACAATTCTTAAGGACTATTCATCCATTCCCAAAGAGCCTGTAGTACACAAGGTGGCACCTAAAGACACAACTGAATACAAGCCAGAAGCCCCGCCCGATACATCAAAAATTGAATATGCCAATTTTATTCTTGAAACCACAGAGGGAATCCGGCTCTATGTTTATCAGGATACAAGGGGTAACTTCAATGCATTTTTAAACCAGTTTCTTTTCGACCTTGCCGACAGAACAAGAACATCTTTATATACCTTGAAATGCATGATCCTGTTCAGGAAACCTGAATATAAACCGTGGATAAGAATCAGGGTTCCCCTGAAAGATGCCAGAATAATATACAGGGCACTTCCGCGTAACGGACAATTTGCAGTCTGCAGATAGATTTCTTCTTTTTTTATCATTTTTGTTTCAGGTGTCTAAAAATTATGTAGGTTTGAGGTGAACTCTGCAGAAAAAATTTTTTATGGCACGATTCACAGGAATTGCAGGTATTATAATTATTCTGTTGCTTGCCTACTTGTGGTCAAACAATCGTAAGGCAATCAATTTAAGGGTAGTCATAACAGGGCTGTTGCTTCAGATTGCCCTTGCTGTGTTCATCCTTAAAGTACCTTTAGGGCAGAAGATTTTTTACTGGATTGGATTGGCAATAAACAAACTGCTTGATTTTTCGCAGGAAGGGGCTGTTTTTATTTTTGGAGACCTGACAAAGGTTACATCTATCCTTCCTGAGGGAGTTGTGCGTAGCGGTGTTTTTCTTTTTGTTCTTCTGCCTACAATAATATTCGTATGTGTTCTTGTTGCGATGGCTTATCATGTAGGACTTATGCAGAGGATTGTTGCGTTGTTTGCCCGTTTTGTTCACTGGGCGATGAGGGTAAGCGGCAGTGAGGCACTCTCGAATGTGGCAAGCGCATTTGTCGGGCAGGTTGAAGCCCAGATAATGATACGGCCATATCTTGCCGGTATGACAAGGTCGGAGCTGTTAGCCTCCATGACAGGCAGTATGGCATGCATAGCAGGAGGCGTAATGGCTGTTTATATATCACTCGGCGTTCCTGCTTCGTACCTCCTGGCGGCAAGCCTTATGGCAGCACCAGGTGCACTGGTTATTTCGAAAATTGTATACCCCGAGACAGAAGAATCTGAAACTAAGGGCATAGTTAAATTGGAAGTTAAAAAAGAACATGCCAACTTAATGGATGCTATCGCCCATGGAGCAAGCGACGGAATGAGGGTATCAATAAACGTTATCGCAATGCTTATCGGTGTTATTGCTCTTATAGCATTAATTGATGCCCTTCTCGGATATCTCGGACAGTTTCTCGCATGGCTCGGAGTTTCACTCAACGCTATCGGTATTGACGTCAACCACCTCCGGCTTAAAGATATCTTCGGAGCAGTATTCTCCCTTTTTGCTATCGTAATGGGCGTGCCTCCCTCAGAATCACTTACGGTAGGTTCACTGATGGGTACTAAAATGGTTATAAATGAGTTTGTTGCATATACCGACCTTTCACCCCTGATCCAGCAGGGTGCCCTTAGCGCAAAATCAATTGCCATTGCAAGTATTGCTCTATGCGGGTTTGCAAACTTCAGCTCAGTGGCAATACAGATAGGAGGTATAGGAGCCTTAGCCCCAACACGTAAAGCTGACCTCGCACAGCTTGGAATAAAGGCAATGCTTTGCGGAACAATGGCATCGTACATCTCCGCAAGCATAGCAGGCATTCTTCTGTAAAAGCCTATGTCCCACAAGTTTTACGATATCCATTACCACCTTTTTGACCTGAGCCATCCCAACCTTCTCGCATTCATTCTGCGCGACGATATGATAACGGGAGAGTCAGTAAGAAAAGTAATGCGCAAACTTCCTCTTCTTCTTAAATTTGTTCCTCTGGGTGCCGTAAACTTCTTCTCCGGAAAAATTGCAGAGAGAATAAAGGACTTTATTCAAAACGATGCAGGAAAATTCAGAAACCTTCTCTCTATGATGGAGAATTCAATCGAATACCATTTCCTGCTTGCTGATTATTATATAAGGAAAGAAAAAATATTTTGTTCCGGGGATGAGAAATTGAAATTCAACAAAATTGTAATCTGTCCATTGCTGATAGATTTTGGTTTCAAAAACCTCAAAAACAGCGGTTGTTTCTACGACCTTCCTCCGGCAAAACCTGTTGCCGGGCAGGTGGCAGATGTATTGAAGTCGATAAGGTTTTATTATAATTATGATATTATTCCACATCCTGTTAAAGAGGGAGAACTTAGATTAGTCAAGTCTTCAACCAGTAAAGAAGATAAGCTGTTTGAAATATACCCGTTTCTGGGTATCAATCCGCGGAATTATGACCTGCTTGAGATCAAAGCACTCATAGATAAATATTTCTCAGGATATGAGAATGACAGTATGCCGGAAGAACGTTATAAAAAGCTCTTTGCCAGACTAGGAGAAGTTGAGGTTAATCTCGAAGATCTTATCTTCAGAAAGAAGGAAAAAGAAAATCCAGAATATTATTCATATATTTTTGCCGGGGTAAAACTTTATCCTCCACTAGGCTTAAATCCATGGCCAGAAGATGAGCCGGCAGAACTCGACAAGGTAAAGTTTCTGCTGAGCGAGTGTGCGAGGAAGAAAATACCGGTAACCGTACATTGCAGCGACGGGGGTTTTAAAACCACACCGGAAGCAGATTATTTTTCAAATCCTGAGAGGTGGATAAAAATATTGAACCAGAGCTCATTCAAAGATCTCAGAATAAATTTTGCCCACATGGGGAACAGGGCCAGCGGTTCACGGGAGTGGCTGAACACAATTATTTCTCTTGCTGAAAAGTTTGAAAACGTTTATACCGATTTTTCCTGCCTTACACCTGAAATAGAAGATTACAAACTTGTAGCAGGCATAATTGAGAAAAACATGTCATCCCGGCTTCTTTTCGGGTCTGATTTTGTTATTAACCTGCTCTGGTCCGGGTCATATAATGAGTATCTGAAAAACTTCCTTATAACCCCGTATCTTAATACAGAGCAGAAACTCAAAGTATGTTCGGCTAATCCTGAAAAATTTTTATTCGGGTAAATTTATACCCCCGATTAGATGTACCCTGAAATTTTCTATTCGAATCTGAACATTGTCAGGCTTTCTGCATCCTTTACATAAATGTTGTTTCCTGCAATTACAGGAAAAGCATATACTGCTGCCTCAGCAACCCTGTATCTTGCAGCCTCGTTGTAACTTGTTGGTGATGGAGTGAATACAAGGAGATTGCCCGTGCTTGGGAGCCCTATAAACACCTGGCCACAGTCAACAAGTGTTGCAAAGTCGCTGTGAACGGCCTGGTCAAGCCATGCTGTTTCACCTGTTGATGCATTGATGCAGTATATTTTACGGGTGTCGGTAAATCCATACAGGAATCCATCTTTAAGAACCGGGGTGTTCCATTTTGCTCCTGTAGTTGTGTTGCTCCACAATTCACGTGGCTCATAGTTGTTGCCTTTTTTCTCCACCACATATGCCTTCATTCCGGTTCCCTGCCCGGTAATATACATTTTCTGCCCGTCGAGGCAGGGACTTACGCAGTTATAGAATCTTTGCTGAAGAGGTGTGGGAATGTTCCACTGAAGCTTTCCGTCAGCAAGGTCCACTGCTATAAGGCTGGTTTCAGTATTGATAATTACATGTTTTTTGCCGTCGATTCTCATGATGGAAGGTGACGCATAAGCCGGGTCACCTTTAACTGTCCATTTTTCAGCTCCTGTATTGAGGTCAAGAGCATAAATAGTTCCATTGCCTCTAGTCCCGAGATGTACTATTACCAGACCATCTTCAACAAGTGGGGACATTCCTGTAAAATACTGTGGAACAAGTTTTTCAGGATTGTCTTTTCTCCATAATAGTTTTCCTGTTGAGGCATCGTAACATGAGAGTATACCAGCAGCTCCAAGTGTAACTATTTTTCCGCCGGAGATTGTTGGCGTACTTCTTGGTCCAGGATGTGATGCTGAAGGACCGGTAACGGCAGGTGATGGATATGAACTTTTCCATATCTCTTTTCCGGTTAATGCATCGAGGCAAATTACTGTCTCTTCGTCTCCCTGGCGGGTATGAACATAAATTTTATTTCCTGAAAGAACAGGTGTGGCATCACCAGTGCCAACAGTTACTTTCCATACCTGCTTCAATTCGGCAGGCCATCTTGCAGGTGCCTTAAAACCGGCAACCTTGCAGTCGCGGTTTGGTCCCCTGAACTGGTTCCAGTCCTGGGAATATAAATTACTAACAACAGAGGTTGAGATTACTGCGGTTAGTAAAAAATTGAAAAATAATTTGCCTGGCATATTATGGAATTTATTTTTTAATGCTTACCAAATTTAAGAATTTATCATAAATGTTGATTTTATTAAACTTAAAAGATGTTAATAATGCTATTTTTAGCGTACATTGACTATGTTTGTGCCTGCTATATTTATTTTCCTGATGAATCAGAAAAACATTCTCATAACAGGAGGCACTTCTGGATTAGGGTTTGAACTTGCAAAACTCTTCTGCAAAGCTAACTACAATGTATGGATTACCGGGAGAAGCCTTAAGGCAGGATTACCCGAGGGAATGAGGCTTCATTTCCTGAGAACAGATTTTGCCGACCTGCGTCAGACAGAAAATGTTGTCAAGCAATTGCTCGGGGAGGGGATTAGTTTTGATGTTATAGTAAATAATGCTGGTGTTTTAGGTCCTCCGTCATACACAACCACTAAAGACGGATTTGAATACACATTTCAGATAAATTTTCTGGCACATCTTCTTGTCAATAATCTTATTCTTTCTGAGCATGTCCCGGGAAAGCCAGTTACCCTTGCAATTGTAACTTCTCCGGTTTACAGGGTTGTAGATCCTGATTTCAGGATACCAGACGGAAGTAAATATTTTTCATATGAAATGTATTCGCTTACAAAGCATTATCTTTTGCTGGCAGGTGATTATATGAAGAAAAAATATAACAATCAGAATATCAGACTTATAAAATTTAATCCCGGTGTTTTCGGTTCCGGGATTTACCGCACAAAGCAGAATTGGTTCCAGTTTCTTTATCGTATTGCAGCGCCTTTCATGCGCAGTGCCTCAAAACCTGCAGGTCATCTATATGAACTTATTCATGAGCCAAATCTGTGGGAGAACATTGTCTACCGGAGCAAAAGAAAAGCTGGCCCGGCAAGTCCGGTTCTGACAGCTGAGGCAGAGAAGTTTCTACTTGCCTGCGAGGAGGCTATAAAGATCGTGAGGTGAAATAGACATCTGGTCGGCTATTGTTCGAATTGTGGTTTCCTCATTTGCATCAATGCCGTTTTCCTTCAATATTTTAATCAGTTCTTCCGGTTTCTTTCCCAGACGTTGAGCAACCTGCCCAACTGTCATTTTGCCGACACCTGACGGTGCAGCAGTAATATCCGTAACCTGTTCGTTTTTATATCTTGAAGTCAGAATGTTGTAAATTCTTGATGGAGTAACTTTGTTTTCTGCTGCAATCGTTTTAAGTTTTAGTTGAGGATCGCTTACAATTATACTGCTGTCGCTGAGAGTTTTAACAATTTCGTCAACAGAAATTCCGTTAAAGTTTGCAGCAATGTCTGAGAGAGTATTTTCTTCCATATGTGCCACTGGTGGTGCCTCATAGCTTTTCTCCCAGCTCTCTTTTACTTTATCGCCGAAAGCCATTATATCTCCAAAGGGTGGCCACGATTTCAATGTCCCGATAAAAAATAGCACAAAAACAACTGTTGAGGCAGCAAGCTCCCATTTTCTGTTAAGACCAGCCTTTACCTTACTTTTAATGTAAGTTAGAAATGCTTTCCAGTTGATAAAGAATAAGTGAATAACAAAGAGCACAAAAAAGAGATAGGAAAATATAGTGTGAAGTGCCTGCCATTCTGCTTTGGTGAAAAGCATCAGCTTCCAGTCGGCCCAATTTGCAATACGTCCGGGGGGTGCGACATATAGAATAAACCCTGACCACGACATTACTATCGTCGAAAAGACCAGGGAAAAGCTTGTAAAACTTCTTAAGTTGAAACCTTTTTTATTCTTTGCCATGAATGATTTATTTTTCTGGCAGCAAAATTATTTTTTTCTGGGCAGGTTATATGTGATTCAGGTCACCAGGGAAACAATCTAAAGTATTATATTTTTACAATCCCAATTCCAGGACGATCCGGTATTATTACCTTCCCATTAGTTATTTTGATTCCTTCGAATGGGTCGTTGCTGATAAGCAGGTTACCGTCGAGGTCACACCATTCAGCAAGTGGACTGAGATGTGATGCGGCCGTGACGGCACATGATGTCTCAGTCATGCAACCTATCATAGTCTTCAGTCCGAGGGTACGGGCACTCTTTAGCATAACATAGGCAGCTCTTATACCTCCGCACTTCATAAGCTTGACATTGACACCCGAATAGACATCTTTGTATTTCATAAGGTCGCCAAGGTTTTGTATTGCCTCATCGCCTATCACCGGTATAGGGCTTCTTTCATTTAGCCATGCAATATCATCGACCATCTCTTTCGGCATAGGTTGTTCGAGAAAGGCAACCCCTTGTTCTTTCAGCCATTGAGCCATCTCAAGAGCATAACTCCGGTCTTTCCAGCCCTGATTGACATCTACACACAGAGGTTTGTTGGTCATTTCCTTTACGGTTTCAATCATTTCCCTGTCGTTGCCTCCACCGAGTTTAACTTTAAGTATCTTGTAAGGTTCTGCCTCCTTAACTTTCTGTCTCACAACATCCGGTGTGTCAATACCTATTGTAAAACTTGTATCGGGTGCCTTTTCCGGATTCAATCCCAGCAACCTGTAAAGGGGTTCACCCAGAACCTTTCCTGCTAGATCGTGAAGTGCTATGTCAACCGATGCTTTGGCTGCTGAGTTACCAGGCGCTACATTTTCAACATAATCCAGAATGTCTTCCAAAAGCAGGGGATTGTTGAATTGCTGAAGGTTGAGTGAGGAGAGAAATTTCGAAACTGATTCGACACTCTCGCCGAGATATGGGGGCATTGAGGCTTCACCGTAACCCGTAATACCATCCCACTCAATCTCAGTGAGTATTGCCGGTGTGGTGGTTCTCGAACTGACAGCAAGATTGAAAGAGTGCTTCAACTGAAGGGTGTAGGGTTTAAAATGCAGATTCAACTCCTTTCTTGAGCCTGCTCTTTTCTTCTTTACTGATTTAGCAGTACATGCTGTCATGGAATTAACTGTGATTATTCCTGCGCCTAAAACTCCCGTATATTTTAAAAACTGTCTTTTATTGATTTTCATAAACGATATATTTAGTTAAAATACCATGGGTGATTTTCGACCAGCATCAGACCTTCAGCCGGATATACTCCCTCTATACGACCTGCACCCAGAAAAGTTGAGTATCTGTATTTGCTGAAATTTGTTCTTGCCGAATCGAGGCTGTTAATCCGTACCATGCCTGAAGAATGGATATATTCAGTATTTCCGATATACATGCCCACATGGGTTGCTTTCTTTATTCCGTTACGGATAGTTCCAAAATAGAGAAGATCGCCCTTGCTAAGTGAGTCAGTCGGCACAGGGACTTCATTAAAGGCCCCGTGGCGAATCTGAAGCGATACATCCCGTGCAAGGATAAGACCGTTAAGGAAATAAACTGTTTTTACAAACCCGCTGCAGTCCATTCCTTTTATAGAGGTACCTCCCCACAGGTATGGTATTCCGTTTAACAACAGAGCCGTTTTGCAGAGTCTTTCCGGCTCAGGCCGGGCAGCAGCAGCCCATTCTGCGAAATTATAACAGCTCTCTCTGCTAATTCTGCCATTCCTTCCGTCAGGCAGTTTCACCAAAAAATATTCATTGCTTTCACCTGTCATCTCCAGTATGCAACCAGCCACAATATCAGAAATAACAGGTATTTTCTCATCGTAAGCTGATAAGATGTCGCCAGTTTTGCCAGTGAAGATAACCCTTGGAGTTGATTTCCATTTCCGGAATTCATTTTCTGTGAGGAAATGGACTGCTTCTCCGTCAGTCCAGCCAAGGTATCTGTCGGGTGTTTGAATAAAATACCAGCTATTTTTCTTTTTAAGAACCTTTACCGGAGTTCCCATCAGTGCCTGAGAGGTAAGTTCAGCACTGTGGTCAGGAGCAGATCTGATATTACAAACACTTACTGCTACAAGTCCCCATGGTTTTTTAATTACAGAAGTGTCGGGCAGCACTATAAGGCTGTCGATGAATTTTGTTTTTCTGCTCTTCAGAAGGTTTATTATATCAGCTTTTGCCTCAGGAATGTCTGTTTCCCCCTTCAGCAAAAGTATTGTGCCTTTACGGGAAATTTCCACCTTAAAAACACCTTCGCGGCTGTCGGGTACCCATTTCTTCGAAATTGAATCTATCTGGTTAACAAGCCGGATACCAACAGGGAACCTGCAACCCTCGGCCACCACCATCAATGCTGTTATTAAAAAGATGAGAATCCTTAATAACTTTGTATTATTCATTATCATAGCAGGTTTAAAATAACTCCTTATTCATTAAATCCTGGTTCCGGGTAGTGGTTTTATTTTGACCTGAATGTCATAATCCCACTGGTCAAAATAGAGATTACCGCCTTCCCATTCGACTTCACCTCTCTGGAAATCAAAAGGTTCGCTTCGCAGATATTTTTTCTCAGGGTAAAGTTTGCCTCCTATATCGTCGTTTATAATTAGTCGGTATGAATCTATTCCGGTAATATAGAATTCTTTAATTTTCTGATTGTTCGAATACTGGAGACTATAAGAAATGTCAAGCGGAACCCACCCTGTTCCTTCGTAATACACTTCGCACCAGTCGTGAAGGTTTTCGCCCTGTGGAGGCACCATCCAGCCGCTCTGCCATTTAACGGGTATACCTTTATACCTCAACATCGACATCAGAAGGAATGTCTGCATGCCGCAGTCACCTCTCCGGTTTTTCAGCGTATATTCCGGAATATTTGGTATGATTGAATATTCAAGAGCACCCGCCCATGGAATATTATTATTAAACCAGTAGTAGAATCTCTTCACTATTTCGTAAGGGTTCGATTCATTACCGGCCAGACTGTCTGCAAGATGCTTTACCCTATCGGTGAAGCATATATGTGGTGGCTGTTCCCGTGTATATTTTCTATAAATTTCAGAATTCTTATCGTATGGAAGTATTTTCATATTTTCCGGATCGAAATACTGGCCATACGAAAAATATGAGAATGCTATCTGAAAGACAGTTGGGATGCCTCTTCTGGCTTTTTCTTCCATATAAACCGTTTTATGAACTACCGAATCGGGTGCCAGCAGAAAATAATTCTCGTTAGAGATGCCAAGAAGATAGACTTCTGTCTGCCTCTTATTGTTCTCTTTCGGGTAAGGCATCCAGCATCGTATTGTTGAACCAGCAGGAACAGCATCGGGTTTGACAGTGATTGTATATGTTACCTCTATCTGGATGGGCATAACCGGAACAGGGCTCTTTCCGGAAACTCTTATAATATCGGCTGTATGGTTTTTCCTGAAAACAATTCGTGGATCCCTCGCAGTTAGAGAATCTCTGTACTGCCTGTTTTGATAAAAGTTTCTAAGAAGGATAAGATTTGTAGCCGCCCTGTTGAAGTAACGCTTTTCACCGTCGATGATTTTGTATTCCAGCCATCCGTTTTCTTCCCATATTTTTCTGTCAGATTCACTGTAGCCCTGTACCAGCTTTCCAAGAATTGTGTCAATACCGTTTTGGGTAACTGAAAAATCGAGCCGGATACGTTTTGTTATTTCATTGAGCGAATCGGCTTTCCACCTCAAATCATCATCTCTTGTCGCATTTTTGAGTGAATCGGCAATCATTGCAGCTTTTTCAAGCGCTCCTTCCTCAACCAATGCTGCGATCCTTTTTATCGTCTCATTATATTCAGATTTATTGCGACATTCTTGAAAGAATATTGTAGAAATTATCAATATCACCAACCAGGACAAGTGTATTTTTTTCATGTGAAAATAATTTTATATATTTTTGATTATCAAATTATAAGTTTTTACTTTTTAAAGATTCGTTCATGCTTTACTTACTATCATCCAAACTTCCCCCGGGGAAGAAGGAGTAAATTTTAGAACTAATAAAAATACAAAAAGTCATCAATTTGAACTTAATGCAGATTGAATTGTTTATCAGTTATAATTAATTTTATTAGAAAAATAAAAATCAAAGGATTATGAAAAAGAATACAGGAAAACTTGACAGAATAATAAGGCTAATTATAGCCTTGCTGATTGGGATTTTATACTTTACAAATGTTATCAGCGGAACGTTAGGAATAGTTTTACTTGTTTTTGCGGTGATACTTCTTATTACTTCAATAACAGGTTTTTGCGGAATTTATACCCTATTTGGTATTAACACCTGCAAAACCCGGATTGAGAAATAATTCTAAGTCCCTGCAGGTTTTTGTTTCAGGGAGAGTTCCAGAACTTTTTCCACAGCATCTTTGATGCTGTCGGTTTGAATATCAAAAATGTAAATATCTCCGGTATTCCAGCGTCGTATTAACTGGTGGAGTATTGGTTTTCTTACCACCCATATCTGTGGTGAAACATTTTTTCTGCAGAGATCTTCTATAGCCATGCTCCAGCCTCCTCCGGCCAGTTCGAGCGGGCCTATTTCATCTATAACCACGCAGGGGCAGGTGTGTGGTATATTTGTTAATATCTTTAATCCTTTTTCTAAGGTTTCACGCCGGAAATAGAATCGCCCTGATTTTAAACTGCCCGGTGTTTCTGAGGTGGAGCAGAGTTCTTTTTCTTCTCCTGTTTCAAGATCGAGAAGATTGAATCCTTTTCTTTCTCCGTTTTCATTAACCGCCAGGGCAAGAAAGCCACATGCCTGTATATTTCTTTCCCTTAGAGCATTGATTATCTTCATGGCATAGGTGGTTTTTCCGGCATGGACCTCTCCGGTAATAATCACAATCGACGGTCTCTTGCGATATTCGTTTTCAAAAACGTTAAACAGGTTGTCGGCCCGGCTCAATATTCCGTGCAGTGATTTTTTACCCGGAAATTTTCCCTGTTCTTCTTTGGTTGTCAATGTTGAAATAAGGTAGGGGAGAGCTGAGAATGAAAGATTTAGCGATTGGTAAAGTGATGCAAATCCCCTGTTGTAAAGCATTGATTTGATGACTGGATTTTTCAGTTCGGCACTTATGGAGGCAAAACCTATAATCATCACCGTTGCCCTTGCATTCATTTTCAGTCCTACCAGAAATCCCTCGGTTGTAAAGAAGATGCCGTCGGAGAACCAGTTCCAGATAAATGAGGCAGAGAAAGTAATGATGAAGAAACTGATCCAGAAACCGGGTTTCTTCAGCCTGCGGAGTGAATTTTTATAGGTGAGTATGCAGAATGTTGAATAAATAACCGCAACAATTCCTGCAATAATTAAAAGGTTATAATTCAGAAGGAGGAGTATCCCGATAATGGCAAACAGATTCAGGAGCAGAAAAAGTATAGAATATTTATCCTCAGAGGTTTTCTCGAAAAGTTCAGTTCCCGGCTTAAGGGTGATTTTTTCTTCTGTTTCCTGGAGGCGTTTTAATTTAAGATATCTTTTCCCGGTCAAAAATCCCCCCGTAGCGCCTGCCATGCCTGCCAGCAGGTATAGAGCGGTAATGGCTGCAATAACGTAAACCGGATTGAGTTGTTCCATTCCGATCTGTTTCACAGCAAATCTGTAGAGGTTATCAAGTATTTTAATCAGGTCGGGTCCGTAAAGTATTATCAGGTTAATTATTTTCTGAACCAGGGTGCTGAGGACTGCAAGTGCGCCTCCGATGATATATGCAAGAAAGTTTCTGCCAAGCAGCCGGGTTGTTATTTCAATAATCAGCGATTCGGTAAAGATACCTATCATCGGACCCAGTATTATTGCGCTGGGTGATATGGATTTCATAAGTGCGCATATCAGCCCAGCCCTCCATATAAGGCCTTTATCTTTCCATACAAGTTGAAATGAAATCAGTATCCAGACGCCTATAAATGAAAGAATAGTTCCCGATATAGGGATTTTGAGGTTATGTAAAAAACTGCCAAGGATGATTTCGAAAGAAGCCCAGATGCTGCCAACTACAGAAGCCTTCAGCCATACCTGTTTAAGCTCGCCCGGTCTTATGTGCTCCATAATTTTATGTCCAACGTCAGTAAGAACAGGCGTAAATATAATATTAGTCATGATATTTTATCATGACTTAACCGGGTAATAGTTTTAACCTGGGGCTAACTGTGGTGGCAGGTGCCTTGTTGACCTTCGTGTTGATGATGACGGGGGTGCCTGCATGATTCTCCGCTGTCATCAATCTTACCTTCAATATAAAGCCTCACAAGGTCGTCAGGCTCTCCTGCACAGCCTCTAATAACTTTGATTCCTGCGGAGTTCAGGTTATTGACTGCACCTTCTCCAATACCACCGGCAAGCAGAACTTCCACGCCTTCTGCTGCCAGCAGTGAAACTATTCCCGATTTGCATCCATGGCCATTTTCGGGTGAAATTTTCTTGATGCATTCAATTTCATTTTCATTTTTTACAGAAAAGATTTTGAAATGTCTGCAATGCCCGAAATGGCTATCGAGCTTATTGTCGGAGGTGACAGGTACTGCAATTTTCATAGTTTTATTTTTTTGTTGCAGTAATTTCAAATTTTGGTTGATTATATATAGTCTTTTTTACAAGACAAAGATCTGCAGCATTTATAACTGCTTCAGTATATTTTTCCGGGAAGTCGGGGGGAAGTTGTATTTCAAGTTTAAATAAAGAAGGCAGCCTTTTTTCCTGGTCAACTTCCATTGTCTGGATAATTTTTATTCCATCGGAGGGTATGCCTCTTCTGTCGCAGAAAGATTTGACGTAAATGCCTGCGCAGGTTCCTATTGAGGCCAGAAAAAGGTCAAAAGGCGCAGGTGCGCTGTTGTTTCCTCCGTTTTCAACAGGCTGATCAGTTCTTATAGTATGTCCGTGGACATTTGCGGTTACAACTTTACCGCCTTCAAAATAGATTTCTATCATAATTTTAAGATTTAGTTGAACAGGTCAATTATTTAATAAACCTCTAAACAGTTATTTGAGAATATTGTTCATTTTGTTGCAAAGATAACAATAGTTTAAGACTTATTTTATAAATATTAAGACGGCGAATTTATTTTGCATTGTAAAATAAAAGAAGAACAGGCAGTTATATGGCCTGTTCTTCATGCAGTTGCTGACATGATACTGTTTTTACTTATTCAGTATTTTTTTGAATATAGATTCTTTAGGTAACTTTTTAGTACAGAAGAACCAGTCGTAGCATTTTATGTCTTCTTTTTTACCTTCCATCCGCTCTTTGGCCACGCCACATGAGCCAGCAGGTGGGACAATAACATCATCGCCAGGTTGCCAGTCGGCAGGCAGGGCCACCGAGAATGCATCAGCTGTCTGAAGGCCTATAAGTACACGGTAAAGTTCTTCGAAGTTACGGCCGAGGCTCAGTGGGTAGTAGATGATAGTACGGATGATGCCGTTAGGGTCGATAAAGAATACTGCTCTTACGGCTTTTGTGGAGCTTTCTCCTGGTTGTATCATTCCGTATTTCTTTGATATCTCCATTGTGATATCTTCTATAAGTGGGAATGTGACCTCCACGTTTTTCATCCCTTTGTATTCGATTTTTTCTTTTATAGTTCTAAGCCAGGCGATGTGGCTGTAGAGTCCGTCGACTGAGAGTCCCACCAGTTTGCAGTTGGCCTCGTTGAATTTTTTCTCCATCGTGGCGAAGGTCATGAACTCTGAGGTGCATACCGGTGTGAAGTCGGCCGGGTGGCTGAAGAAGATCACCCAGCTTCCTTTGAAATCAGCTGGGAAGTTTATCTCGCCCTGTGTTGTTACAGCTTTGAATTCAGGGGCTTTGTCGCCGATTCTCGGCATTGATACTGCAAATTCTTCGCACATATTTTTAAGGATTTAATATTATTTATGTTTTGCAAGCATTAATTCTAGATCTTCTTTAAGTGCAGCAAGGTCCTCCTCATGTTCGACCTCATCGGTTATTATCTGGAGGATGATGTTGTAGGTAATTGGGTCGGCATCTTTTGTTATGTCAAGCAGTTTATTGTATGTACTTATTGCGCACTGTTCGCCTTTGATGTTCTGGTCGAGTATTACACCCACGAAAGGATCTTCAGGTGCATCGTATCCGCAGTTAGTAATTTTCAGCCATTCCTGCGGGGAGAGTACCGGGGTTCCGCCAAGTTGTACGATTCTTGTGGCCAGCAGGTTGGCGTGGGTAAGTTCTTCGGTTGCGTGCAGTTGCAGTTCACTAATAACCGCGTCTTTCATAGGTCCTTTTACGACTTTTGCGCCTATCCAGTACTGGTAGTAGGCCAGCCATTCGTCGGAGAGTGCTTTATTAAGGAGGTTGATCAGTTTGTCAACATCCATTTTCACGATTGATCTTCCAATTTCTGCCATAGTTCATATAATTTATAGTTTGACAATAGTTTTATTAAGTTCTGGTATGATTGCGGGCATATTTAAATTGACAATTTGCCGGGTTATTGTTCTGCAGGTTATTTAGTAATTTTTTTCTGTGTTTTTTGTTTTGATTTTTCGGGTGTCTGGGTTTTTTCTGAGTGTCCGGTCAACATTATGGATATATCTTCTATTTTAAATCCGGGTATTTGTTTTTTATTGAAGTAGTTTTTAAGGATTCTGTCGAGTTCTTTATCTTCGAAATCTTCGAGTTTATCGGTGTCTTTGTAATATAGGTGGTGGTGTTTTTCTTGCACGGGGTCGAATCGTATTTCTTCGTCGCCTGCTGTAATCTGTTTTATAATACCTTTTTCTTTAAAAAGTTTGAGGGTATTATAGATAGTTGCAAGAGAGATATTGGGGTATCTGAATCTCATGAATTTCATGATAATTTCGTAGGAAGGGTGTTCATCGAGGCTTATAAGAGCTTCGAGGATGAGGGTTCTTTGAGGGGTTACTTTAAGTCCATGATCCATAAGTATTTTAGGAGCAGTAATATCGGCCATAGTATTATTATTTTTGGTTTAGTGTTAACAAAGTTAATAAAATTTTTTAGAATTTTTATTTTTTGAAAAAATATTTCAAATAGAATGGATTATTAAATAGTACATTTTATCAGGTAGTAAAAATTATCAGGTAAGAAAAATTACCAATTGATATATTTTATCAATTGGTAAGAAATTTCAAATAAAAATTAGTATCAAATAATAAAAAATATTTGTTAGTAATTATTACTAAATAATAAAATTTATCAAATGATAAAAAATGTCAAATAATAAAATTTCTAAATTAGATTATTTCTTATCTTCTTTATTAAATAACGAAAAGTCCCTAATACTTTCAAAAATATAATGTATTTCCTCGTAACCCTACTGTTTCCCCCCTAATACCTATCATACCTGCCATCAATAAAAACTTCTTTCACAGCTTCCAGATATCCAAACCCGTTAAGCATGTCGGGCAATAGATAACTCCCTTCAACCCATTCATTCCATGCATTTATGGTTATTAGCTTCGGCTGCTCAGGATGAGCGTCGGCATATCGCTTCGCTTTCGACAACAGTGCCGCAAAACTCTCAGGAGTATTATGATAATGCACAACATCCTTTATCCCCTTCCCCGGAAACCGCGGCGTGTCATCCCATCCAATAGATACACATGGAAATACCGGAATGTCCAGAATCGCATCCAGTTGCTCCCTGATCTTCAGTGAATTCGCACCGTAAACAAGGTAATCTTCATTGAAACCTCCCATATTATACATTGCAAAACTGTCAAAACCCAGTTCCTTTATCCTTGCTGCAAACCTTTCCGCTGCCTCCTGCGTCATAACCGATCCACCACCCTGATTCCATTGAAGATGCAACCCCGGAAAACCTGCTTTCTTTACCTCATCACGAAAATAATCAAGCGCCTTACGGGTCTCTTCCACACTGCCACCGAAACTTTCAATCAATTTGTTTACACTGAAAATAGAAAAAACAGGCTCACCATTGATCTTGAAATAATTGGGACGCTTAAAATAATTATTTATTACCCTCTCAACAATGATTCTGAAATTCTCCCAGTCTACCTTTGCATTAAAAAGTATATTGTTGTTATCCCTGTAAAGGTGAACATTCCAGTAATTGTACCTTACATCATGGTTTGCCCACATGATGTAAAACTTCATTTTTTCATTGTTTCTGGCTTTCAGGAATCCGTCGTTGAGAGCGCTCTCAAGAAAGGGCCCACCTTCATACCAGTACCAGTCGTATACGAAAATATTCACACCATGGTCAGTTGCTGCATCAATCCATTTTTCAACCACACGGGGATCATTGTCAGGTTCATAACCCCAGAGAGGTTGCCTCGGCTGGTAATGACCCTCAAAACGTGGGGTGCCCTTTTTGATCACCTCCCATTCACCAATCCCCTCAGGCCAGAGCTTTGCCCTGCCAAGCGGATCGTCATGACATGATGGCCATACATATGCTGCAACATAATAGCCACTAACGGGTTGCTGAGGTTGCATTTTTTCTTTTCTGAAACTATATAGATATCCTGAAAAAATAATCAGCAACACCATAGCATTTAGGTTTATAATGACATTTTTCATGGTTCAGGTTTTTTATTTTTAACTGAATTTGTTTATTACCTTATGGTTATGATAATTCTCTGATACCTTGTAAGCGGTGGTTCACCATTGTCTGTCGCCTCAAGAATGATATGAATGGTCTGTCCTCCGGCTGCATCTCTGGGAATTGTTACGTATGTTTTCAGTGAATCGGGATGAGAAATTTCAACTTTACCCGGATAGGTGCCTGCATTAAATTGCCACCATTTAATCGCTACTTTATTTCCGTCAGGATCTGACACTCGTCCGTGGATAGCGACTCTCTGTCCGGGGGAGGCGAGGAATTCCAGAGGTCCTTCTACTGTCACCACGGGTTCGTGATTGGCATTTTCGTATTTATCTGTAACACTCCATTTCAGGCGGTTGGCGAAATCGCGCTGCGCCTGGGGGAAAAAGTCAGGATAATCCATTTTACTGACACTTAACCCGGGGGAAGCTTCCCGGGCTTCGATTACTCTTCCACCCCAGCCGCCATAGTATCCTTTTTCCCATGCGCGAAGGCCGTTGT
>Ga0116165_1000238_pt1 | contig 47629 bp, 42 predicted proteins | sample AD_JPNMR1_MetaG_FD_89885 | JGI IMG/M metagenome (GOLD analysis project Ga0116165, IMG submission 89885) | Active sludge microbial communities of municipal wastewater-treating anaerobic digesters from Japan - AD_JPNMR1_MetaG | ecosystem: Engineered > Bioreactor > Anaerobic > Digestate | place...
CCTGGACGCAAGTCCCTCAAGAGCCCTGGAAGACTACCAGGTTGATAGGCCGGGTGTGTACGCGTAGCAATACGCTTAGCTTACCGGTACTAATCGCTCGTGAGGCTTGGCCTTATTTTTGCCGCCGCGTATCCCTACGCGGCCTGCACTTCTAGCTAAAATTCCTCAAAGGGAATTCTGCGCTTCACGACATGCGGCGCGTTGTGAAGCGGCTACCCCACATTCACTGTTGCAGATTTTTTGCCGGTGACTATAGCGGCGGGGCCACACCTGTTCCCATTCCGAACACAGTAGTTAAGCCCGCCAGCGCCCATGGTACTGCCCGGGCAACTGGGTGGGAGAGTAGGTCGTTGCCGGCTCAGTTATTCAAAACCCCTCCAAGACGATACGTCTCGGAGGGGTTCTTCTTTTGGTGCTTACGTTCACAAGGGCTTGGCACCACATCGAGGAAATCGACCTAGGCTTATATCCCCGGTTGTCATGGCGAGGAGCGAGTCTTCGAAGCGACGCCGGAACCCGCTGGTTTTTTGTAGGGGCGCAACATGTTGCGCCCTATTCTGTCCCCGGGTCTTGCTCGAATTCCTGAGGGGATTGCCACATCGTGCCTGTCGGCACTCCTCGCAATGGCAGCGCTTAGGCAATACTGCACTGGAACGTAGTACGAAACAACCCGTATTTCTAAATGCTCAAAGGGTTCGTAGATGGCTCAGACCTACTTTGAGGTGTTACGCGCTGACGCCATTCTGTATAAAAAATCCTTTCTTCAATTCCTCAACGTAAGCCAACAAAAACTAGCAAAGGCACTCAATACATGCGGTGTCCAAATAAAAAAGCCGACGCCCGAGGGCGTCGGCCTGAACCGACTTCGTTTTCTCGTGGTCTAGTTCACGTGGCTGGACTGGGCACCGTGGCTCCAAGAACCTTCAAATGAGGCTTTGGAAAGCACCGTTCCCTTGTGAGCCTTCTTCTCTAGTGAGGCGCTTTGTCCCTCTTTGTTGCAGGAGGCTTTACCAGCGTCACCAGCCTCTTTGTTACACGTAGAGGCACACTTGCCCTTTTCGCATTTGCCCTCTTTGTCACCACACTGGCACTTGCCATCAGGGCAACCGCATTTCTCAGCGCACTTGGCAGTTTGCTTTGCGTCGCCCGAGCTGCAGGTGGCGCCATCTGCTTTACAGTTACAGTTTTCCGCGGAACAGTTGCACTTCTCCGCGCATTTTTCGCCGGCATATGCCGGATACATCAGCCCGACAACGCCGAGCACCAAAGCAAGACTAAGAACGACTTTGACAAAACGATGGGTATTCATCTTGTATCTCCTTATAGTTTTATCCAATTTTCGTCTTTGTTGAATCGACTTTTGAGGTTAAATTAGCTTACGGGATTAGAGAGGCGGGTATTATCAACAACGCCAAACACAGTGAAGATCACATCGGGGTCTATCATCGGGAGTCGAGGAAACAAAGGAGGCGTAGGCAAAATCACGAAATAGGCTGGTGCTGTCATTATCGGTGCGCACGGTCGCTGTGTACGGCTCAGAAGGACTATCCACCTTGCGCATCGGGAAAAATCCCACAGTAGCAGCCTGCAGCGCGCGTTTGCACAAATTAATAGAGCAAGGGCATACCGAGCGAACAGAAAATAGACGTTTCCCTACCCGTTTCAATGTAACAGTGCCGAGCTCGCTGCACCCGCTTCTTTTAGAAATATGGTCCCGAGACGCGGCAGACAGCTCCATCTTCTTGGAACAGCAAGAGGAAGTTGAATCCAGCTTTTTTGCCGTATATTGCCCGTGTTTCGCTGGGCAGGGGCATTTGATCGAATCCCCAAACGAGGAAAACACCAACGCTGCAGCCAGCAATGTCGTGAGTAATAATTTATGTGGCGTCTTATTCATTTCACTTATATTAAACCTCATCGGAGGCGATTTTGTTCCCGTAGTTACAGATTTTTTGATTTCCCGGATCGTAAGCCAGGATCAGCTTACGATTTTTTCCGGGTGGGGTCCCAAAATCGGTTAAAGAAAGGGAAAATGCCTCCCAGAATGTTGGGTATACTAACCTCAGGCCACGGGATAGGGTCTTTTGCTTCTTTGTTTCGGCAAATCGTGCTGGAAAAGAACCGCAACATGCCTTTGAGACGATATTCCAAGGGGGCCTGTGCCCCTTCTCCCGTGCACCGCATAAGGATAAGGGTTACATCGTCTGAGTCTTGCAGACGCATATTTGTGTACGAGCCCAATCGGGTCAGTAACGAATTCAAAAACTCTTGTCCGTCGGGAGCGGGCAGCGCGTTCACCAAATCCAACAGCCCGTCCGTGCTTAGCATGTCAGCATTTTCAGAGCGTGCTTCTATCAGGGAATCCGTATACCACAACACGTAATCATTGGGCGCTAAACGGACGGTCAGCGGCTCATACCGCACCTTTTGCAGCGCACCTAAAGGAATGTTGCGCAACGCCCGCGCCGATTGTTGTTTTTCCTCCAAAATTCTCCACCGCTTGGCTTTTACTTCGTAATATAGCGGCGGGGGATGGCCGGCATTGCTCAGGGTGAAATGTCGAGTGGGGGCAAAAAACGTGCCGACGAGTGCCGTGGCAAACAATCCTTCTCCTACCCACTCGTGGAATCGTTCGTTCATCCGCTCCACCATGGCGCGTTGGTCGATGTAATTGACATAGCGTTGCATCAGCGTCCGGAGGGCTTCCGCAACTTGTGCCATTTTTTCGCCGTGTCCGGAGATATCCGCCAGTAGTACTCGCGTGACCCTCCCACTGCCGCACGAGGACACATAGTGCACATCGCCGCCGGCTTCTGCACCGCCTTGTGGCCGACTATAAACCCACAAGTCCAATCCCGTCAAAGCAATAGCTCGCTGTACGGGGCGGTTTCCTCCCCATACCTCCATACATTGCATCCGTTCCGGGGTGGTCTGTTGTGTCACATTCGATTCTCCCAATACACGCCGAAAGTCGAAAATAATTATGTACTTTTGTTATATGATTTTATTTATCTGGTTTGAAAGCAGTAGCGTATTCGTAGGAAATAGTCGTGATTTTTCCTTTCCAATACACTTGTTCCCCTTCTGGAAGTATCCAAGCTACCGTCCCTTTTGTGGGGATTAACATGCCGCCGTGTTTTTCGTAGTCAGTCCAACGCCCTTCCCAAGGTGTGGTAATGACCTTTCCTCCCACCTTTCTACCGCGTTTTGCCGAAAAAACCGATTCAATCAAGCCGTTTGTGTCAAAATGAAAAACCATGCTCAGCTCTGTTTCGCCATCTTTAATCTTTGCTTTTGCCGAGTTCTCATCTACAGGTTCCCAGAGAACACCCTGACTGGGCAATAACGCTGTGGGATACCAAGCAGCTTCCGCCAAATACCGCATAAGTTCTCCATGGGCAATCTCTGGGGTTTCTTTTAGGTCTGCCAAGGTGATTGCGCCAAAAAGTGAAGCCTGTAAATAACCTTTCCCAGCCACATAAGCATCGTGAACGCGGGTGGGAATCCCTGGAAACATGCGAACCGACGCATTCCAAACAAAACCCGGCGGGGTTGTCGTTACGTGCTGCTCTGAATGAAAGGGTTGCCATTTTTCCCCGGTCTCGCTGACATTAAAAACACCTATTTGTCGCAAGGTCACCCCGGTTATAATTGGCTGCCCATCAGACAACACGGTTTTGAAGTATCGTTGAACGGGTGTTGGGAGTCCATTAAGCTCGTCGGCATTAAAAATGCCCTTAAGCGGCGTTTGCCGAGTTTGTCTCAACCGAGTAACGATACATTCAGTTTTTTTGCGCCACTTCCAATGTCCATACGCATTAAGAAAGCCAACGGCGATAATCCAGCCCACGGCAACCAAAAGCAGGGGAATGAGAATGATCCATCCGTAAGAGGCTAATAGGTTCCAGTTCACTGGACAACTCCTAAAAAACTCGTTCAATGTACTGCGTGTTGTGTTCACTATACACCAAATTGGTGGTTCGATGTAAAGGAGAGGTTTGAAGTTGAACAGAACCGGCAAAATTCCAAAAAAATTAGGACTAGACAATTTTCAATAATACTGTTAAAATATTGCCAGCACGTGGGTAACTTTATGTCTGAGATGATCATTGAGCGTGGGAGGTAAAATAACTTGAGTGACCGTATTAGAATAGTGGTGGAAGCCGGCGAACACGATCGGCAAAACTGCCCGATAAGTGTTGATTTGCCATGGGCTTACAAAGAATTAGTTGACGTATGTTTGCAAGAAGAGGATTCCAAGAAGGAGGTTGCTTGCCAGATTGGAAAAGGAGCGAAATCCGCAAAGTTATCCTGGGTTATCGATCAGGTAAAGCGTGGGGAGAAAAAAACTTACGTGGCTTCTTCCCTGCCCGAAAAACGTGCCGCAAAACCCAAGTCGTCATCGGTGTGCATCTGTCAAGATGTTGATGCGAGTAAACTTAACGTATTTATAGACGACCAGTTATTCACCTCGTATCACTATGGAGTGGAATGGGTTCGACCGTTTTTACACCCGGTGATTGGTCCTTACGGTGTGCGTGTCACCCGAAATTGGCCTGTTGAAGACAAATTCGCCGACGAGCGCCGCGATCATCCTCATCATAAGAGCATTTGGGTGGCTTATGGGGATTGTAGCGGGGTGGACAATTGGAGTGAAGAGCCTAATCACGGTTGGCAGCGTACCCGCTATATCAACGGCAAGCCCTACGTCGCCTTAGAATGTGGGCCGGTCTATGGCAGATTTGTAGTAAAGACAGATTGGTGTACGCCGGAAGAACGCAAGCAGTTTGAAGACACCCGCGAGTTTGTGTTTTACGCGTTGCCTGGGGGGATCCGTCTTTTTGATCTCACCTTGACGTTTCATATGACCCAACGGGACATCGTATTTCGGGATACCAAAGAGGGCGGTTTGATTTCGGTGCGCGTTGCGACTCCGATGGATGTGCCGCGGGGCGGCAAGATTGAAAACGCCTATGGTGGCATTAACGAGAAAGAGACATGGGGTAAGAGTTCTCCGTGGTGCGATTATAGTGGCGTTGTGGAAGATAAGCATGTCGGGATTGCGTTGTTTGACCATGAGTGGAATCCGCGCTATCCGACCGGTTGGCACGTTCGGAATTATGGGTTAATGACGGCGAATTGTTTTGCGTGGAGTTATTATCGTCCTGAAGCCAAAGTGAAGGGCCACATGCACTTCAAAAAGAACAGCCGGACGACATGGCGGTATCGGGTATACATCCATAAAGGAGATGCGAAAACGGGGAAGGTGGCTGACCGGTTTTTGGACTATATTTCGCCGCCGAGCGTGAAAATCGAGTAGCGCCTCATTGCCTCGTGATGTCTGTGTTTTCGTATCCCGGTATATTCCGTCGTCGGGGTTGGAGCAGGGTTAGTGGGTGAGTTGTGCGCCAACGCCAAAGTAAGAAAAGGAAAGCGAGAGCTATGAGCAGAGTATCGACACGGGAGACAGGAGATAGCCGCAAGAAAAGTGTCGCCGCCGTACTGGAAGATAAGGGGGATCGGGAAAAACGCCGACCCGGCCGGAGCGAAGAAAAGATTGTGGGAAAAATAACAAAATCGTCCGAGAAACGTGCTACAGGACGTGCTAAAGCACCTAAAGAATCTGCTGAGTTCACGGAAGCAGTTGCTGCGGCGAAGCGCGCACGGCGTTCTGGTCATGTGAAACCTTTGGAAAAGGATTTTCTAGAAGCCCTTGCCCGTGCTATTCGAGATGCCGTATTGCCGCATATTGCCTCCGGCAAAGGGCGCGAGGTGGTGGGCACGGCAACGAGCGGCGACGCCACATTTGAATTGGACAAGGTCGCCGAGCGGGCGTTGCTGGCTTTTTTGAAAAATGCGCATGCCCCTGTGGCGTATTATTCGGAAGATGCAGGATATACCACGTTTACGAGTGGACAACCACAACACTTATTGGTGGTGGACCCTGTGGACGGTACGCGTGCGGCAAAGAGCGGTTTTGAAGGGTGCGTGGTGTCTGTGGTGAGCACGCGCGTGATCGAGAGGCCGCGCATGGCCGATGTGGATAACGCGTGCATTATGGAGATCATGGGGCATCGGACTTTCTACGCGGAACGAGGGAAAGGCACGCGGATTTTCGTTGACGGTCGTTCCGTACGCCCGAAGCTTTCTCAGAATACCAATCTGGAATGTGTTTCATGGGCGATGACGGTGACGGGACGACCTGCGGAATTGATTTTTCCGACAGCGGCACGGCTTATTGACCTTACCACGTTGAAAGGTGGCTTTTTTGCTTGTAACAGTACGGCATTCAGCCTCACAAGATTGGTCACGAATCAACTGGATGCCTATGTGGATTTTGCCAATCGATTTTTGAGAGACCTCAATGACAAAGTGGAAGACTATTTTGTGAACGCGGGACGTGGGGCGATAATCGGACCCGTACCGTACGATCTTGCGGGGGCGTTGCTTGTCGCGGAGGAGGCGGGTTGCAAAGTGACCGATGCCTACGGGCGAGGCTTTGACGAGGTCTTGTTGTTGGACAACTCGGTCAACAACCAACAATCTATCATTGCCGCGGCGAATGCCGAGTTGCATGAGAAACTATTTACTTTCTTCGAGACCCGCATTCGACAATACGAGGAGTTGATTTCGCGGCGGAGTTCCAGCCGGCAAGCAAATACAAATTCATGACGGTTTGGAAATACCATTTCCCCTGTTCCGTGTTTTTGCATCAAAAATAGGATGAACGCGGCAATTCATGTCTTCCCGTGAAAACGAACATCCGGCGACCCCTTCCCTTGAGCGAGAACCGTATCGTATCTCCCAGGATGCCGTTGCAACGATCGTCATCTTCGGGGCAACGGGGGATCTTGCGGGTAGAAAGCTGATCCCCGCCATTTACAATCTTTGGACAGCCGGATTTTTACCCAAACGCCTTGCAGTGGTCGGCGTGGCTCGGCGAGACAAGACGGACAATGACTTTCGCACAGAGATGTGTGAAGCGCTGAAGCGGCACTCCCGAACCGGTCATGGGGAAAGTGAAACATGCGATCCGTTTGTTAGGAACCTTTTTTATTACCGCACCGATTTTTCAGACGCGCAAGGATTCGCCGGACTGAAACGTCGCCTTGCAGAGATTGAGCAAAGCGGCGGGTTTTGCGGACGCCGATTGTATTACCTCGCTGTCGGACCCGAATTTTTCGGTCCCATTGTGGATGCATTGGGAGAAGCCGGGTTAGTGACTCCGCCTGGTGAAGAGCCTTGGACACGGGTGGTAATCGAAAAACCGTTCGGCAGGGACCTGACTTCCGCACAGGAACTCAACGCTCGGCTGTTGAAAGTGCTTCACGAAGACCAGATCTATCGTATCGACCATTATTTGGGCAAAGAAACCGTACAAAATATCTTCGCGTTTCGGTTTGGTAATGCCATCTTCGAACCGTTATTCAATCAACATTATGTCGACCACGTGCAAATCACCGTCGCTGAAACAGTCGGTATGGAGCAGCGACGTGGCGCTTTTTACGACAAAACAGGCGCCTTACGGGACGTAATTCAGAACCACGCGCTTCAGTTGCTTTGTCTTGCGGCTATGGAACCTCCCACGCGATTCCAAGCCACGGAGATCCATAATGAAAAGGTGAAAGTCTTACAGTCGGTCGTGTTGCCGACCCAAGCGCCGCTCCGTACATGGTGCGTGCGCGGACAATACGCCGAGGGGCCTGGATTTCGGGGGTATCTATCGGAGGAGGGGGTGGCACCGGATTCTCTCACCGAGACGTATGTGGCGTTACGGTTGTATGTGGATAATTGGCGGTGGGCGGGGGTGCCGTTTTTTATCCGCACGGGCAAAGCCCTCAAACGACGAGTCACGGAAATCGCCGTCCAGTTTAAGCGTGTGCCCACGTGTTGTTTCCGCGATAGAGGGTTAGATCTGCCCGAACCAAATGTCCTTGTGTTTCGTATTCAGCCCGACGAATCCATCTCTTTGACCTTCAACACGAAACCGCCGGGTATGGAATTTCGTCTTCAACACGTGCCCATGGATTTCACGTACCACGGAACATTCAAGAGCGGATTGCCGGAAGCGTACGAACGACTCTTGCTCGACGCGCTGCGAGGCGATTCCACGCTGTTCATGCGCGCCGATGAGATTGAGAGCGCCTGGCGTATTTGCACGAGCATTTTGGATGTTTGGCGCACTGCTCCTCCACCGGAACTGTATCGGCCGGGAACCTGGGGACCTTCGGAAGCCGACCAGATCTTTGTGGGATGCGAAGGAGCCTGGCGTCAACCCGAGTAAGGGATACGACTACAACCCGCTCTTGCCTCCACGCTGCACGGTAAACGCGCGCGCCTCATTCTCAAAATGCGAAACTACCAGGTCTATTGTCTTATCGCTAGATTATGCGTTTCGCGTGCAGCTATCGCCACAAACCCCGTGTTCGGACTCGGCACGTTGCACTAACCCCAGGAGTTATCCCCCCAGGCGACCACCAACCCGTCCTGCTTGAGTCCCAAACTGTGCTGCGCCCCGGCGGCAATGGCTGTAAACTCGCCGGAGCCGCCGCCTCCGGGTTAGAGGCGTCTTCAAATTGCACAATGAGCGGCGCTTGCCCCGAGTTGTGGTTCATCGTGAAATTCGCGGTGGGTTGCCGGTGAGTGGAAGGCGGATTCGGCGTCAGACAACCCACGACCAATAGAGTTAACGGAAGAAGAACTAGAAGAGAAAGGACACAAAGCACAGGCGAAGACTGGAAATAACCCCGTTTCATACCACTTGCCCTCCCTAAACAAGTACTACCCTTTGGAGACAGCCCACTATATAACCACACCGATGCTAATTATAAGCAAAACGGGATTTATTCTTAAACAACCCTGTGCCATTCTCGAGAAGCGATCGCCTGCCTCTTGTAGGGGCGCAACGGGCTGCACCCCGTCCAGAGTTTGGGCTGTCTCCCTGATTCCCGAGGGGATTGCCGCGTCGTGCCTGACGGCACTCCTCGCAAAGACAGCGATAAATGCGGGGGTAAGACGGGCGAGGCATGCCTCGCCTCTACACGGAAGGCATGGGAGGGTGAGCATGGGGACTCGCCCCACCTCGGCCCTACCACCAGCGGTCACATGGTTCAGCCCCCCTATATCCCCCCGTATGCGGGGGAAACGACACATCGTACGGGCGGTTCGCGAACCGCCCCTACCTTGCATGCCCCGCACGCGGGGTCCTGGAGGGGAACGTCTGGACTAGAGTGGCGGAGCAGGGCAGTGTGCTGGGGTGTGTATTTCTCGCGTTGCAGTGCGTAGTTGAAACAAGAGGGAGAGGTTGGTACCGTAAGTGGTTACTATGAGGGTATTGCATCTATTTAGTAACTGGAAGTGGACGGGACCGGCGGAACCGGCCTTGAATTTGTGTGTTGCATTGCGTCAGGTGGGAGTGGACGCGGATTTTGCCTGTGCGGCAGGCCCGGGCGATGTGGTGAATAAGGTGGTGAAGACGGCGCGGGATCGAGGTGTAGAGCCGCTGCTTCAGTTTCATTTGTCCAAACATTTAAACCCATTATGGAATTGGGTGGATGCGCGCAGACTGAGAAGTTACCTGGCTAGGAACCGTTATGACCTTGTTCATGTGCATTTGGACAATGATCATCGGATTGCGGTACGTGCACTACGCGGGCTGGGCATTCCCCTGGTGCGGTCGAGTTACTACGGAGAAGGGTTCCCTGACAAAGGGGCTTATCGGGAATTATTGAGGGCGACGGCAGTCGTGGTGGAACCTTCCATGATGGCGTGGGAACGCGACGAAAAGGTTTTTGGTAACTCGGGGTGCGGGTTCAGGGTAGTGCCGGTAGGAGTGGACACGGCACGTTTTGATCCGAGACGAGATGTCCCGGATGCCAGGCGATGGCTGAAGATTGAGTCGGACGCGTTTGTTGTGGGGATTGTGGCGCGGATGCAGCGGCACCGTCGGTTTGAAGATTTTTTTGAGGCGGTGCGACTTTTGGCAGCTTCGTATCCGAACGTGGTTGTAATCGTCGTGGGACGCGGAAGTCGACAACAAGAAGTGGGTTTTGACCCGGTTCGGCAGTTGGGGTTGCAACGGTATGTGCGCTTTCCCGGGTATGTGGATGGCGAAAATTATGTGGGCATGTTGAAGGCATTTGATGTTCAGGTGATGCTGGTGCCGGGGAGTGATGGGACATGCCGGGCGGTGCGTGAGGGAATGGCGATGGGGAAGCCTGTGGTGGTGGCACGTCGCGGTATGCTTCCGGAGATGGTGGAGCATGAAAAGACGGGGTTGGTAACAGACGGGTCCCCGAAGGGGTTGTTTGAAGCGTTGCGTCGTTTGGCCGAAGATCGGCGGTATTCGCGGGAGTTGGGACGTAATGCGCGCGAGTTTGCCGTCCGGGAATGGTCTTTGGGGCGTCAAGCAGACCGTGTTTTCGATGTATATAAGGATTTAGTAGGCGGGGTTGACTTAGGGGCTTGCCGGTCTTAGCACTCGGTTGTCATAGTGGCTAATACTTTGCCATTTTGGCAAAATATTTCGTATGAAATTGGGGGTTTTGGGGTTTTCGTGTGCCAATTGGGCAAACTATTTTCTTGAAGATGCAAGCACGGGTCGGGTTCTTACACGTAAGTGATTACCAATAAATATCTTATACATTTTACCCCTTTTTGGCACACGTCTTGCTTAAGGTATAAGCGTCTTTAAGAGATTTTGGGAAAGCAGTTGTATCTGCTACCAAATTCTTTTGCCATTTTTGCCACGTTTTGTGGTTGAAACGGGTGCTTGTAGCGTATAGGAACATAAGAGAAAAAAAGACAGGAGGTAACCCACATGAAGATTCGTCCGCTTGCAGACAGGATTTTGGTAAAGCGTGAGGAACCGAGTGAGACTGTCCGTGGGGGAATTATTATTCCGGACACGGCGAAAGAGAAACCCCAGGAGGGGCGTGTGATTGAGGTAGGTCCGGGTCGTTTGGATGAGCAGGGCAAACGGGTGCCGATGGAAGTGAAGAAAGGCGACCGGATTCTGATGGGGAAATATGCGGGTACGGAAGTGAAGATAGATGGTGAAGAGCACATTATCATGCGGGAAGATGATGTGCTTGCGGTGATCGAGTAAGCCAGCCCCGATTTCCCGACAAAAGAATTTTAGGAAAAACAAAGAAGGAGGTTAATTTAGAATGAGTGCAAAGCAATTACAATTCGGTGAAGATGCCCGACGCGGCATCCTTTCCGGAGTGACGAAGTTGAGCAAAGCCGTTAAGGCGACGCTGGGTCCGAAGGGGCGCAACGTTGTGCTCGACAAGAAATGGGGCGCTCCTACGGTCACCAAAGATGGTGTCACGGTAGCGAAGGAAATTGAGTTAGAAGACAAGTATGAGAACATGGGTGCGCAGATGGTGAAAGAAGTGGCCTCGAAGACGTCGGACACGGCGGGAGACGGGACCACGACGGCGACGGTGCTTGCGGAAGCGATTTATCGTGAGGGTCTGCGCAATGTGACGGCTGGGGCGAATCCGATGGCATTGAAACGCGGCATTGAGAAAGCCGTGGACGCTGTGGTGGAAGCCCTGGCCAAAATGAGCAAGCAGGTTAAGGATGACAATGAAGTATTAAAGAACATCGCGGCGATTTCTGCGAACAGCGACTATGAAATTGGCAAGATCATCGCGGAAGCGATGGAAAAGGTGGGTAACGACGGCACGATAACGGTCGAAGAGGCCAAAGGAATTGAGACCACCTTGGAAGTGGTCGAGGGGATGCAGTTCGATAAGGGCTATCTTTCCCCGTATTTTGTGACCGACCCCGAGAATATGGAAGCCGTCTTACAAGATGCGTACATCCTCATTCACGAGAAAAAGATCTCCTCGCTGAAAGATTTGTTGCCCTTGCTCGAGCAGATTGCGAAGAGCGGCAAACCGTTATTGGTGATTGCGGAGGATGTCGAAGGTGAGGCGCTGGCGACGTTGGTCGTGAACAAGATTCGCGGCACGTTCCAGGCATGTGCCGTGAAGGCGCCGGGATTCGGCGATCGTCGTAAAGCCATGTTGCAAGACATTGCCGTATTGACTGGCGGTTTGGCAATAACGGAAGACCTGGGTCGTACACTGGAAAGCATCACGCTGGCAGACTTGGGCCGCGCGAAACGTGTCGTTGTGGACAAGGACAACACGACGATCGTGGAAGGCGCCGGGTCGAGCTCGGAGATCATGGGGCGTATTAACCTGATTCGCCGTCAGATCGAAGAGACAACGTCGGATTATGACCGTGAGAAACTGCAAGAACGCTTGGCGAAACTTGCGGGCGGCGTTGCGGTGATTAACGTCGGCGCGGCGACGGAAATTGAGATGAAAGAGAAGAAGGCGCGCGTTGAGGACGCGCTGCATGCAACCCGTGCAGCGGTCGAGGAAGGTATTGTGCCGGGCGGTGGTGTTGCGTTGCTGCGTTGTCAAGAAGCGGCGCTGAAGGTTGCCGAAGAATTGCAGAACATTGACGAAAAGACCGGCGCTAAGATCGTAGCGCGTGCGCTCGAGGAGCCGCTTCGTCAGTTGGCGGCAAACGCGGGTGAAGAAGGCGCCACGGTGGTGCAGAACGTGAAAGCCAAGAAGGGCGCCGTGGGCTACAACGCCGAGACCGGTGAGTACGAAGACCTGATGAAAGCCGGCGTGATTGACCCGACCAAAGTGACCCGCTGCGCGCTGCAGAATGCGGCGAGTGTCGCCGGTTTGCTATTGACTACGGAAGTGTTGGTGGCAGAAATGCCTGAACCGGAGAAGGCGCCTGCCGGTGGTCCGGGTGGCATGGGCGGCAACGACATGTACTAAGGCGCTAGTAGCAGCGTAACCCGGCAAAATCCTCCGCAATGGGAAGATCTGCGGGGTCCATATAAAGGCTTGTCCCGCACGCGATGACATGCGTGCGGGACATTTTTTAGGGAGAAACCGTAGAGATTCTGGGCTAACAACGAGGGCAGCATGCGGGTTGCGGTCTGCTGCGGCAAAATCCTACGGGAAAGAGCCGAGTCAGGCAAAACAAGAACATCGCCGCCACCGGTTCAGCTTCTACCCGCGGCGCAGGCAGCTCGTTTTTCGGAGTTGATCCACCTGCGTATTTCGGCAAAAGCTTCTGCGGCGCAGGCCGGACAATACCCGTGGCTCACGTTTTCAGGGTCAAGCCATTTTCTTGGTTCAACCCAGCCGCCGTCTTGGCGGATCTTTTTACATACGCAACATTGAACTATCATATGTACCGTCCTTCTTTCTCGCTGCTTTGTCACTGCGCCTGTACGCTCTACTAGGAATAAGAGCATACGGCGTGCCATCAGATCGCGAAATCAGGGCAGGTCCTATTATGTCAATGAATATCAAGGGGTTATGACATTTCCCTTGCCTGTAATCTATTTAGCATGGGGTGAAGAACAGCGGAATAAACTGCCTGTCTAGGGGAGGATAACCGCAAAAGTGACAGAATTTTGTTGACTTTGACAAGATCTATTCGCATTTTATTGTCAAGAGATAACCATCACAAAATGGCGTTTTTATATTTATACACACTAATAGTAGTACAGTGAGACGCTAGAGATTAGGTCACAAGTGTTACGAAATCAAGCGGACGATAGTTCCCTTTAATAGAGGGCAGGGGGAAAACAGGGAAATTTTTTCCATATTGGGTTTAGGATTCCATCATTTTAGGGATTCATGGGTAAATCTATGAATTGCCGGTTACCTTCCTGTCAATCGTCCGACGCCCTGGGACTTGAAAGCGACGCACCTTCACGGAGTGCCCTCGAGAGCCCTACATATCACGGTCTAGGTTCCTTTGCGCTGCACCGTAGGTTGTCATTGCGAGGAGTGCCGTTAGGCACGACGTGGCAATCCCCTTGGCAATTCGGGGATCACCTTGCCCGAGGTTCCCTTGCGCTACGCGGTTGAGGGGACTGCTTCGTCGCGCCGGGGACTCCGCTCCTCGCAATGACAGCCGGCGGAGACTGGGCTGAAAAAAGGTTGTTTTCGGCAAAAGACATGGTAGGAGCGAGGCGTGCCTCGCCCCTATAGAGAAAACAGGGGCATGTGCGGGCGAGCACGGGTATCTTGTTTCGATACAGGGGAGGGACGGAGTGGGTGTATCCAAGCGAAAAAAAGGGGGAACTCAGTCGACCGACAGATTCATCACAGTCTCTTCAAAAAATCTGTGCGCGACAAAAATGGAAACGATGGGCTTTTTTGACACCCAGAAACAAGGGTAAGATCCGTCGTCTCGTGTTGCTTCTAGGCGAGAATGGGCTTACCCTGAAAATCCTGCGGGATCTCCGCACCAAAAACGGTTAGTGCCGTTACCCCGATATCCCTGATGGAGACATTTGGCACAAGCGGGCGGTTTGCGAACAGAATGCCGGGGCTGATCGCAACATCGGATGCCCCATGCTCTCCGCTCCATTTGTCGGTGTTAGGTTCCAAGATGTGCTCACCAACACCACCTTTTGCGGCGACCTTGGTGCTTTGATACCCATCGGCATAGCCGAGTTCGATATCTGGAGTATCGGGGACGACGCGTCCGCCGAAGTCTTTCTTGGTGTAAATGTTGCTAAACACCTTGTCGCCGGTTTCGGGATCGACCATCTCCAAGAGTTTCGCCCGAATCTCCGCAATCAGTTTGTCCGCCTCATCAGGAGACACAATGCCACCAATTTCGCGTCCCTTTTGATTGATATAGATACTACCCAGTCCTAGCGAATAGGCGCGGGACTTTGACCAATCAAAACCCTGAAGAAACTCTTTGTCGGTAAATGCCGAGGCGGCGTCCGACTGACCTTTGACGGTCAAGTAACCGTTGCGAATTAGCCAGGTATTGACGTTGAAACCCTTCCGAAAACTGTGAAATCCGTGGTCTGACATCACGAAGAGCAGGTCGTCGTCACGAAGCCTTTCTTTGACGTGTCCCACAATCGTATCCATGCGTTGGTAGGTGTCTTCTAGCGCCCGCCAATATTCTTTTGCCCCCTCGGCAGAGTACAAGGGATGTTTGGGATCTCGATAGCGCCAGAACATGTGCGCCACGCGGTCGGTTGAGGTCCAAACCGCAATCAGCATGTCAAAATCATCCCCTTCCATCTCATCCAACGTCAAGCGTTCCAGCCAGTCTTCAGTGCGCCTCGTATCTTCGAGAAAGGCCCCTTCCGTCAGCGCATTTTGTCTCAGGGCATGCGTGTCATAAGCCCACCCCAACGTTTTATAAAGTCCGTATCGGTCTGCAAGTTCCGCAGAATAGCCTGCCGGTTCACTAAAGGTGACATACGGGTTTTTCGGATGGAACTGTAACGAGCTCATGTACAATTGCACGCTGTCCCCAATTTGTTCGGCATAGACTCGGCTTATGGCTTTAGCAGAGAATTTTGGCGTTACCGTGAATTCCCACTCGATCCAATCTGACCACCCACCTACTTTCACCTCGAATGTCTTACCTTGTACCGTAATCTTTGCCGTGTGGGCGGTACGGTCAATGCGTATTTCCATCGGCACTTTGACGTAATATCCCGGCCCCTGCCGGGAATCCGGCGCACCGGCAATATCAACCAAGGCAACATCATTGTCAAATCGCAGCGGCAAACGCACGCCACCGCTTATGTTTTCTGCTAGCTGTTCCGATGTAAAGGAATCGGAAAGCGAAAAGAACGTATTCGTAAATCCCCGAATATCCGGCACTCCCTCTCCGCACAGCATCTTGCCCACCGAAAGGGAATCGGCAGGATACGAGAAGGGGATATGAATAAGTTTTGAGCGAATACCCCGGCGGTCCGCCACTACCCAAAAGGGCTCGCCTTGCCGAAAGTTGCGGCTCTGTGCCGGCCGCGAAACCGTTCCATCCGGGTTGAACTGGGGATGTTGCGTTGTCCCTACCCCGGGCATGGGCATGTAGCTGCGCAAGTCACGACGTAAGAAATCGAATATACCGTGATTTCCAGGTTCTTTGCACGTAGCAAACGAAGACCATGCAACGGGAGACTGAGGAGGCAAAGTCGAACGCAACCGTTGATAAGCCCCCTGAGCCCGTACCCCTTGCAGATGAGGCAATTCACCTTTTTCCAGCATGTGGTCGACGATCGAGGGTTCCATACCGTCAAAGCCCAGGATGACGATGCGCGGTTTTCCACTCGCGCGGGCTCGCCGCGTGGTGGTAGCCAACGCACCGGATGCAACTATACCGCTGGACAACCTCAAAAAATCACGTCTTGAAAAGCGCTTTTTCACTTCAAAAACTTCCTTTGTTTCTGTATGACTGATACGTTAGGGCAACACCATCACCTTGCAAGTAAACACTTCACGTGCGACCACTGATTTCAACAGCGTCGGTAATTCTTCCAGAGTAGGACGGTGTGTCACAAGATGGCACACGCACAACTTCTTTGTTGCCAAGAAATCCAGCGTTGTCGCCCAGTCGTTATGTGAAGATTCCCCATAGGAGGAATTCCACGTGCCACGTACATGAAGTTGCTTGCGCATGATCGCCCAATATGCCTGCTGGGAAAGTCTCATCTCTCCTAGAGGATTCCCCATTAACACAACCGTGCCAAAGGGCCTCGCAGCTTGCATGGTCTGTTCGAACGCCGCCGAGGAGCCCGAGCCCTCAATGACCAGGTCAGCCCCCCCTCCTGTTTTATCCAGGAGCCGAGATACCATACCGTCTTCTCTGGCGTCAAAAAGGTCGAAAAAGCCCAAACACTTCGCATAATCAAGGCGTAGTGGATCGATATCCACCAAACAGATTGTTGTGCACCCCAGAGCCTTTGCCCAATGCGCTAGCAACAATCCAATAGGACCCGCCCCAAAAATAATCACCGACATCCCCCCGGTCAACCCGCCTAACCGCAATGCGTGAAGCGCTACCGCTGCCGGTTCCATCATCGCCGCTTCTTCAAAAGATACCTGGTCAGGAATCGGCAGTAGGTTCCAGGTCGGCACAACTACATATTCCGCAAACGCTCCATCCGAACGTGAACCCAGATAATCATATGCAGCGCATTGAGCGTACTCGCCGACCGAACACATGGCGCACCGACGACAGGGAATCAACGGGAACACTGCCACGCGTTTTCCTTGCCACTTGTCATCGACGCCTTCTGCCAGCTCTTCCACAACGCCCGAGAATTCATGCCCTGGAACCAGCGGCAAACGATGTGCCCCACGACCAAATATACGGGAAAAATCCGACCCGCACACCCCACATGCCTTTACGCGTAGCAGAACACACCCTTCACGCAAAGAAGGTTTTGGCACTTCCTGAACACCAAATTGTCCCGGCGCCTCAACAACCAATGCGCGCATACGTAAAACCTCTCTCTTTTTTAACACCAAAAATGACAAAAGGATTCACGGGTTTCTATCCGCTCAGAAACGAAATCTCCTGAAAACGAGCAGGAAGTCAGCCAAGTACTGCGATTTACAACGCCAGACTGCTATTATACATTATGTCATTTTATTCGACGAGGAACCGTATAAGTCCAGTACCTTTGGCACTTTTTGTTATGTTGGATGAGGAATGGGAGAGAGAACTTTCCGTGAAAGTTACTAAAAGAAAGGCACTGACGCGTAACGTCTTGGGTAGGTTTGATCTATCTATGCTGCCTCAGTCTCTCCGCACGCAGGGGGATGGCTATCCGCCGTGTTGTTCTTCTGTCATCTCTTCTGAGTCCCCTGCACGGAGGGGGAAACAGGGGGCTGAACAAAATCTTTTTAGGGGCAACCCCCGGGGCTGCCCAACCAATCTTGCCCCTACAGGGAAAACCGTGGGGTGCGCGAAGGAGATAGTTCTGCGCAGGGACTCGCCCCTCGCAATGACAATCCGGGCGTACAAGCCTGGTCTTCCTCCTCGATGCAGTGCCAAAGGTTCGTGAACTTATGAAGGAACCGCGGGACTTAAGAGAATCTTGGATGTCATTTCACGCGAAATTGCTCGATTTAACTCAAGCGCGACCTGCCTTTTACCGATGACGGAGACGAACGGGTTCTTGCCGTTAACCATGCCAGAAAAAGCGGCGTATGACTTTGTTGTCTTAAGCGGCGAACCAACGAATCGGAAAAACAAAATCTTCAGCCTGCAGAATTGGTGGATAGAAATTATTCATATGTGAATCTGTCCCAGGTGGACTATACGCAGTTTAAGGTTAACAAGAAAGATGAAGCATTGAACCGGAAGTTTTATCCTGAAAGGCGACGATTTCTTGCTATAATTCTCGTGGAGAAAGAACATGACTCGGGCAAAAATCAATCCAACTATTCTGCGATGGGCGCGTCAACGTTTGCAATTGACCGAAGCAGAAGTGACGGAAAAAATCGGGCTGAAAAATAAGCCTGAGATTTTGCAATCGTGGGAACAGGGAGAGCGTTTTCCCACTTTTCGGCAAGCGCAGGAACTGGCGCGTGTGTTACGCATTCCCTTTGGCTATCTCTTCCTTTCCCAGCCGCCACAGACGATTTTGCCCATAGATGATTTTCGCACGTTGCCGGAAGCCCAGAGAGGAAAATTCAGTCCTGAATTAGAGGATGTATTGAACGACGCGCGGCGCAAAAGTGATTGGCTACGCGAGCGGCGAATGGAGACAGGTCAATCTGCTCTGGCTTTTGTTGGACGATTTTCCATAAACACTTCCGCAGACATAATCAGCGAAGATATTCGCGTTGTTCTCGATTTGCCGATGCCCACCGCCAAAAATGTCAAAACCAGGGAAGAACATTTACGAACTCTCGTTTTGCACGCAGAAAAGGCCGGCATCATAGTGTTACAAAGCGGTTATGTCGGGAGCAACACGCATCGCGCACTGTCGGTGGAAGAGTTTCGCGGTTTTGCGCTCGCTGATCGTTATGCCCCGCTTATCTTCTTGAACGCAAAAGATTCTGTTAACGGGCGCATTTTCACGTTGGCGCACGAACTGGCGCATATATGGACAGGAACAAGCGGTATTTCTAACCCGGAAGCGGTATTACCAGAAAATGGGCAGAACGCTCTGGAGCGATTATGTAATCAAGTCGCCGCTGAACTCCTTGTGCCCACGCGGGTATTCCGAGAGCGCTGGAAAGACTGTCCATTGACTGAAGAGACGGTTCAAGAACTGGCAAACGAATTTCGGGTCAGCGTATTGGTCATTTTGATTCGCGGCTATGAAACGGGATCACTATCGGCGAAGGAGTTTCACTCTGCCTACGCCGAAGCAATGGGGAAAGTTCGAAAACGGGTCAACGATGAATCTTACGAACCGGGCGGCGGCGATTTTTATCGCACATTTTACACCCATAACGGTCGTCTGCTTGTCAGTGAAATTGTCCAGGCGGTGGGGGAGGGTGCGGTTTTATACAAAGAGGCTGCTGACTTACTGAACGTCAGCCCCAAAACGTTGGAAAAAGCCTTAAGCGGATTATAAAGGGGAAGCATGCAATATTGCCTCGATACGAACGTTTACATCGAGGCCCACCGCAGCTACTATGCGTTCGACATAGCGCCGGGCTTTTGGGAAGGGTTAGTTCAACTGGCAAAAAAGCAGATGATTTGTAGTCCATCTCTGGTCTATAAAGAGATCACAGACGGCCAATGCGATGACAAATTAGCAGAATGGGCGAAAGTAAATGGCGATCTACTCTTTGTAGAGCCTGATGACTCGACTCAGCGAGCCTTCATAGAAATTGCTGACCTGGTTACGTGCCTCTACCAACCCCAACATGTGCAAAAATTTTTATCCGGTGCCGACCCTTGGGTGATTGCGCTCGCCAAAGCTCATCAGTTAACGGTGGTTACGCAGGAATCGCCAAAAAATATACCGGAAAATCACAAGGGCAAAATTGAGGGGAAAATTAAGATTCCGAATGTCTGTAAACACGTCGGTGTGGAGTACCGAGATACGTTTGCGTTGCTACGAGAACAGATGATTGTTTTGCGCTGATACAGAATGACCCGTCCAAACAACAACAACCGCCAAGGATACAGCGTCACGGATACTATTGTCCCGTGAGCAGGTCGCAAGGCGTCGAGTTTTATCCTCTGGCGAGTTTCTTATCTCAGTGAATATCTGTTGTTTGCGAGAATAACGGTAATGCAATGCAAAAGAAAATCATCATGACCGTGCTCTATTCGGACGTTTATCCCGAAATGGAAGCCCTGCAAATTCAACTTTGGTGGCAAACCAGCCCCACGTGCAAAATGAACCTGCTGACACAATTAAATGAATCCGCGCGCCTGCTGGCGTTTGCAGGATTGCGCACCCGCTATCCCCAGGCAAGGGAGAGCGACCTGCGTCGAAGACTGGCTGATTTACTGCTGGGCGAGGAATTGGTGCGATATTTTGGGTTTGTTGAGTACCCGCTCTGGTGAATTGGGTGTAGAATATGTGCAGAATTGGAGAGAAGATCTCCCGAGCGGCGATTTGTTGGAGCGCGCCTTCATGGAAGTGCATGACAACGAATGAAACCTATGTCCGAAGCTCACAGATAGCAGAACCCAATTGTTTCGGTATTTGCGATGTGATGATTTTATGAAACAGACGCACATTATACCGCAAGAGAAGCCCGCCAAGTTGCGAGAAATGAATTTCTCTATATATGGTTTAACAGGGGGTGCGGGGAGCGGGAAGTCTGAGGTCGCGCGGGTGCTGGAGCATTATAACCTCCCGGTTATCTATGCGGACCGCGTGGGACACGAACTTATCGCACCTCAAGGCGCAGCAGAACAGGCTGTACGAGCCGCTTTTGGCGATGCGATTTTGACAAACGGTGTCATCGATCGAAAGAAACTGGGCAAGATCGTCTTTGCGGATTCCAAGGCGCGTTATACGCTGAATTCTATTGTTCATCCACTCCTAGCCAGAGAGATCGAGCGCCGCTGTTTCGCCCTTGCGGAGGCGGGACATCGTAAGGTTGTTATTGAGGGCGCGCTTTTATGCGAGAACCTGGAAAAAAGCCCCTTTTTAGACCGTCTGATTGTGGTACACTCTGATAGAGAGCTACGAATTAAGCGACTAATGGACAAACGTTCCCTGAGTCGAGATGATGCTATTCGGCTGATTGAATCCCAGACGGATCCCGTTGCCAAGTTGACGTTAGCTGATTGGGTAATCGAGAATAATTTTAGTCTTGAGGAACTTCGCCAAAAGGCACAGGCACTGGCTGAGGAGATAGTCGGCGATGCCCGCTGAAATCACCAAATGCTCCCGTTGCGGCAAACTCATCGCGGCGAATTCTGACAGTACTCTATGTTCCGCCTGTTACGCCGAGCGACTGGAACAGACCGACCGCATCGAAGAAGCCATCACCCGGTGGAACCTGCAGTCCCCGGAGGAAATTGCTACGTTTGCTGGTATGACGCCCGATGAGGTTAGGGAAATCATCAAGGAGACCTCTCTTTTCCGAAGCAAGGTAGATAGACGGGTCCCTTGCAGGCGCTGCGGCGAGAAACCTGCACAGCCCGATTCGGATTACTGCTTGGATTGCCGCCTTGAGCTAAACAGGGCGTTGGGGCTTGCTGCAGGCGACTTGTTGTCCCGCGTTCAAAAAATGGCTGCGTCTATGCCCTATCGTTCCCCGACAGATAATTCAAAGCTTGTGACTCGGATGGATGAAATCGGCAAACGGGTTGGGAGTAAATCCCGGGGGGATTTCGCTCCTAGAAACCGATACCGCTCCGACTGAGGGGGCGCAAACGGATGTCATCGTTTGTTCAAGTGAGAAGCATGAAACCTGTCGAAGTTGTTGTCAATGACTTAATGCAACAAGGTTATGTGTACTACCGCACGGAGCCGGCCGGGCGAAATTTTCATCCGGATTTTCAACCCGACCTGACACCGAAACAAATGCTGGAACTGGGCGTATTCGGGGGGAAGTACATGACTGATTGTACGGAAGAATTTCCGGATGACTGGTTCGAAAATGCCAAGTTGTGTCACGAGCGCCACGATCCAAACCTAAATTTCTTCGGGGTAAACGCGTCCCTTCCCCTTTATGTCTGGCAACAAAAAGGCTGGATCTATCCGGAAGATCCGCGCGGTTGGTTCCAGTGGTATTGCCGATATTACATGGGCAGGCGTTGTCCGGACGACGAACGGCAAATCAAACGTTGGAAAGCCATGCGCCGTCATATCGGACAAATCGTTTCGAATTGTATCGCCGGTGACCTCAGCTGTCGGCGCCGCCAACGCCAAGCCCTGCTCCATTGGGCGTATGATAGCCGAAAGTTCTGAGCGGGTGTACCGCCAGGGCAATAGGAGGAGGATCTTCCATCATAATGACCACGAAAAGCTCGTTCCTAACAAACTCACGACTGTTTTCATCCCTTCGCTACCTTTTTCTCGCCGCTTTCATTATGGGGTACGGTTGGGGATATCGCGGCACTGTCGGACACGAAGCCGGCGCCATGGTGCCGGGGGCGTTGCTGGGCATTGCCGTTGCTTTGGGCTCTTTCCGCCGAGATTGGCACCAACGGGCTGCTGTGGCGGGGCTCATGGGCGCATGTGGCTGGGCGTGGGGTGGATCCTTCAGTTACATGGAACAGACCTTCTATGTACTGTCGGATTCGTTTATTGACGTATTTTATGGCTATACGATGCTCTTTTTTTTAGGCGCACTCTGGGCTGGCATAGGCGCGGGTGTGCTCGTGCTCGCGTTCACAGAGCCTCGTTCGCGATTAGAACAGCTAGTGCGCGTTTTCGCCGTGATTTGTGCCGTCTTTCTTGTCGTTTATTTTTTCACGTTGCTCATGCCTGCTCCACGCGAAGCACTGGAAACCCTCACCGTCCGACGTTTTCACAATACTGATTGGTTCTCGGCGTCTCTGGTGCTTTTTACCAGCCTGATTCACGCTGTATTAGTAAAAAGGGATCGTCCGGCAAGCCTCTTGTTTTTCACCTGTGCGCTCGCGTGGTGGATTGGATATTTGTCGTTGACCTATTTCGGGGGGATTCGGCTTGCTCCGCTTCATCGTAGCGAAAGCTGGAGTGGCATCCTCGGCGTTCTTATTGTTTTGGTATGCTACGCCATAAAAACAAAAAACCGCGCAGCTCTTATGTTGATGGCGTATGGTATTTTGGGGGGCGGACTTGCGTTCTCCCTCGCTGTATTCTTGCGTCATCCTCTTGTCGTGCAATGGGGACCTTTCCAAGGCGCATGGCCCCAGTGGCGATTTGCTGAAGACACCTTTGGGTTCTTCATGGGTGCCGCCATCGCCATGGGAATGTTGCGTCTGGAACGGGAACACCTTGCCCCGCCGACGGAAGATACGAAAAGAACGCCCTTAGATGTCTTCGCCGTCTTTGTCATACTGGTTGCCCTGCCCTGGGTAAACTTTCGCCGACATGCGGCGCCCTGGTTAACTAAATTCGCCGAGAGTCATACCGATAAGACAACGCTCTTCCCTTTGTGGATGGGTTATGTGTTCTTGGGCGTTTTGGCAACCCTACCCGTTGTATACGGGCTCCACCTTTACCTGCGCGGCAACCGCAGGTTTGTGCCTGCATCGCCTTTTGGAAAAGGCGCAGCCGTTGCACTGACGTTGACATGGGTGACTGTTGCTGGTTATACCTACCACGACCCCATTAGTCCCACCAATCTATTGGGGCACATGCTGTTGTGGATACCTGCCGCAGCTGCTTCGTTGCTATTGATGTCCTATATCCCTTCTGCTGAAACTCTGCCAACAGATTCAACAAATCCCGTCCGTCTTCCTTCGGACCCAGGATGGAAAGTCGGCAAAACATACGCGCTTACTTGGGCATTTGTGCCGGTCTTGCTTGTTGGTATGACGGTTTTGAGCATGGCGATGCAAGAAGGCCCCATTGAAGGCATGGGGCGCAAGCGGTTCGGCGTAGACGCCTATTGGCGACAGACCGCCCGCTTGCTTGGAACGTGGCAAGCATTGGGAACGGTGTCTCGCATTGGAGAAGTTCCAGTCGCTCAGACAAATGTGCCTGTATCGACCGTGACATTCGGCGAAAACCGTTCCGTGCAGGTGACCTTGTCGTCCGGCGAAAAGTCTGAAGGACATACCTGGTTTTTTAAAAACCAGTACATTTGGGTTCGGTGGAAAATAGCGGGGAAATTGCAAGAAGAGCCGCTACAGTTCTCGAAAGACTTTCTCTACGTAATTTGCCCCGCCGATTGGTTAAAGGTAGGTTATCTCGTACTCAAAAAAACGGAGAATGATTCGTCTCTCTAGGTTGTTCGCTTTGAAAAGGAGACAAATATGGAGACGTCTTCGGATATCTTGGACCTTAACACACGAGGAATCGAACGCGTGGCCATTGTTGGCGTCGGAGCCGTCGGTTCCACGGCCGCCTATGCCATGGTGCAAGCGGGCGTCGCCAAGGAAATCATCCTCGTGGACTTGGATCGGCGGCGGGCGGAAGGCGAGTGGATGGATCTGCAACATTGTGTGCCTTTTGCACAGCCCGTCTTTCTTCGGGTGGCTGCCCCTGACGAAGTAGAAAACTGCGACTTCATCATCGTGACTGCCGGCGTTGCCCAGCGCCCGGGCGAAAGTCGGCTCAATTTGGTACAACGAAATACCCAAGTATTCAGTTCTCTATTTCCCATGATAAGTCAGAGAAACCCCCATGCCCTTTTTTTGATCGTCACAAATCCCGTAGACATTATGACTCGGGTGGCGCTTCACCTCTCGGGTTTACCGGCGCGACAGGTCTTTGGTTCTGGGACTGTGCTCGACACAGCGAGATTTCGCGCGTTGATAAGCCAACGCTGCGGGATTCAAGCTCGTCACGTCCATGCTTACGTCATTGGCGAACACGGCGATAGCGAAGTCCTGGTCTGGAGTCGTGCCAGTATTGGTCCCTTCCATGTCGCGGAATACACGGATTTTACAAAGCAACCTATCAAGCCCGAAGAGAAAGAGGAAATAGACCAATCGGTACGAAATGCCGCGTATTACATCATCGAACGGAAAGGCGCGACCCATTTTGCCATTGGGCTCGCCACCGTTAGTCTTGCCGCTGCTGCTTCCGTACAACAGGATTCCGTCTACACAGTTAGCCGCCAATGTGAAGGGGTATTTGGTCTGAACGGAGTGTGCCTATCCGTGCCCACGCTCGTCAATCGGAGCGGTGCCCATACTCATTTCGAGATTGAGTTAGCCCCTAATGAAAAAGCGGCGTTGATGAAAAGTGCTGAAATGCTCGATACGCTTTATCACCAATTGGGATTGGGATCGTAACCGGCACACGAAACCGCAGGGAATCAGCCTGTGGCAACCCGTTCTACATACTTTCCGGTACGGGTGTCAATCTTAAGCACATCCCCTTCTTTGATAAACAACGGGACCTGAATGCGAGCGCCCGTTTCCAGTACCGCATATTTCATCACGTTGGTTGCGGAATCGCCACGTACGCCGGGCTCTGCTTCGGCAACTTTCAGGGTCACAAACGTGGGCAAGGAGGCGGATATTGGACGGTTTTCCAAAAAGGAAATGCTGCACAATTCCCCTTCCTTAAGAAAACTGCGCTGTTCTTCGAGCATGTCAGCTGGTATGGCAATTTGATCATAAGTTTCCGGATCCATGAAATGGAGAAGGTCATCACTGTCGTAAAGGAACGACATCTTCTTCTCTTCGAGCCGGACTTCCTCAACCTCGTCCGACATGCGAAACGTCACATCGATCACGCGACCCGTACGGACGTTTTTGAGTTTTGTTCGAAGCATCGCGCGCCAGTTTCCAGGACTCACATGCTGAAACTGCACAACCACCCAAATGTCATTGTCATAGCGAACTGCCATGCCATTCCGGAATTCGGATACTGATGCCATAGGAACCGTCTGCCTCTTTTTATGTTAAATACACACTACTGCAACCAAACGATCATCATGGTTCAACCAAGATTACGCCCATGTCCGTATTTTACCAAAACTTACCGCTGTCGTTCACATCCGTTTAATCGCCCCTTCCCATTGGTACTTTTTGTGATATGGGATGAGGAATAGGAAGAATCTTTGCAGGAAGGTCATTCAGGGAGAGGCACCGGGCGACGGGGACTCGCTCCTCGCCATGACAACCGAGTGTATAAGCCGAAGTCTGTCTTCTCGATGAAATGCCAAATGCTTGTGAGCTTATGCAATTCTGTTCCTTACTTAATTGACCGGTCTAGCCCTTTCTGACGAATCGTTGGGCGATGTTATAGTGTTTTACTTGAAAAGGATGAATTACCAATGAAACAGGTAGAAAAATCTATTCTCATCATTTCCGCGATATGGTTTTTTACAGGATGCCGTATCGACTTTCCTGGCTTAGAAAAACATGTAATTCTCTCAGGGGGAGTGCAACGTACCTACTGGTTACATACCCCCGTTTCAAAAGAAGCCACGCCCCTGCCGCTGGTAATTGTATTGCACCGCTTTGTCGAAACAGGACCCGATATGGCGCGAATAACCGGTTTCAATCACCTCGCTGATCGCGAAGCTTTTACAGTTGCCTATCCCGATGGACGTAACCGCAGCTGGAACGGCTTTGGCCTTTTCGCTACAAACGATACGGAATTCCTCCGCAACGTGGTGCAGGACATTTCCAACAAATTGCCGATTGACCTGTCCCGCATGTATGTTGTCGGCGCCTCCAATGGAGGCTATATGGCGGTTCGTGCCGCCATGGAAGCACGCGATATCTTTGCAGCAGCAGCCGTCGTCATGGCCACCATGCCGGCATCCCTCGTGGAACAAAATCCACCGCCTCTACCCATCTTGTTCATTCACGGAACCGAAGACCCCATCGTCCCGTATGACCAGAACACGATCTCGGCAGGACCCGGCATGCGTTTCGACGTCCTGAACGTTCCCCGCGCAGTACAATTTTGGGTGGCTCGCAATGGGTGCCATACCGAACCCTTGCACGAGCCTCTTCCCGACAATGACCCAAACGATAACACCCTTGTTTTCCGCGATACCTACCTAGATGATGACGGGGTACCCTGCGTGGTCCTCTATCGTGTTGAAGGTGGCGGCCACACCTGGCCTGGCGGGTTTGAACCCTTCCCTCGACTCCTTGTTGGTCGTCTTTCCCGTGACTTCAGCGCTACAGAAGCCGTCTGGGAATTGGCATAATACCAACTAGCCGCAATGCGTACTAATGTTGACGAAAGTTGTCCGAACGGGGACGCAACCACTCTGTAGAGACCACAAAAGTTGAAGGACGAGCGGAGACTAAACGAGGTAAATGGCTGCGGGGTTCTTCCTGGGGTTTTCCGATATGGGGGGCGATTCCTGTGCTAGTTCGAGGCGACAGAAGGTTGTTATAACAAGGGCATCCATGTGCTACGTAGGATGTGGGGTCTTACATCTACATGCATCCTGACGGGTATTCTATCCGTTGGCCTATTGGGAAGGCTCTTATACCTTCAAGCCTTACGGTTTAACTTGCCCATCCGATCATGCTAACTTATTCAAGCCCTGCAGGCGTCTAGGGAGGAAATTCTTGAATGGAAGTTAGTTCGGATCATGTCGGTGCCTTCACAAAAATCATCGAAACGGAAGTCAGCGCTAGACTATCCATGAATTATGCGGCATCGATCGGGGATAACAACCCGTTATATTTTGACGACACACGTCCGGGAGGAATTGTAGCCACGCCGCTCTTGAGCGTTGCGCTCACTTGGCCTTTTTCTGGTAATTTTTTGCAGACCTGGGTTGCGGAATCATTCCCACATCCCTTCCCGTATCATATTATGGAACGCCAGGTGCATTTTTCCGAGACTCTAATTTGGCACACGATGATGCATCCAGGGGACAGACTGGTCATGCAAGGGCACATGGCGGCGATTTTGCCTCATCGTGCAGGTACGCAACTTGTGGTGCGTTATGATGCGAAACGACCAGATGGTCAGCCCGTATTCACTGAATACATTGGTGCGTTGCTCCGCCGCGTAAAATGTACCGATGCTGGAACAGGGTCTGAAAACCTTCCCAAAATACCGCAACCCCCTCGAGATGCCGCGCCGTTATGGGAAAGCGCGATACCCATAGACCCGCTCGCGGCTCATGTTTACGATGGATGTACCAACATGCATTTTCCCATTCATACTTCGGTTGCATTTGCGCGCTCGGTAGGATTGCAAGGTATTATTTTGCAAGGCACAGCCACTCTCAGTTTTGCCGCTAGAGAACTTGTCAACCGAGAAGCGGGCGGCGATCCTTCTCGGCTTCACGAACTGAGTTGCCAGTTTACGGGTATGGTTACTCCCGGAACGACCATTACCGTGAGACTGTTGCACCGAGAGCCTCAAGGGGACGGCGAAGACCTCTTCTTTGATGTGATAACGCCAAACGGTAAACGCGCCATCAGCGGAGGACACGCCCGGTTACGTCCTTCGTTGCTGTAGTATGTTTTCGGTTCATGCATATTTGCTTAACTGTGAAAAGCTACAGAGGAGGATGTCTACATGCAACGCCGCGAGTTTTTGCAGTCTATACTGGCGGGGTCAACCATGATCGCAGCAGTCGAACAGAAAACCACCGAAATTACCAACCCCATCCCCATCGTGGCCGATGAAACCATCGTATATGAATCACCCGATCCGGCAACTGTTTATGCCTACAGTCCGGGACTGGCCATATTACCCAATGGTCGTTTAGTGGCAACGATGGATCAGGGGGGACCGGGGACGTTAACGCGTGACGATATTCCTCGAATAGACGGACGAGTTTGGCGCGGGCGTATTTACACCAGTGATGACCATGGCAAAACGTGGCAATTTCGTGGAAAAATGCCGCTGGAACATGCCCGTCCCTTCGTAGCTGGAGATACGATGTATGTGCTAGGACATGATAACGATTTGGGGGTGATGAAATCCGCAGACGGGGGGACAACGTGGACGGGACCTTACTGGCTCACCAAGGGCGAGACGTGGCACCAAGCCCCTTGTAATGTGTGGTATACGCGGGGACGAATCTATCTCGTCATGGAAAAAGTTACCAAACCTGATTTTCCGCACTGGCCTGTTGCGGTCCTGGCGCCCGTACTTATGTCAGCTGACGTACATGCCGACCTCGCTCTTCGGGAGAATTGGACGTTTTCCAATGAATACTCGTATAAGAATGCCATCGAGGAAGCTGGGAAACCCAACCTGATCGGCGTGCCTTTTTTCACCCCAGGATACACCACTCCAGAAAGTGAGAAGAACCCACGTCCCATGTCCCCTCCGGGCTGGTTAGAGACAAACGTGGTGCAATTTTATGACCCCAACCATGTGTGGTATGACGACACGGGACGTACGTTTTACCTATGGATGCGTGCCCATACAGGATCGACCAACCTCGCTGCCATTGCAAAAGCCGTCGAGTCGGAAGACGGCAAACTCACCGTCACGTTGGCGCGCGCGCCTTCTGGTGAACCGATGTTATATGTGCCTTGCCCGGGCGGACAGATGAAGTTTCACATCCTGTACGATGATGTCACCAAACTGTTCTGGTTGTTATCTTCCCAGGCGACGGATTCCATGACTCGCCCCGATAGGCTTCCCGAAAACCGTTATAACTTGCCCAACAACGAACGCCACCGACTTGTGCTCCATTTTTCAAAAAACTGTATGGATTGGTGTTTTGCAGGGCGGATTGCCGATACCGGTGAGTACGGTCAAGGACGCCACTATGCCTCTATGGTGATAGACAACGATGATTTGCATGTTTTGTCTCGCTCTGGTGACTCCCGCGCTAAAAGTGCGCATGACGGAAACCTGATCACCTTCCACACCGTTAGGAAATTCCGCAACCTTGTCTATTAGGTAGAAAACTCAGACAGTCGTTTGAGGTGGTTGTATTGTTCTGCGGGGCGGAAAATGCCATCGTACATAGGCGGAAGTGATTTCCAAGACCCGACCGGACTATTGCGTCGTGCCCATGGCACTACTCGCAATGACAGCCGGGGGGACACCAAACCTAATAGGTTCGGGTGTAACCTGTTCCTTCCGTTCCCCGTAGGGGCGAGGGATGCCTCGTCCTATCCGGGGTTTGATTGTCGCGGGGTAAGCGTGGTAGGGTTTCAGGGGTTGCTTGGCGTGAAGGGTTATAGTGATGCAAGGTTTGCTAAAAGGAAAAACATCATGAAACACCTTCCAACTATCACAAAAAAGCGTGTTTTGACGTCTGTTCCGAGGACCGCCCAATTTGATGGGAGCAGTTGGTATGAGGCTTTCCTATCTGTGAATCCCGCGGAACAAGTAATGCAAGTGCTTTTCAAAGGTAGCTGGGGTGGCAAAATATAGTTTTCGGGAACATTTCCTGAGTTTTTAAGGTTTCTTATTAGGTTGTAACAACGATAAGGAGAAGATCTATGGCTAGTAAAAAAATGGAAGAGGCACTGAATAAACAACTTAACGCAGAGCTGTATTCGGCGTATCTCTATTTTGCTATGGCGGCGCATTTCGACAACGCAAACCTCACCGGATTTGCGCATTGGATGAAGCTCCAGGCAAAGGAAGAAAGTACACACGCCTTGAAGTTTTATGAGTACATCAACGAAGTCGGCGGTAAGGTAGTGCTCGATGCTATCGCGAAACCACCCGTTGATTTTGGTTCGCCGCTCCAAGTATTTGAAGAGGTGTTGAAACACGAAAAGCACGTCACTGCGTTGATTTATGACCTCGTTAAACTTGCTCGCAACGAGTCGGATTATGCAACAGAGAATTTCCTGCAATGGTTTGTTTCGGAGCAGGTGGAAGAAGAAGCCCACGCAACCAAAATAGTCGAAGACCTAAAGATGATTGCCGACTCCAAACAAGCGCTGTTCATGATGGACAAACACCTTGGCGCACGCCAGTAACAAAATTAGGAAAACAGACGATGCCCGTTGTTGATGCAACGGGCATCATTCATTTCCGACGTGAAACACCCCTAATGCGGCGATTCATTTCGGGGGCTGTTTGCTTTTGCCCTCATCGAGCCAAGCCACTTCTTCCGGCGTCAGCGAGATATCAAAGGCTTCACAGTTTGCCGCAAATTCCGCTCGGTTTCGGCACGCCACCAGAGGGAACACCAACAGGGGTTGATGTAACAACCACGCCAGTGCAATCTGGGGCACGCCCGTGCCCTTCTTTTTTGCCAGCGTGAAGGCTCGCTCCAAACGTTTTAGGTTTGCTTTGGATCGATAGCACCGGCAGTAAATATCCGGACAATCCTTCGGCAACGCGGCAATTTGTTCCGGCGTGAATTGGCCAGACAAAAATCCCCCTGCCAGACTCGACCATGCAAGTACCGGCACCTTACTTCGTCGGTACCATTCTTGGGCATCTCGATTTTTGGGACCGCCGATACTTACACATTCCGACCAAGGCTCCTCAACCATTTCCACCAAACTGAAATTGGGGCTACTTGCCGAGAATGGCACAAGACCATGTTTTTTTGCGTAAGCATTTGCTTTGCGTACGCGCTCATGGGTCCAGTTTGAGCCTCCGAAAGCGAGAATCTTTCCCGCGCGAAGATGTTCGTTCAATACTTCCACAATCGGACCGACCGGCACACTCGGATCATCCCGATGGAGCAAATAAAGGTCGATGTAATCCGTTTGAAGTCGCGCCAAGGAATCATGCAGATCCGACGTGATATCGTACGGCGTCACCCTGCGACGGTCGGCATTGTGGTGAGCGCCTTTTGTAATCACTACCACCTTATCCCGATTGCGCCGCGCCTTCATCCATTTTCCTAAGGCGCGTTCACACGAACCATTTCCGTAAATGTGCGCCGTGTCGAACGCATTGCAACCCAGTTCGAACACATCGTCCAGCAGTTGAAACGCATAATCCAAATCCTGCTCGCTGATCATGGTGTTTCCCTGAATCAGGCGGGAAACAGGTTTTTTCACACCCGCGATATTCCCATACTGCATAACAAGTCCCTTTCCCGTTCACGTTATGGGTTTGACAAACCGCTATTATGCAAGAGCGGTGTACAACGGTGCAAAGCCTCTCGGTGTGGCTCGCATGGATGCTTCTTTGTCTTTTTGTCATGATTACAAAAATCTCTATGGAAAGATTGGCGACAGAATAGGTACGCTTTATATCTATGACAAGAAGAGCTCTATCAAAAGAAAGGAATTGGATTGCCGTGGTGATAACCATTTTGGCATGTTTATGCGTTGCCTACCTCATTATTTTGATCATTGCATTTTTTGTGCAAGACAAGATTGTCTTTCCCGCGGGCAAATCGGTCTGGCGAACGCCCAAAGATTACGATTGGGATTTTGAAGAGATTCAGCTGTCTGTGCAAGGCGAAACAACCTTCGGTTGGTTTGTACCCCATGAAAACGCCCGCGCAACGGTGCTTTTCTCCCATGGCAACGGTGGTACGATGGCTGACCGTCTCGATGTCGCCATGATGTTTCACGACCTCGGGTGTAATGTCTTGCTGTATGACTATGGCGGTTATGGGAAAAGCACAGGCAAACCCTCTGAAAAACGCTGCTATGCCGACGTGCGCGCTATGTGGGACTATCTGGTACATACCAAGAGCATCCCGCCGGGACAGATCATAGCGTTCGGTGAGTCGCTTGGGGGCGGTGTAGCCGTCGAGCTCGCTGCCGAGCAGCCCGTCGGCGGCCTTATCCTCATGGCGACTTTCCTTTCTGCCGTGAAGGTGGGACAGCACGCCTTTCCCTTTTTGCCGGTAGGTCTCTTCTTGCGGCACAAGTTCGATAGCGAACACAAAATTGGGAATGTTCGATCTCCTGTCCTGATCTTTCACAGTCCCAGCGACGAGACTATCCCGTTTGAGCAAGGAAAAGCCTTATTTGAACTTGCAAACGAGCCGAAACAATTTGTATCCATTCGCGGGGGACACAATGACGGGTTCTTCGAATCACGAAAAGAAATCACCGAATCGGTGGCGTCTTTTCTGGAGACCTATTTCCCAACCCCGCAACCCCGTTGAAAATATTATGGCACGGAAGCCTGCGCAGGTTCGAAATCGGGCCGCGGAAGGGTTATGGAATACACCCGGTCCCCTATGGCTTCTGCATAGATAACCCCTGTGGCTTGTTGGTCGAGCGCGGCACGTCGAGCAAATTCGGCGCCCATCGGTGTAGGCATAGCCGTGTGCCGAATGGCGCGGAACACGAGAATCGCCTCCCGCGTTTCGTAATTATAGCGAATTTCCACTACGCGCATCTCTTGAGGAAGATCGATCAGAGAGGCTGTCTCGACTTCAGGATAAGGATATCTGCCGGGAATTACGGTAAACCGGTGGGCGTGGGTATGACCACAAAGATGCAATAAGATATTAGGTTGGGCGGCAAGGTACTGACGGAACAACCATGTCCCAATGGTCGGCTTGGGATACGGTCGATCAAAGTCCGTGCTGGGATGATGAGAGACAATGATGACAAATTCCCCGTGCTCCCGCGCGGCAGCGAGTTCCGGCACCAAGAAATTATTAAACTGGTCTTGCGTCATTACTCCGTAGTCCGAAAGATTCTCCTGCGGTGCGTCCTCAGCCACCGTATCCAGCACAATCAGGCGTACAGGCACAGCCGCATCAGGACGTACCGAGTACCACGCCCGATTTTGTTCGAGATTCCTTTCCGTAAACCCGTGTCCGCGGGGCAAAGAATCGCTTTCAAGAAAAGCCGTGATAAAGTCACGTTTGCTGATAAAACGGCGTTCCGGATCCGCCGGAATAACGCCCGATCGCAGTTGCGCCATGTCCAGTTGCAGATTATCCTCCCTTGTAGCAGGCCCCGCCCCGGTCACCACGGCGGGACTAATGTTGGAGGTTGGCTGAAGTACGTTTACGAGAGGCTGCACCTCCCACAGCCCGATGAACCACGCCACAGGCCAGGGCACAGGTGCGACAAGTTCCCCGCCGGCCTGAGTACGTAAAGGGAACACGCCCGTGCAGTGCGTATCGTGATTGCCGCGTGCGACGTACCATGGAATGTCCGGCGCCAACCCTACCGCTCGGAACGGCAGTTTCGGGTTCAAGTCGGGAGAAACATTTCGCAGAAAACCGTCTTGAAGTCCCGAATCCGGCGTGACCTCTTTCCCATCCATCGTATCGACGAACCACTGCAACTCGTTCCTCTGGGCATTGTCCATGACATCCCCCGTGACCAAGACAAAATCCAGAGCGCCGCTATGAGGAAACATTCCCGCGTGCCACGCGTTCAACATTTGCAACGCGTTATCCAAGCCCTGAGCAGCATACGCCTCCTGGGGTCTCCATGCCTCGTTCATCATGCCGGCGAACCCGTCGAGTCGCAAGAATCTTGCAGGGCTCTCTTCATCAAGCACATGCACATCCGTGATTTGCGCAAAACGCAGCCACAACCTGCCGGAGGACTCATCCGGTTCTCCCTCAACAAACGTGGGGGCAGGCGAACAAGAAACCAATATTACCGCCACGCTTACGATCCCCGTGAGCCTCATTCGTTTTTGCATACGCCTTCTCACCCTTCTGTTCCCTATTACGCCGCAATTATACCCAAAATGTCGGCACTACGACTTTACACACTCTATTCATGCTCCCATGTTTTCATGGCGGTAAGGGGCGTGTGCCCTTACGGTGATTGGAAGCAGCCTCCAGTTAGTATTGTTGTGATAGGCGTTTTCATGCACAAAGCGGCTATCCCATCGGGTGCCTAGACATGGCAATACAGGTGGCATAGGCATTCTTGCCTGTGAAGAGAGGACATCACCTACGCCTTCTTGCGTTGCGCTTTGCAAGCTGTCATTGCGAGGAGTGCGGAAGCGAGTGTGATGGTGATTGGGTTTGACCACCGGCTAAGGGAGTGCATACACTTCAGGGGAAGGGAGCTAAGATGGTATGAGACCCAGGATGCTTTTTGTGATCAGTGCGCCGCGTTCCGGCAGCACGATGTTGGAGCGGATGTTGGAGTCGCACTCGATGATTTTGGGTGGGCCGGAGCCGCATTTGTTGACGCCGTTGGCGCATTTGGGGGTTTGGGCGAAGGTGGATAAGGCACCCTACGACCACATCCTGGCGGCAGAATCGCAACGTTTGTTTGTGGAGCGGCTTCCGAATAAGGAACAGGATTATTGGGAGGCGTGTCGGGCGTATTGTGACGTGTTGTATGGTCGGTGTCTGGAGGCGAGCACGAAGGAGATATTTTTGGACAAGACGCCGGCGTATGCGTTGGTGCTTCCTTTTTTGGAAAAGGTGTTTCCTGATGGGAAGTACATTGTGTTGACACGACACCCCGCGGCGTTGTTTTCGTCGTATGCCAACTCGTTTTTTAATGGCGATTATCGGGCAGCACACGCGTATAACCCGATTCTGCACCGGTATGTGCCTGCGATAGCGGATTTTTTGAGGCGGGGCGGGGTGGCACGGTTTCATGTGCGGTATGAAGACCTTGTCACGGATCCGAGGGAGTGGATGCGGCGAATTTATGAGTTTGTTGGCGTACCCTTTGAGGAGGGGACGATCGAATACGGGGCGGGGCGGCGTTCTGTGGAGTCGAAACAGGGGCTGGGCGATCCCTTGGGTGTTGACCGTCATGTGCGACCGGTGACCGATTCGGTGGAGAAATGGGCGGCAGAAGTGGCCGCGGATACGGAGAAAAGGGCGTTTTTGGAGGAGATCATCGGAGCGTTAGACCCGGATGATTTGCGGATTTTGGGGTATCCGCCGGAGGGACTGTGGGAGCCTTTGGAGCGCGTGTCGGGGAAATCGGTTTCAGTGCCCCGGTCGAAATGGACGTTTTATAAGGTGCAGCGATGGCTGATTGTGAAATTGCGGGGTTTGGCGAGGAAGAGCAAGGCTTTCCGCAAGGTTTTGGAGACGGTGCGCCTGGGGTGTGATGTGTTGTTGCGGGAGTAAGGTGACGGTCTAGAGTTTGACGATGCGGCACGATGAGGGTACGGTGCATCGTGCTGTGGCGTTTCGGCCGTCGAAGACTAATCTTGCTTCCCGTACGATGGCGTTGTAATCGAAGGCGTCGTGATCGGTGATGATAGCGACGCAGTCAAATTTTGCGACCCCTTGGGAGAGGTCGTACGCGCGGAGTTTTTCGTCGAACCCTTCCAGCGAGGGGACGTAGGGGTCGGCATATTGGACATGTGCCCCTTTTCTTCGCAACATCCCGATGATGTCGAGTGCAGGGGATTCGCGGGTGTCGCTTATATTCTTTTTATAGGCGACGCCGAGTATGAGGATGGAGCTGCCGCGCACGCTTTTGCATTCGTCGTTGAGGGCGTCGGCGATTCGGTTTACGACAAATTCGGGCATGGCGGAGTTGATGGCGGTGGCGAGGTCGATAAACCGTGCGGTGTAGTTAAACGTCCTGAGTTTCCAGGAGAGGTATTGGGGGTCGATAGGGATGCAGTGACCGCCGAGTCCGGGGCTGGGATAGAAGGCGACGAATCCGAAGGGTTTTGTTTTTGCGGCTTCGATGACTTCCCAAACATCGAGACAGAGGTGGTGGCACATGATGGCGAGTTCGTTTACCAACCCGATGTTGATGGCGCGGTAGGTGTTTTCAAGGAGTTTTGTCATCTCGGCGGTACGGGGGCTTGACACGGGGACGAGACAGTCGACGGCGTGGCGATAGAGTTCGACGGCTTTTTCGGTACAGGTTGGTGTGACACCGCCGATGACTTTTGGGGTATTGCGGATGGTGTATTGTTTGTTGCCGGGGTCGACGCGTTCCGGGGAAAAGGCGAGGAAAAAATCTTTGCCGACCTTAAGTCCCGTCGATTCGAGTCTGGGCAATACGAGTTCTTCGGTAGTGCCGGGGTAGGTGGTGCTTTCGAGAACGATCGTCATGCCGGGATGAAGGTATTTTTCGACGCCGGCGACGGCTTCCAGGATATAGGAAATGTCCGGGTCTTTGGTTTTGGTCAATGGTGTAGGGACACAGATGCAGACGGCGTCGGCTTCCGCTAGGGCGGACATTTGGGTTGTAGGAAGAAATGAGCCCGAATTAACAATTTCTGAGATGACCGTATCGGGTACGTCCAGAACATACGATCGGCCTTGCCGTAACAAGTTGACCTTTTCTTCCGATACGTCAATACCTATCACAGAAAGTCCCCCTCGCACGAATTCGACGCTCAAGGGCAATCCGACATAACCAAGACCGATGATTGCAACGCGCATGTGTGTTCTCCCTGAGGCTTGTCTGTCGAGAAATTAAGATGTTTCGTCGGCGAATCGCTTGCCATATTGTCGTTTGTAATATTCGAGAAATTCCCCCGATTTCACTTTTCGCCACCACCATTCGTTTTCTTGGTACCATTTGACGGTGAGCGCCATTCCTTCGTCCCAATCCATCTGGGGCGCCCATCCGAGTTTTTTGAGTTTTGACGCGTCGATGGAGTAACGGCGGTCATGGCCGGGGCGATCGGGTACGAGCCGAATGAGGTCTTCTGATTTTCCGAGGAGTGCAAGGATTTTTCGTGTCAAGACGATGTTTTCGCGTTCGTTACCCCCGGCGATGTTATAGATTTCTCCGGGGGTTCCGCGGCGTAAGGCGCAATCGATGCCACTGCAGTGGTCGCGGACAAATAGCCAGTCGCGGACGTTATGTTCGCCGCCTTTGTACAGGGGCAAGGGTTGGTTGTCGATGGCATTGGTGACAAAGAGAGGTAAGACTTTTTCTGGGTATTGATAGGGTCCGTAGGTATTGGAGCCACGCGTGATGATGACGGGGGTGCCATAGGTGCGATGGTGCGCGAGGGCGATGAGCTCTCCGCTGGCTTTGCTTGCCGAATAGGGATTTCCTGGAGACACGGGATCGGTCTCGCGGAAGGAACCTTTTTCGATGCTGCCATAGACCTCGTCGGTCGAGACCAGCAGGAGACGGGCGAGGCCTTTTGTTCGGGTTTGTTCCAAGAGGTTGTAGACGCCGGTGACGTTAGTCGAAATGAACTCGGTGGCGCCGAGTATGCTACGGTCTACATGGGTGTCCGCGGCGAAGTTGACGGCGGCGTCGCACCCTTCCATGGCGTTTGCGAGGGCGTCGGCGTCGGCGATATCGCCGCGAATGAAGGTGTAGCGGTGTTCATCGATTCCCAGCAGATTGTCGAGGTTTCCGGCGTAGGTGAGTTTATCAAAGTTGACGATATGAAGGTCTGGGTACTGTTCCAGTTCATATCGAATGAAATTGGAACCGATGAATCCGGCACCGCCGGTTACGAGCAATCGCCTAATGTTCACGAGGTCCTCCTTATCAAGAATTCTTGCAGCGCCTCTTGCCAAGGACGCATTTTATGTCCGGTGACGGCTTCTAATCTAGCGTTTGACAGTACGGAATAAGAGGGACGCCGAACAGGACTGGGGCGTTCACTGCTTTTACAAGGATGTACGGTGGTGGGAGAGCCGACAGCCTGAACGATGGCGACGGCAAACTCATATCGAGAACACCAGCCGGCGTTCACGGCATGATAGATGCCGAATTGATTGGTTTGGCATAGAAGGTAGGTGGCTTCTGCGAGGTCACGGGTGTAGGTGGGGGAACCAATTTCGTCTTCGACAACGCGGAGTTCGGGTCTGGTCGAGGCAGCGTGGATGATCTTCTCGACGAAGTTATTCTTCCCGGGACCGAAGAGCCAAGCGGTGCGAACGATGTAGGCACGGGGGTTATTTTCGAGCGTAGCGATTTCCCCGGCGCGCTTGGATTGGGCGTAAACACCCGCAGGATTCGTAGGGTCATCGGGCTCATAGGGGATGCGTTTTTCACCGGAGAAGACGAAGTCTGTGCTGTAATACACGACGGGAGCTTGGATTTTCTTGGCGGCGGTGGCAACGGTTCTTGCGCCGAGCTCGTTGACGCGAAATGCTTCCTCGGGGTGGGTTTCTGCGCCTTCCACATCCGTATAGGCGGCGGCGTTGACGACCAGGTCAGGTTTATCTTGCGACAGGATGCGCTCGACGGCCGGTAAGTCTGCGATGTCGACCTCGGGCAGGTCGTATCCTGCGACGTCTCCGTGCGTCGCGAAAACCTGCATGAGGTCTTTTCCTAGTTGTCCTCGTGCCCCAAAAATGACGGTTTGCATGGTTCCTTATGCCTCATCTAAGTTGTCGGACGTTGTTTAGACGAAGAAGGCGCTGCGTAAAGACCTGGACTGTCACCTGATCCCCACATGATTCCGATGAAAAAGGAGAAGCTCGGCGCTTTTTTCGTGCACGGTGTGCGGCTTTTGTCAGTCCGTGTGTGGGGCGTCATGGCGCAGGAATTACCGTGATCCAGATTTTTCGAGTGCGCGGCCCATCGAACTCGCAGAAATAAATGGATTGCCATGTACCTAGGGCGAGTTTCCCTTCCCGCACGAGGACGGTCTGGCAAAAGCCAAGCATACTTGCTTTGACGTGGGCGGCGCTGTTGCCTTCTGTATGAGCGTAATTGCCGTGCCACGGTACCAATTTGTCTAACGTAGCGATTATGTCACGAACCACATCGGGATCGGCGTTTTCATTGATAGTGATGCCGGCGGTGGTGTGAGGTACGAAGATGCAACAGATGCCGTTTTGGATTCGTGCAGCGTCGACTGCACTTTGCACTTGCGCGTCGATGTTGATGAATTGGCAATGTTGTTGGGTTCGGATCGTAATTTCCTGCATCGAACTACTCCGAGGCTGCTCTTGATGTCGTAGAACTGCGCCAGTATTTTAGCATGATCTCACCCTGGAATCGCCATGGCGGCAAGTTTTTCTGCGTACGTTGAACGCGTTCCCTCTCCTGGATGGACTATTTTTGCGCTGCCGTATCCCACAACATATCGTGAGTGCGCAAGAGTTCTTCCAGGATCGATCGCCAACGTGACACGAGGTCCGGGTTTTTGGCGGCTTCATCGTAGGTGAATCCATAACGCATGGTACGTTTGACGTCGTAGAGTTCCGGTGGGCGCGGGTCGGTGATCTGGTGGCTTGAAAAGGGGATTCTGCCGGACTGCCAGAACATCCGCCATTTGGGGCTCCGTAAGGTAAGTACGAGGGGTTCGCCCGCCATGGATATGGGAAGGCTGTTGATCGGACCTGCCAGGAAATTCGAGCTGGTGCGAAGGAGTTTAAGATTGCATCCGGTTACCGACGCCAGCGCAGTCGTCACATCGGTCAGGGCGATAAGGTCTTCGCGCGTGCCTCGTGGGATTTGCGCGCCATAAAGAATGACCGGGATTCTCAGCGTTTGTTCTGATAGTGCATTGAAAGGTCGTGCAAGACTTGTTGTATCGAAATTCATGCCACGAGGTGAAGTCAAGACGATTACGGTGTTTTGGCGCAGGGCAGAGTCACGGAGCTCTTTTAAGAAAGCGCCTAATTGGCGGTCTAGATATGAGAGTGCCGCTTCGTAGACTTCTTGCGGTTGCGATGGTCGAGGCGACGTAGCAGCCGCTGAGCCGTAGCAGTCGCGCCATTTGAGTTCGGCGGCTTCTTGGAGACGTATGAAGACAGCAAATCGTCTGGTATTGGCGTGTCGATCAATCCATGCTTTCGCCCGTTCCAGGGTGGCGCGAGAGCCGATTACGGGAGACGAAGGGTCGGTTTCTGGAACGGAGTTTTCACCATCGGCAGCGTGGTTATTGGTTTCTGATGTGGTAGATGGTTTTTCTACGGACGAATAGGTCGGGTCAAAGATTTCAAATCCACGCTCCCACCCATTTCCATAAACTAAGTCGTTGTTAGGTTCTCCCTCCGTAAAAGCGGCCGTTGCGTAATGGTTTTCGGCGAGGAGTTCGGGCAATGTTTTGAATTTTTGGGGCAAGGGTCCCGTGTGTTTGCCCAGAAAACCGTGTTCGAGAGGATACAATCCGGTTAATAAAGACATGTAAGCCGCGGCTGGCTCGGGAGCGGGAGAGAAGGCGTAGGTAAAGGTTAAGGCAGTTTGAGAGAATTGATCGAGCGAGCGGGTTGTATCAGGACGGTTGGTGAATCGAGACATATTTTGGACGCCCAGTCCGTCAACGCCGATGATGATTAGGTTCGGGTGGGAACCATCTGTTGGTGGGGCGCCATGACTCCAGGGGCCGCTCATTAGCATGAGCGAATTCCCGCGGTCGATGGGGTAGACACCCAGCAGGGACTGCCAGAAAGGCTCTTTTTCTGCTCGCCAGCGGATGGTACACGTATGGACATCTTCGGTGATTTCGTCCGCAGGTACGACAAACTCTGCCCAGCCGGTGTCCCGCAAGCGGACAACAGCGGAGACCGTTTTTTTGTGTTTTCCGTACAAGACCGCATAGACGTAGATGCGAGATAGTTCGGCGAAATGGGGGTCGTTGTTGGGCTTTGCCCAACGTACAGTCAGACAACGGTTGGGATAGGGTTCCCAATCGAAAGATAGGGTCGTGTTCTCAGGCATGGATTTGGCGCGGGCGTATTCGTTGCCGATGCGGTAGACCTTTTCTTCGGAGGATGCCTTCGGACGGCTTTGTTCCAGGAGATCGAGCCAAGTTGTGGCGGATTGAGCGCTGACCATGCCGGCGGCTATCAGACCCGTAGCCCAAAGCACGCCCCAGAGGCGTTTCCCTGGTTCGCTTTGGAGGGCGGCGAAAAACGACAGCAACTTAAAGAATCCGTGGGCAAGGGCGAATACAGCCAGGTAAATGAGAGGTTCTACCTTTTCCAGTGCGGGATGTGGCCACGAGACCTTCCAGTCAGCCAAATAGGGGAGGAAAACAAGGGTGGCAATTTGAGAAAACGATTCGGTTACCCAAAAAGCCGCCCCTCGTACGGGTTTTAGGAAGGCGATTAGGGTGACGTAAGCCAATTGAGAAGCGGCGAATGCGGCAGCGGCGGCTACCGTCAGAGAGAGGGCGGCGTCATAACCTGCTGCAAAACCGTACGACGAAAGCGTCCGGTAGACGAATAGCCCGAAAGCAGCCGAAGCCCCGGACAAGGTAATGAAAAACCATCCTAGCGCTACCATGTCCTCCTGTTCCGTGTGCGTGTGGGTTTGTACCTATCGCCAGCCTTTGTTATGATCCGTATGCGGTGCCGAACCAATTCGGTAGTACCGATAAACATTATCAGATACTAACATGCAAGCCCGCAGGGAGGCTACTTCCCCGTGTTGGATTCTATTCTCCGAGCCATCTTCGGAACCAGCAGCGAGCGCCAAATCAAGCGGCTGATGCCGATTCTGGAAGAAGTGAGACGTCATGAGGCGCGTTGTGTTCGCATGACAAATGACGAACTGCGCGCCCAAACCGCTGTTTTTAAGTCGCGTCTTGCTCCCGCCTTGGCGCGTCACATCGCTGAAGTCAGCCAAATGGAAGAAACCGACGAAGAAGTGCGTCGGAAAGCCCTGATGAAACGCGTGCAAGAGGAGCTGGACCGCCTTTTGCCGGAAGCGTTTGCGGTGGTTTCTGAAGCGTCGAAGCGTGTGATTGGGATGCGTCCGTTTGATGTTCAGATTCTCGGGGGCATTGTGCTTCACCGAGGCTGCATTGCGGAAATGGTCACAGGGGAAGGGAAGACGCTCGTGGCGACGTTACCGGTGTATTTGAATGCCCTCACGGGGTTTGGCGTACATGTGGTGACGGTGAACGATTATCTGGCACGGCGCGACCGCGAATGGATGGGGCCGATCTATGAGTTTTTGGGTTTGACGGTAGGGCTGATTCAGCATGATATGGGCACGGCGGAACGGCAAGTGGGCTACCGTGCGGACATAACATACGGGACGAACAACGAGTACGGGTTTGATTATCTTCGTGACAACATGGCGGTGCGTCCGGAGATGCGGGTACAGCGCGATCTGAATTATGCCATTATCGACGAAATAGACTCGATTTTGATCGATGAGGCGCGTACCCCGCTGATCATTTCCGGCAGGCCTGAAAAAAGCACCGATATGTACTACAAAGTGGATGAAGTGGTGCGGCGGTTGCGGAAAGGTGTCCATTACGAGATTGAGGAGAAGGGGCACCATGTGATGTTGACAGAGGAGGGGATGGAAGCGGCGGAACGCATGCTGGGGGTGACGGACCTGTACACCGATGAGCATATCGGCACCGTCCACATGATTGAACAAGCGATTCGCGCACACAATTTTTATCGCAGGGACGATGAATATGTAGTGCGGGATGGGGAGGTGTTGATTGTTGATGAGTTTACCGGGCGGATTCTGGAAGGGCGTCGCTATTCAGATGGATTGCATCAGGCGATTGAGGCGAAAGAACGGGTGCCGATCCAGTTTGAATCGCAGACCATCGCGTCGATTACGTACCAAAATTATTTTCGCTTGTACAACAAAATAGCGGGTATGACCGGAACGGCGGCTACGGAAGCGAATGAGTTTGCGCAGATTTATGATTTGGAAGTAGTTCAAATTCCCACAAACCTGCCGCTGATACGCGAAGACTTGAATGATTTGGTATTTGCGACCGAAGAAGGTAAGTTCCGAAATGTGATCGAGGAGATCGTTCGGGTTCATGAGACGGGGCGGCCAGTGTTGGTGGGGACGGTTTCGATTGAGAAATCGGAAAAAGTAGCGAGCATGTTGGAGGCGCGGGGCATTAAGGACTTTGAAGTGCTTAATGCAAAACACCACGAACGCGAAGCAACAATTGTGGCGAATGCCGGCAAGCGGGGTGCGATCACAATAGCAACCAACATGGCGGGACGTGGTACGGATATGAAACTGGGGGAAGGGGTGCGCGAGTTAGGTGGCTTGGCAATCATTGGTACAGAACGGCATGAGTCGCGACGTATCGACAACCAACTTCGGGGACGTTGTGGGCGTCAAGGGGACCCGGGCACGACGCAGTTTTTCTTGAGTCTTGAGGACGAGGTGGCGCGTCTGTTCGGTGGGGACAAGGTAAAGAAGCTGCTGGACTTTTTTGGCAGTCAGCAAATGGATGATGAGCCGTTGAGCCAACGGATGGTGTCTCGAGCGATAGAACGGGCACAGCGGCAAGTGGAAGAGTACAACTTCGAGATCCGTAAACATCTGAAGGAATACGACGATGTGATGGATAAACAGCGGCGGATCATCTATGCGATTCGCCGAGAGGTGTTGGAAGACCGCGACGTAACGGCGCGATTGCACCAGATGTTCGAGAATGTGGTGCGGGACGCCGTGGACCAGTATGCCCCGGAGAATGTTTTGCCCGACGAGTGGGACTTGACGGGGTTGGCAACGCGTTTAAAGTCCATTTTTGGGTTTGCCCCCAATTTGGAAGCTGACGTTCCCGAGGTTTCGAATGGTGGTGAGCCTCAACCGCTCGCGGAGAGCATTATCTCGCAATTACTGGCGGAGTATCGGCGGCGAGAAAAGTTACTCGAAGAACATATTCGTGCTTCTTTGGAAGAACAAGCAGCCGCCGCGGGCAGGCAGGTGGATTGGAGTCGCGTCAATTGTGCCAAACTGGCGCGGAAGCGGGTTCACGACTTGGAATTGATGGTATTGCTTCGTGCGGTGGATGATAAGTGGATCGATCATTTGTATTCCATGGACTATCTTCGGGAGTCGGTGCGCTTGCGCGCATATGGCCAAAGTGACCCGCTTGTGGAATATAAACGGGAGGGGTTTGAGTTATTTCAGCAGATGATGGCTTCTATAGAGGAGACTGTGCTGCAAATGCTTTTCCGTTTGACGGACCCCGCTGTCATCCAATCCCGGGCGCGTCGAACGGGCGGTCCTCGACCGCAAGACGACCCGTATGCGCAGCTGGCTCATTATGCGTACGTGTCGGCTGATAAGCAACAGGATCGGAGCTTTGCCGCGTATGATACGAGTCGGTTTGCCTTGGCGGGGCAAGATGGGGCACGACGGCGCGGGTTGGGCGCTGGGGAATCTTCGGGGGAGGAGACGGCGGAGAAGCCGAAACGAGTGCCTTTACGCCACACGGGACCGCGTGTAGGTCCCAATGACCCGTGTCCTTGCGGGAGCGGAAAGAAATACAAGAAATGCTGCGGTGGCGTGTAGTTCGATTACTCCCGATTTTTATCCTTCTTTTTTGGCTCATCATGATGGGATGGCTTGCGCGCCGTACCGGGCTTTTCGAACGAATTGCCTCTCCCACCTCTCCCGATGACCGTGGTTCTGAGGTGTCGTTACCGACGGACGACTGGTACGGGATCTATGCACCGCAAGATTTGCAAGTGGGATTTTTGAACTTGGTGTCTATCCCGGGCATGCGGGAAGGGGAAGAGGGGGTGCAGGTGCGGGTAAGTTGCCGCATGGATTTGATGTTTTTGGGTACGGAAGCGGATATCACCGTATTGGGGTCGGCTTGGTTAAGCAAGACACAGGGGTTGACGGAGGCGGATGTGCGCATTCGTTCACAAGATGTGGAGTGGCGTGTTGAAGCCCAAGCGAAGGGTGATACGGTGGACGTGCAAATTCATACAGGGGGAGAGACGCTGCCGTTTGTGCTACCGGCATCCTCTTTTCGCTCGGTCTGGAGTCCCAATACGATAGCGGGGTTTGACCTTCCTGATTTGCATCCCGGTGAAGAAACGACAGTGGAAACACTCGATCCTTTTTCGATGGGGACAACACGTGCGCGTGTGAAGTGCCTCGGCGAGGAAGAAGTGAACGTGTTGGGACGAAGCACGCATGCGAAGGTGTTTTCGATAGAAATGAACACAATGATGACGCGCGCGTGGGTGGCGCAAGATTTCTCGAAGCAGGGCAAGGGCGAAATTATTCAGCTGGAATTACCGGTTGGGCTACTGCTCAAGAAGATCCGTCCGGAAGACGCGCTTGTGGCACCGACGGCTGAGGCAAAAGAGAGTCTTTTTCACCTCGCGGCGATACTTCCGAGTGGGCTCACGCCTACCCGTGGAGCACGGCGGATGGTATTGCAGGTTTCCGGCGTACCGTCGGGAATGATGCTTCCGGCGGACGACACGCAGAACGTGCAAGGGGACGGTCGCGTCGTGGTGCGCCAACTAGACCCGCCTCAGGAAGACGGGGTGCGTCCCGTGGGAGGTCCGGAGTGGGCGTCTGCGCTGGAATCGGACGTATTGGTTCAGACGGGGCATCCGGTGATTCAACAAACCGTCAAGGATATTTTGGGGGAGGAGCCCGGTATATGGTCGTCTGCGCTACGGATTTACGAGTGGGTTTGGGAAAACATACAAAAGGAGATGGTTCCGAGCATTCCCTCCGCTTTGGAAGTCTTGGAAAGCCGCGTGGGGGACTGTAACGAGCACACCGTGTTGTTTGCGGCTTTGGCACGGAGTGCCGGCATTCCGACGCGGATTTGTCTGGGCCTTGTTTGGAGCGAGGAAAACCAGGGTTTTTATTATCACGCCTGGCCGGAAGTTTGTGTGGTTTTGCCGAACGGTTCTTCCTGTTGGTATTGGATGGATCCGACGCTTGGGCAACCCATCGCTGATGCGACTCATATCAAACTGGCTTCGGGCGGCGTACGCGATTGGTTCAGTTTATTGCCGTTCATGGGGAGGCTGGAAATTGACGTGCTTGAACTGGAGTGACACGGGAATGCAACTCTTTTGCTCGCCGAGGACACGTAACGGGAAAACGTCATGATCCGACTGGAAGGTCTTACGAAACGGTTTGGGGAGAAACTTGCCGTAGATGGGTTGTCGCTCCAGATAGAGTCGGGGGAGTTTTTTTGTTTTTTGGGTCCGAATGGGGCGGGTAAGACGACGACGATTAAGATGGTTACGGGCTTGCTTCAACCTACCTCCGGCTCTGCGAACATCGGGGGATTTGATATCCAACGGGACCCCTTGAATGCCAAACTGTTGTTGGGATACATCCCCGATTCGCCTTTTCTCTATGAAAAGCTTACGGGTCGTGAGTTCATGCGGTTTGTTGCGGGTCTTTATCGGATGGATGAGGCGTATGCGGCGAAGAAAAGCGAGGAACTGTTGGAGCTTTTTGAAGTGCGCGACGTGGCAGACCAACTCACAGAAGATTATAGCCATGGGATGCGCCAGAAGCTTTCGTTTGCGTCTTGTTTTCTCCACGAGCCCCGTGTGGTGGTTGTGGATGAGCCGTGGGTGGGGTTGGATCCGAAGAACATCCGGTTTGTACGCAATTTTTTGAAAGAGAAGACGCGGGAAGGACTCACGGTGTTTATGAGCACGCATACGCTAGCGATCATTGAAGACGTTGCAGACCGGATAGGAATCATCCACCGTGGGAAACTGTTGCACACGGGAAGTCTGCCGGAGATCTTGGCGTTGGCGAGCAATCCGGGCAATTTGGAAGATGTGTTTTTGGAATTGACTCGGGAAGAGACCTGATGAGTCCGTTTCATGCCATGTTATGGGCGAAGTGGCGGGTGGCGGTGCACACGGCGGCATCTGTCCGTAACGAGTCGTGGCTAAAGATCGCTGTGGTGTCGGTCTCGGCGTTGTTATTGTGGTTTGGTGCATTTGTTGCGTTTCGAGAGGGTTTTGAGTGGCTTCGACGTTTTGATGTGTCTCCGGGGAAAGGCTTCGTGGGGATCGGCGACATTGTGATGTTGCGCATGGTGTCGGTTTTTTCTCTTGCGCTGTTTCTGATGTTGATTTTTTCGAATATTTTCATTGTGTTCTCGACGTTATATCGTTCCCGGGAGGTGGCGTTTTTGCTGCACACGCCGACGGGATACCGGGAGTTGTTTGTAGCGCGGTTTGTGGAATGTGTGATTTTCAGTTCTTGGGCGTCTGCCTATTTAGGGTCGCCGCTGGTGCTGGCATATGGGATCACAGCGAAGGCGCCGTGGATGTTTTACGTAGCTGCGGGCGCTTTCTATTTGCCG
>Ga0116165_1000252_pt1 | contig 46796 bp, 44 predicted proteins | sample AD_JPNMR1_MetaG_FD_89885 | JGI IMG/M metagenome (GOLD analysis project Ga0116165, IMG submission 89885) | Active sludge microbial communities of municipal wastewater-treating anaerobic digesters from Japan - AD_JPNMR1_MetaG | ecosystem: Engineered > Bioreactor > Anaerobic > Digestate | place...
AGTGAGAGGGGCAGAAACTGGCTCTTGCGCGCGCACTTTTTAAAAATACAGGAATATTAATACTTGATGAACCCACCTCCAATCTTGATCCTATTGCTGAATATGAATTGTTTTCAAATTTTAGCGATATATCAAAAGGTAAAACTTCAATTTTTATTTCACACAGGCTATCATCAACTAAATTCTGTGACCATATTTTTGTAATAAATAACGGTGTTATTGCTGAAGAAGGAACTCATAGAGAATTGATGGCTGAAGGCGGCCTGTATGCTGAGATGTTTGAATCACAACTTAAATTTTACCGGGATACTGGGGTAAATTATGAATTATATAAAAAATAAATTAAAAGCACCATTTGAAATTTTTCATCTTATTTATAAAAATTCTCCAGGATATTTTATTTTTTTCATCCCGCAGGTAATTTGCTCAGCTGTTTTACCCTGGTTATATGTTTATATACCCAAATTAATTATCGAAGCATTAACCGGAGGAAGAAATTATAATGAAATATTTTTAATTATAATATTTTTCTGTGGAGCCGGTTTAATTCTAAATCTGTCTATAGGATATCTTAATAAGAAAATTAGTTATTATACAGAGTATTTTAGCCTGAAATTGTCCTTTGAAACAGGAAGACTTGTAATGAATTTAAGTCTGTCTGAAATTGAAAACACTTCAGAACGTGATAATATCTGCCTTGCCGGAAATGCTTCAGAAACTATTAAATTGTGCGATATTACAGGAAAATTAATTCAAAATATTATAACTCTTATCGGGTTCATAGGTATTATCTCTATTTTGAATATAAAATTTTTTATATTGGTTGCTATTTTATTTATAGTAAAAATCATATTTACTTCCATCAGTTACAAGGCAAATATTATCCTTCGTACACAGACTGCACAAAATGAACGAACGGGAAACTATCTTACTAATCTCTGTTATTTCAATGAAGGCGCATCTAAAGAAATACGTTCAAACTGCATTCAATCATGGTTTTTAAATAAAGTAAAAGGTTATAGAAACAAACTGGTAGAATTACAGCTCAGGGGATTCCGCCGGAATTTGATTTTTGACAATGTATGCTATTTCGTCGTTTTATATTCTTTGGAGCTTATCCGTTTATTATATTAATAAAGTAATTTCAATAGCTGATTTTACTCTTTATTTTTCTACTATAACTGCAATGAGCAGCACTTTAGGTATTATTACTGACCTGGTAGCAGAATATAATAAACAACTGAAAAATTCAGCTGATTTTAAAAAGCTGAAATTTTTGTCAGAACAGAATGATGATAAGTTATTGTCGGGGGTCAGTCCTTTTATTGTACCAACTGATATTGAGATTAATTTTTCAGATGTATGGTTTAAATATCCGGGATGTGATTGTTATGTTCTTCGCAATATAAATATTAAAATATCCGATCGTGAAAAATTAGTTATTGTTGGATATAACGGTTCAGGAAAAAGTACGTTTATAAAGCTCTTATGCAAGTTCTACCGGCCATCCAGTGGGAAGATTACGCTGAATGGAAAAGATATCTGGGAAATACCAAATGAACAATACTATAGAATTTTAGGTGCAGTATTTCAAGATTTCGCTTTACTTGCATTTACAATATCTGAAAATATAACGATGAGTGAAAATGATGAGAATATTTCTGATGTTCTTGAAAAATCCGGGCTTTCTGAGTTTATAGCAAATTTAAATGATGGAGAAAAAACTTATATATCAAAAAAATACTCTTCAAAAGGTATAGAACTTTCAGGAGGGCAAGGACAAAAAATAGCACTTGCCCGGGCGTTATATAAGAATGCGCCGGTTTTGATACTTGACGAGCCGACAGCAAGCCTTGATGTAAAAGCTGAAAGTGAATTGTATGAAAATTTCATGAAGACAGCATTTGACAAAACTGCGATATTTATATCTCATCGTTTAGCTGCGTCTCAAATAGCGGACCATATAGCTGTATTTTCAAACGGTAAAATAGTTGAATATGGTACTCATAAGGAGCTTATTGCAAAAAATGGTTTATATGCTGAAATGTTTGAAAAACAGAGGAAGCCATATATTTAAGATTTAGAATATACCGTATAAAGATTTTTAAGGTTAGATTACAATCAAAAAAATAAAATTAGCGATACTTGATAGCAAGATCAAGAAGGGAAAAATATGTATGATTGCGTTCCAGCTCCCTACCCTTATCATGCAAATTTAGCGGAAGGGTTGACACTGTCTCCTGCACGATGCGGATGACAGGGTTCGGATGGAAGCACCGGAGATCTTCCGCGTCCTCGGCAAACGCAGACCGGAGTTCGTCAGGCCGTATGTTGAATTGCTTCAGCAGATATCGGAAACCGACGATAACCGAGTCGTAAAGTTTCACTGCTTAGGTGCGATCAAGGCAACGGAATCATAGCGCTGTCTGCTTTTGTCAATTACATAAATAACAATGAGGATTATGATAATGATGCGCAAAAATTAATGAATGGAGTAATTATAAGCATTCAAGAAGAGAATCTATACGGTCTTATTACAAACATAATTATACAGCGTGGTGTATTTTCATGTTAAAAGAAAGTTTATTTCCGATCCTGGAATTTGATTCAAACAAGCAAGCCAAGATTCAACCTTCGAGTATTATCAATAAGCCACCAGTACCTAAAGCATGCGTTATTACTTTTTTTAAGGAAGTAATCCATAAAAAATTAGAATCCGGTGAATTGAAGCAAATTGGAATAAGCCCTACGGAAACAATAGATATTCCGGTTTATAAAACAACATACAATGGTTGTCCTGTAGGTTTGGTTGGCGGTTTTGTAGGAGCAGCTGGTTCGGCAGCGTTGCTGGAAGAATTGATAGCATCGGGATTTGAAAAATTTATAGTTTGTGGTGGCGCCGGTGTTTTGAAAAGGGGAATTCAAGTAGGTCATTTAGTAGTACCCTATTCTGCTGTGAGAGACGAAGGGGTATCATATCATTATATTGAGCCTTCACGCGAAATAGAATGCAACCCCGATGCTGTAAGGGCTATTGAGAGAGTATTAAATCAAGAAAAAATTCCATTTATTAAGGCAAAAACATGGACAACTGATGCTATTTTCAGGGAAACTGAAGCTAAAATTGAAAAAAGAGTTGCAGAAGGCTGTGTTACTGTTGAAATGGAAGCAGCAGCATTCTTTGCCGTATCAAAATTCAGAAATGTTTTATTGGGACAAATTTTATACGGTGGAGACGACTTGAGCGGAATCGAATGGGATAGACGCTTATGGAACAGCAGAGAAATGATAAGGATTAATCTTGTAGACGTATGCTTAAAAATAGCTACACAATTGTAATTTAGGTGCCTCGAAAAGCGATTTTTCAATAAAGACCGAAAAAACCATTGGCATGTTCCCGCGAACAGATATAAATATGATAATATAATTATTCGGCGGTGTAAAACATGAATGAGTATTTTCAAAGCAGATTCAATAGACACCCATAGAAGTAATAAGTGGCGATTATTATTTTGGTTCTGATAATGGAACGGCGCAAATATTGGAGAATTTAAAAACCATTCCCTTGTCTATAGTAAGGATGACATATGAATATCAGTAATTATAAAAAGTATATTTCGGCAGAAACAATGTTGGGACCAAACTGCGTAAGGATTCTTGGAGAGTTGTTCGACAAATATCCTTTGCGGCTTACATCGGATGATTTGGTTCTTGATTTGGGATGCGGAACGGGGCTGACAAGTCTTGTGATCGCAAAAGAGACCGGAGCAGAGGTTTATGCAGTTGACCTATGGATCAGCGCAGAAGAAAACGGGAAACGATTTGCCGAATGGGGGATTTTAGGCCGGGTAACACCGATATGCGAAGATGCGAATAAATTGCATTTTAATGAAAGACAGTTCAATGCTTTGGTCAGCATTGATTCATATCATTATTTTGCAGGCGAGCAGGGATTTTTCCAAGAAAAAATTCTTCCGTTTATGAAAGGTGGCGGAGTAGTTTTAATTGGTATTCCCGGCTTAAAGGATGAATACGCAGGCCGCTCCGAAGAACTTCTATCCGATTGGCTTGGCAAGGAAGCCTATATGTTTAAAAGTCCAAAACTCTGGAAAGAGCTTATTGGCAGCCATGACAGAATCGAATCAGTGGCAACATGGGAAATGGATTGCTTTGAAGATGCATGGAATGAGTGGCTTGCAGTTGATAATGAGTACGCACACGGCGACAGGCAATACTTTGAAACAATTATCAAACCTTATACTTGCTTTGTTGGTATATATGTAAAGTTAAAAAAGTAATGGAAGGCTAATCTGTAAAACTTTGAAAACAACGGATTAATTATTTTTTATTGCTGATGTTGCGTAGGACGAAAATGAGGAAAAGAGGAAATGCTGATTTTTTAAATTTAATATTTAATAAAAAGGAGTACGGATATGGATAAAAATTCAGAGATTACTAAATCAAAAGTAAAAGAATTACAGCTGATTATAGCGGTTATTGGTGTATTTGCTGCCGTGTTTGGCGTGTCAATGTTTAATCAGCATTTGCTCATGTCGTTTTCTTTACCAATACGAATGATTCTCATGATCGTCTTACAATGGGTACTTTTCATCGTTCCGGGGATATTCATGATTGTGAATAAGGAAACGCTTGCAGACATCGGCTTCAGAAAGGAAAAGGTACTGCAGCAAATCGGCATTGGCGTGTTGCTTGCGTTAGCCATGTCGTTCGTTTTAACGCTCGCGCCAATTTTGCTGGGGTTTAAAGATTTGGTTGGAAACACGGCATATACCGAGACATGGAAATTTGTTTATCAATTTGTTTATGCAATACTGGGAGTTGCCCTTGCAGAAGAACTAATTTTTAGAGGTTACATATTTAATAAACTTTTAAAAATCAAGAACTCTAAGTGGTTTGCAATCATAATATCATCTGCGCTGTTTGGATTATTCCATATATTTAATGGGGATGTCCTGCAGGTTATCGTAACAGCATTACTTGGATTTCTATTCTGTATATTCAGAGAAAAAATAAAAGGTTGCACGTTGCTCTCCTTAATTATTGCCCATGGGTTATACGATGCAATGATTGTATTGTGGGTTTCAATATTATAATTGAACTCGGACCGATAAATGTGAAATGCTTTTATGAGCGCGAAATATGCTGTATGGTTATAAAAGCAAAAGGCCGCGTTCTTACACCGCTACTTCATGACAGGCAATCCGTATTTATGAAACGCCGCAATCAATTTATTCCAATGGGGCGGAAAGTCGCTTGCCATATGGAATAGCAATTTCCACTGCGCGTATGGCTTTTTCTCATTTAAAAGAATATCATAAAGTAAGAAACACAATGAAAATTTGAGCCGGCATGAATGATTGCATTTTGCGAAATTCCTTTACATTGATCGGAAAACACGGTAAGCTGAATTATCCGGCGATAATCGGTCCATCCTCGCAGAACCGTATACGCAATAAGACAGATTTGAAGAAAGGAAAACTTATGTTTATATACAAAAGTTGCGCAGAAGTAGCCATAGACGCCATATATGAAGCCTTCATCGGCGGGTTCGCGGATTATATTATTAAGTTCGAAATATCAAAAGAGAATTTCCAAAGAAACTTTTTTGGACCGGAGGGCAACAGCCGCGAATATTCCGTGATCGCGTTTGACGATGACAAACCGGTCGGGCTTATCTTGGGCGGCATAAAGGTCTATGAAGGGATAAAAACGCTTCGCTGCGGAGCGCTTTGCGTCCTTCCGAATTACAGGGGAACCGAAGTCGGGCACAAACTGTTTGAGCTTCACAAAGAAATCGCGCTGGAAAACCAATGCAGGCAGATGTTTTTGGAGGTTATCGCGGGCAATGAGCGGGCGGTAAACTTTTACAGGAAAAAAGGCTACGAAAAAGTGTACGATTTGGTTTATTACACCCACAGCAGTCCGGCCGATATCGACGCCGCTTTGCCGGTCGGATTTACAGTGAAAAGAACAGACATCGACGTTTTGCGGCTCTTTCGCGATAAAACCCGGGACATTCATATAAACTGGCAAAATGATTTTGATTATACCGGTTACTTTGACGAGCAGAGATACTACGGCGTATTTAAAGACGCGGTTATGGTGGGCGGACTTAGCATCCATCCCGCGGGGAGAATCAGTTATCTGTATGTTGCCCCGGAATTCCGGAATATGGGCGTTGGGCGCGGGATTCTCCATCAGGCGGTTCGGGAGTTGAATCTAAAAAGATTGGCAATCAGCTTTCCCAATAACGCTTCGCTTGCGGGTTTTGTAAGACGCCTGGGCTTTTTGAAAGAGTCGATTGCGCAGTACGAAATGTATTTGCCAATATAATTCCGACATAAAAATATCGTAAAATTATGAAAAAGCCTTGTATTTCAAGGCTTTTTGTTTTATAATTCGTTATAAAGCCGAGCATGCTCCGCTTTTTATCGAGCGGCAACTGTAATGCTATCTGCGCTTTAAAAGAGGGTTTCGACATGAGTAGTGTGAAAAGGATAAAATGCGTCAGCGTCAACTGCTACATCGTATCGGAAGGGGATTTTGCCGTTCTGGTCGATACCGGGAAGAAGAAATACCTAAAAACCGTCATGGACGCCTGCGAGCCGTATAAAATTAAACTGATCCTGCTGACCCACGGGCATGACGACCACGCCGAAAACGCCGCCGCGTTGTCGGTAAAACTGGGGGTTCCCGTCGGCATGCATAAAGCGGATGAAAACCTGCTTGCGTCTGTCCGCAATCAACCCTTGTCGGCCGGCGGCTTTTTTGGGAAGATGATATTATCCGCCGCCCTTAAAGAACCTGCGGAAAGAAAAAGGAGCACGCTTGCGCCGTCGGTTTTTTTCGAAGACGGAGACGATTTGACCGAGTACGGTGTTTCGGCAAAAGTAATCGGGCTGCCGGGACATACGAAAGGCTCGATCGGCATTGACGTCGGCGGGAAAGATTTAATCGTGGGCGACGCGCTGATGAACATTTTTTATCCGACCGTTTCCATGTGTATCACGACGAAAAAGCCATGCTGGACAGCGCGCGAAAAATAACCGCGCTTGGAGAACGAACCGTCTATTTCGGTCACGGACGACCGACGAGAAACAGAGTATGGGTGAAATAGAAAATTTTATGTTATGAATTGAGGTGTTTTTGCGTTGGTCAAATATATCGCTTTGCTCCGCGGGATTAACGTAGGCGGAAAAAACAGCATTTCGATGAAGGAATTGAAAGCCGCGTTCGAAGAAAACGGATTTGCCAATGTCGCTACGTACATTAACAGCGGCAATGTTTTGTTTGATTGCGCGCAAACGGACGAAGTTTTGCTGGCGGCGCGCTGTGAGGAAGTTATTGAGAAGAAGTTTGGCATTCCGGTCCGCGTGGCGGTTTTTGCCGCGGAAAAATTAAGAGAAGCGATCGCCCATGCTCCTTCATGGTGGGGAGATGCGCCCGACGAAAAGCACAACGCCATATTCGTGATTCCGCCGGTTTCTGCCGCAGAGATTGTCGCCGAAGTCGGGGATATAAAGCCCGAATACGAAAAACTGGACGTTTATGAAAGCGTGATCTTCTGGTCGGCGAGCATAAAGCATTTTTCGCGAACCAGATGGTCAAGAATCGTGGGCACAAATGCGTACCGGCACGTGACCATCCGCAACGCCAATACGGCAAGAAAATTATCGGAGCTGGTTTCGGTTCGGTGACGGCGCCGGACGGTGCGGGCAATAGCGATACAGCGGAGGGGGCATCATGAAAATCATAGCGTTGGTGGAGAACCGTTCCGATTGCGAACTAAAGCCGAGACACGGGCTTTCGCTATACGTTGAAACAAAGAACCATAAACTGCTGTTTGATTTGGGTCCTGACGATACCCTGTTTGATAACGCCAAAATGAGAAACATCGATCTTTCCGATATCGATACGGTCGTTATATCGCACGGACACAGCGACCACGGCGGCGCTTTGGCGCGTTTTCTTAAAGAAAACGCAAAAGCGAAAATCTATATACAGCGGAGAGCCTTTGAACGGCATTACAGCAGGTTTCTGTTTTTAAAAGCCGACATCGGACTGGACAGGCAGTTGAAAAATCATCCGCAGGTAATTCTTTTGGACGGCGACGCTGAAATCGATCAGGAATTGAGCCTGTTTGTCGTGAATCGGATCGAAAAATGCTGTTCAAGCGCCAACGATTCGTTTTATGAAGGCGGTCAAAAGGACGTTTTTCTGCACGAGCAGAATCTTATGATACGGGAAGAACAGACGGCTGTTTTAATCGGATGCGGTCATATCGGCGTTGTCAATATTATGGAAAAAGCGCAAAGCTTTGCGCCGCAGATTTGCGTGGGCGGATTTCATCTTTTCAATCCGCCGACCAGAAAAACGGCGGACAAACGGTTCTTGGACGAAATCGCCGAAAATCTGAAGAAATACCCGCAGGTACGGTTCTTTACCTGTCATTGCACCGGCAAAAAGGCGTATGACTATTTGGCCTCGAAACTGCCGAACCTGCATTATCTATCCTGCGGGAACGTGATTGAATAAAGAAGTTTACGGTTCGGTTTCGATATATAAAAACACCCTGTTTGGTCTTTCTCCAGACAGGGTGTTGTTTTTTACGCGCCAAACGTCCAGCCGAAGTCGTTGTGATAAATCATTTGCCTGGTCATGCCGCCGTCAATGCAGAAGTCCTGTCCGGTGATAAATCCCGCTTTGTCGCTGCAAAGGTAAAGCACCATGTGGGCGATGTCCAGCGGGTTCCCCACTCTTTTCACGGGATGCTGCTCGGCATCCGGTCCTTCATAGACTTGAAAGCCGGTATCTATCCAGCCGGGGGAAATCGAGTTGACGCGCGCCTTGCCGGCAAGCGTAATCGCCAGGGCGTGCGTCAGCGCGGATATCGCACCTTTCGCCGCGGTATAGCTTTCGGTGTTGGGCTGGCTCATTCTGGCTCTGGTTGACGAAATATTGACGATGCTCGCTCCTTCGTTCAAGTGATTCAGAAAAAGTTTCGTCAGCATAAAGGGAGCGGTCACGCCGACCCGCAGGACGTAGTTAAAGTCGTCGTAGGAGCAGTCCATAAGCCCGCCTTTTGAAAGCATGGCGTTGTTAATCAGATAATCAACGCCTTTATAGTCGCGGATTACTTTTTCCGCAAACGAACGAAGCGTATTCTCGTCGGCGATGTCTCCGACAAAGTAATCGTTCTCAAGCAGATCGATGATGCAAACGTTGGCGCCGTTTTTCCGGAATTCATCGCAGATGGTTTTTCCGATTCCCGAAGCGCCGCCGGTTACGACAACGGTTTTATTTTGAAAATCCATAAGTTCCTCCGTTTTTTGTCAGGGGCGGTATGCGGCGCAAACCGAGCAGTTGCGCCTTTCTTTCGCTTTATACAGCGCTTGATCGGTGTTTCGTATAAATTCTTCGATGGATACGTTGTCCGACGGAACGACGGTGTTGACGCCCAAACTGATCGTCACATGTTTTGCGGCTTCGGAATACATGTGCGGCAAGGCCTTTTCCTCCACGCCTTTTCGGATTTGTTCGGCGAGATTCCACGCCTTTTCTTTGTCCGTATATGGAAGCACGATGATCAATTCGTCGCCGCCGTACCTTGCCACTTTATAGGTCGGATCTTTGGCGTACATGGTTAGAAGGTTCGCGATTAACTTAATGCAGCGGTCGCCGGCCGGATGTCCGTAATGGTCGTTATATTCCTTGAAGTAGTCGATGTCGATCATAATAAGCGACAGGGGCGTTGAATGCTGCATGCAGTTGTCCCATTCATCCCGCAGTACGGACTCAAAACTCAAGCGGTTGGTTATCCCGGTTAAGCCATCGGTTTTGGAAATCATCTCCAGCTTTTGATTGGCTTCCTGCAATTGCTTGTTGATCCGTTTTAATTCTTCGTTTTTCTGCAGGATGGTCTTTTTGTTGATAAAATCCTCCACCTGCTTTTGATACCGCATGTACGCGATGGCGCACGCCATGACGACGAATGCGGTCGAATTCACCGAGTTTCCGTATATGAGCTGTTTGGATTCCTGAAAATACGGCATGGCGATCAGGAATAAAACGTGAACGACAAAATAAACGAAAAATAAAACGTGCGGCTTAATAACCGGCATGATGGCAATCGATATGACCGCGATTGTATATACGATGACTTGTCCGTTCGACAATTGGTCCAACAGGGATATTCCCGCGCACCAGAGCAGCACAAAGCCGATGAATAAAGTGCCGACAGCGCGGATGCGCGAAGAATTTTTCGCCACATCGGCCCCCAGCCTCATAAAGGCCGCCAGAAACCCGATCATGAACGGGGAGGCAGCGTATGAAGGTCGTTATTTTGGCGGGCGGATTCGACACGAGAATCAGCGAAGAATCTCACCTGAAACCCAAACCGATGATCGAGATCGGGGAAAGGCCCATTTTGTGGCACATTATGAAGATATACTCGCACTACGGATTCAACGAGTTTGTGATATGCCTGGGCTATAAAGGCTACCTGATTAAGGAGTATTTTGCGAATTATTACCTCCATGCTTCGGATATTACCTTTGATTTCGGACGTGACAACAATATCACCATCCACAACAATGTTTCCGAACCCTGGAAAGTTACGCTGATCGACACGGGCCTTTATACGCCGACCGCCGGAAGAATCAAGGCTGTCGCGCCTTATTTGAACGGCGAAACCTTTATGCTTACATACGGCAACGGCGTTGCCGACGTTGACCTGAACAGGCTGCTGGCGTTTCATAAACAGCACGGAAAACACGCCACCATGACGGCCGTGCAGCCCGGCGGAAGGTACGGCGTTCTGGAAATCGAAGCCGATAAGAAAATCAGGGCGTTCCGCGAAAAGGCAAAGGAAGACGGCGGCTGGATTAACGGCGGATTCATGGTGCTGGAACCGCAAGTACTGGATTATATTCCGGATTATGGTCTTGCTTTTGAAAAGGAGCCGCTGGAAAATCTGGCGCAGGACGGTCAGCTAATAGCGTATAAGCATACGGGTTTCTGGCAGTGCATGGATACCCAGCGGGATAAAAATCTGCTTGAGCATCTATGGGCGAACAACCAGGCTCCCTGGAAAATATGGTGAGGAACAAGCATCATGACAATCAGTGTTATCGGTCTGGGATTCGTCGGGCTGACTACGGCGCTCGGTTTTGCGCATTACGGCAAAAAAGTGTTCGGCATTGATGTTAATAAAGAGAGAACCGCTATGATTCAAAACGGCGTGATTCCGTTTTACGAGCCGTATCTGAAAGAGGTTCTCGGAAAGACATTGAACAAAACCTTCTTTCTCACGGACGACATCGAAAAAGCCGTCGGCGAAAGCGACTGCATCTTTTACTGCGTCGGCACGCCGTACGGCGAGCATGGTCAGGCGGATTTGCGCTATTTGTTCGCGGCGATTGATTCGACTTTGCGGGCGATTTGCGATAAAAAATTCCGCGTGCTGGTCGTAAAGTCAACCGTTCCGCCCTCCACGACAAGCGAAAAGGTTGTTCCGTACATAAAAGAAAAATACGCCGGTTTGATTTCCCAAATCGGCGTCGCGAATAATCCCGAGTTTTTAAGAGAGGGGCATTGCTGGGAGGACTTTATCCACGCGGACCGGATTGTCCTGGGCTGCGAGGACGAGGCGTCCGCGCAGGTTCTACGAGAACTATACAGCGATTTTCAATCGCCCGTATTTGTTGTCAGCCGGAATACGGCGGAGTTTATCAAGTACCTTTCCAACACGCTGCTTGCGACCATGATCAGTTTTTCAAACGAAATGTCTTTGGCGGCCGACCAAATCGGTCAGATCGATATAAGCGGGGCCTTTCGGATTCTGCATATGGACAAGCGGTGGAACCATTCGCAAATGGCGTCTTATGTCTATCCCGGCTGCGGTTACGGCGGGTCCTGCATGCCCAAAGACACAAATGCCTTTTACGCGCAGACGAAAGAAAAAGGCTTTGAGCCGCAAATATTAAAAAACGTCATCGCTTTAAACGAGCGCATGCCCTATTATATCGCGCAAAAGATAATCAGAAGGGCGGCCAAGCATGAAAAAATCGGCATTTTGGGGCTCTCCTTTAAGCCGTTTACCGATGACGTGCGTGGCACCCCTGCCGCGAAAGTGATAGACGAACTGATCAAAGCGGATTACCGCAATATATACGCTTATGACCCTTTCGCGATGAAGACGTTCCAGGAGTGTTACGCTTACAACGTCACCTATCAAAACAGCCTTGAGGAATTATACGAAACGGCGGACATTATCGTAATCACGACCGCATGGCCGGAGTTTAAAAAGGTGTCGCAGCTGGGGCAAAAACCGATCGTGGATTGCCGCTATATGCTGTAAGGAGTTTTTATGAAACCAAAGGTTACGTTCCTGTTAAGGGCGTATAATGCTGAGAAATATATCGCGAAAGCCATCGAAAGCGTCCTAAACCAGACAGACGGCGATTTTGAGTTTTTCATCCGAAACAACGGTTCGACCGACAGAACCGGAGAAATCATGAAAAGCTATAAAGACAGCCGGATTGTTTATTTGGAGAACAAGGTAAACTGGAGACTGGACCCGGGAGAAAGCGGCTGGTGGCCGGCGTTTCGTGGGGAATACGTTGCGATTATAGACGCCGACGACTATTTGGATCCCCGCTTTGTTGAAATTATGTACGCGGCCGCCAAGAAATGGGACGCGGACCTGACCGTATGCGGTCACATTGCGTTTTTAGAAGAAAACCCGGATACGAGAGCAGCCCGCATTCCGCCGGAAATTGCGACGAAAAACCTAAAGGACTTAAAAGACATATTCGTAGACCTGTACCGTACGTTAAGAACGGTTTGGGGCAAGCTGTACAAAATCGATTTTTATCTTGAGCACTATGCCTTCGCGATGAACTGCCCCATTCATGGCGGTTCGATCGATACCTATTCCGTATTGGGCTATTTGCAGAAATGTCGGTCCTTTGCCTCGGTAGGACAAGCTTTATACTATTATTGCGTACGCGATAACTCCAATTCGCGGCCTCAGGCAGTCGAACTTACAAAAATCAAAGAGGCCGAGTACCTGTTCAACAGAGGGCTGGAAACCCTGCATGCCTTGAATATCTGGACGCAAAAGAATCAGGACTCGCTTTACATGATTCATAAAAGCCATATCGAAGGGCTGCGCGACCTGGTGTTCAGATCCCAAACCATGATGCCGATCGAAAAAGTCCGGTATTACGAGGCGATTTTGAACGACCCGCTGTATGCGTATTACGCGCTGCCTTATCCGGTAAGAAGGCAAACGCTAAAACCGTTTATGACTGATTTGGAAAACATTTTTGCGGATGAACTGGACGCGTACGTCGTCGGCAGACAGGCGTATCTGGCGCGGTATTATTTATGCGACAAAGAAATCCGCAGCGGTCAGATAAACGTGTTGACGCTGCCCAGACTGCTGTCGGTCGTCAGCGACCGCAGGAATCAGCATATGATCGGAACCGAATTGCTTGCTTTAAAGTGGCAGGTGAATTCGGAAAGCATCCGCAGTTTCCTGAAAAAAAGCGAGAAAGAGCGGACGGCGGCTTTTCAGGACATCAAAGCGATCCGGGAGGTTTTCTCGCAAAGCGACAATCCGGAAAAATACCACGCCGACATCGAGTTGATTCAGGATTATATCCTGGAAAATCGGTGGGAAGACGCTTTGAACCTGATGAATGAGGTATCCGCGAACCATCCGCTTTCCAAAGAATGTTTATACTTACGAATATATTTGTCCTATCAGTTCGGCGAACTGGCAATCGCGATGGACGCCTGCAATATCGCTTTGTTTTTCTGGAAGGATGACGAGGATATCTTCGCAATCGCGCAAAATTTAATTCGTGAAATCAACAGAGAGGATTACGTTTTATGAGCGACAAACCGCTAATCAGTTTTATTGTGACCGTCTATAATCTGGAAAAGTATATTGCAAAATGTTTGGACAGCATCCTCAATCAAAACTTCGACGATTACGAAATCGTGGTTGTGGATAACGCATCCACCGACAACAGCGCGAGAATTTGTCAAACTTATGCTGAGAAATATCCGGATAAAGTCAGATTCTATCAGGTTCCAAAAGAAATGGCCGCTGCCGGAACCGCCCATTACTTTGGATTTAATTTTGCACATGGCGAGTATGTGCAGTATATTGACGGGGATGACCGATTAAAGGAAAACTGTTTGCGTGAGATTGCGGATCTTATCATTACGAAAAAGTCGGATATTATCATGGGCCGCTATGAATGTTATCTGGAAGACAGCGGCGAGAATAGGAACAACATCGTCGACGCGGCCTTTGAAGCGGATAAAATCAATAACGTTTCCTATGACCAGGCATTGATTTATTTAAGCACCCTGCCCAACTTTCACGGCGTTCTTTGGCGGTATGTTTTCAGAAAATCCTTATTTGCGAAAAGTTATAAAAACGTCGGAGGTCTTTTCCATTTCGCGTTTTCTTCCAATATATATTCCGATGGAATTATGCTGATTAAATTATTCTTAAACGCGAACTCCATTACTTTTCTGGACAAAGTGATCTACATATACACCAGAAGAGTGGACGGCAGCGGAAAAGGACGTCTTGATTTGGTAAATCTTTCAAAGAATTCGATTATTTCTGTTTTACATGGGCTATATATTTTAATCAGCCTGAAACCGAAAGGCGGCAAACGCGTTTACTTAATCAATAAAATAAACTACATCTTTGAGTTTTACAAATCCGGGCTTGCCTATATAAGCGAACAACAGTATCCCGAGATTGCGCAAATCTTAGAAGAAAACATAGAACTGCTGGAAGGACTGAAAGACTGCGGCATTGCGGAACTGCAGGACTTTTACAACCTTATCAAGCAATACGGGTGTCTGAACGGAGCGATTGCTTTTTCTAATCAAATGCATAAAAGCTTTTTCAAGCAGGTAGAACAGAGAGATCGTGAAAACTTGTATTTAATACCGAACGGCAGAAAAGCAATCTCCACGCTCAATTTGCTCCGTCAAAACGGGTATCGTTTGCGCGCTATTTTTGACAATGATCCGCGAAAACAAGGGCTTCTTTATGAAGAGGTGCTTTGCTGTTCCCCACAGGAAATAGCGGCATGGGACGAAACGCGGAAGAGCAGCGCAACCTTTATAGTTTCTGCAATGGACAAATCGCTTGTAAAGATTCTCATTAATCAGCTGAAGGGCTACGGCATTCAGGACACCCAAATAATTGTTAAGGAGTAAGGTTATGCGTATTCCTGTATCCATCATTCTTTCAACCTATAACAGGCAGGAGTATCTGGAGACTGCGATTCATAATATTCTGAATCAAACCTTTGGCGATTTTGAGTTCATTATCATTAACGACGGCTCGACTGACCAGACGGCGCAGATTTGCCAGCGCTTCGCGCAGGAGGATCCGCGCATCCGCTTTATCAATCTTGAAAAAAACGGCGGCTTATCTCGTGCCCGGGAACTGGGTGTCCGGTCGGCGCAGGGAGAGTATTTGACTTTTATTGATGACGACGACATCTGCGAAAGCAACATGATTGAGTTTTTATACAACCTTGCGGTTGAGAATCAGGCGGACATCAGCATCTGCGGCGGCGTCAACGACTACGGGGATAGAATAGAGCCTGTCTTTGTTTATGATCAGCTGTATGTCTTGAATAAAGTGGAAGGGCTTGACGAGTATTTAAAACGTGAAAAGTTCAACACCGCGCCGGCTACGAAGCTTTTTAAACGAACGCTGTTTGAAAAAGTATCTTTTTTAAGTAATGTCAAAGTTGACGATATCCATGTCATGTATAAGGTTTTCGCGGAAGCGGAAAGAGTTGTTGCGCATGGAAAACCGCTGTACCGCTGGGTGAAGCATGGCCAGAACCTGACCAGTTTTATTCAGACGAATAAACTCAAACCCGAAATTTTGGATGAGTATATTCTCATGCAGAAGCAGAGAATTGAATATTTGTCAAAGAAAGTTCCCGAAATTACTCCCCGCGTTCGATATGCCGCCTGGTCGTATATGATTTCGATGTGCAACAAGATCAAAACATACCATTGCGACGACTGCGAAAAGCAGTACGAGCAAATGATTCAAATTTTAAAAGAGAACTTAGACGAGTTTGAGAACTCGCTGTTTATAACAGAACGCGAGAGAGAGTTATTAAATCTGTATGTGAAAAATGGAGTATAGCATGCGTATTAATTTTGAGGAAATCCTATCACTGCTGCTGTGTATAAAGAAAGACGAGAGTTTATATCATCATCCGGTAATTTTATACGGCGCCGGTGTGGGCGGTGAATATTATATAAAATATCTGCAGCGGTTTAATATAAAGCCTGCCGCGATATGCGATACCTATAAGGCGGGACAAAGCCTTTTGGGATATACCGTTTGCAGCATAGAGGATGTTTTGGAGAAATATCAAAACCCCAAGATTATCATAACCTCTTCTCGTTTCTATGAGGAAATCAAAAAGCAGCTGCTTTTATATTTTTCAGAAGACGCGCTGTACTCGTTTTCATCTCAGATGACGGTTGAAGAAATCGGTGAATATAGGGAATTTGTCCGTAACAATATGGATGCGCTGAATACGCTCTACCAGCAGCTGGCGGACGAAAAATCACGAAAGACTTTGATAAATGTGCTCAAAGGAAGAGTTACAGGCGATAATCAATGGGTTTTAAAGTCCTATGCGGCCGACCAGTATTTTGCTGAGGATGTTGTTTCTCTCGGGACGGACGAAAGCTTTGTTGACGGCGGAGCATATGTGGGGGACACGGCGGAGGTTTTTATTAAAAAGACAAAAAATCAATTTGATAAAATTTTCTGCTTCGAACCGAGCACGAACAACTTTGAGCGTCTATCTTCATTTAAGAAAAATTGCCAACAGGACCCTCGAATCGTATTATATAAAGCCGGGCTTTATTCCGAAAATACCCGCTTGGGATTTACTGACCAGTCATTATCCCCGAGCAATGCACTATGCGCTTCGTCAAGCGACTTTGTCGATGTGGTCGCAATAGATCAGACAATTCATGAAAGAGTTACTTTTATAAAATTGGACATTGAGGGAGCCGAACTAAAAGCGCTCAAAGGCGCAAGACAGACCATATTGAAATACAGACCGAAACTTGCGATATGCGTCTATCATAAAAATCAGGATTTGATTGAGATTCCAGCGTTTATTATGAGTTTAGGGCTGGATTACCGTTATTACCTAAGGCATCATACGCCCTATAATTTTAATGAAACCGTTTTTTATGCTGTGTGAACGAAGATATCTGCTGTACTGCCGTAACAAGAAAGGTTGTCAATAAATGAAGCTAAGCCTTGCGATGATTGTCAAAAACGAGGAGGAAAAACTGGCGCGCTGTCTGAACAGCGTCAAAGACCATGTGGACGAAATCGTGGTTGCGGATACCGGTTCCACCGACAAAACCAAAGAGATCGCCCGGTCTTTCGGCGCGAAAATTTATGATTTTGCGTGGTGCAAGGACTTCTCGAAAGCCAGAAACTTCAGCATCGAAAAGACAACCGGAGATTATGTGCTGGTGCTGGACGCCGATCAGGTGCTTCTGCAGTTCGACATGCAAAGCGTTCTCAAAATTATGGAAGGCAAAAAGGTTCTGGGGCTGGCGGAAATCATAAACCATTATACGCAAAACGGCCAGAAAATGGCGCACCGATCCTTTACCGGCGCCGTTTTTCCCAGAGAGGCCCGCTATGTCGGCGCCATTCATGAACAGATCGATTCTTCCTATCCGAGAGTCAGACTGCCCATATCCATTTTTCACGACGGGTATGAAAACAGAGCAGAAGAAAAATTCAAACGAAATATCGAAATCTTAGAAAACGTTTTAAAAACCAACAAAGACCCCTATCTGATGTACAAACTGGCGCAGGAGTATAAAGGGCTGAACCAACCGGACAAGGCGGACAGGCACTTTTCCAGCGCATATAGAACGGGCGACAGATCGAGCGCTTACTTTCCCAATCTGGTTGCGGAGTACCTGCACAATCTGGTGGATCTGAAACTGTACGCCAAAGTGCTCGAACTGGTAAAAAACGAAGAGAAAAACTATTCGGATTTCCCGGAGTTTTACTTCATCTGCGGCAAATTTTATACGGAACTTGTGTTGAGCAATCCAAAACAACACATCGGGTATTTCCCGAAAATCAAAGAATCCTACGAAAAGTGCATCGCAATCGGCGAAAACCCGAAGTATCAAGGCGTGGTCGGAATGGGTACGTTTATGCCGATGCATAATCTGGCAGCCTTTTATGAGGTGACCGGCGATCTCGCAAGCGCGAAGGCTTATTACAAGGCCGCGGCGGATTTGGGCTTTGCGCCCTCCCAAAAAAGGCTGCAGGAATTGATGGCTGCAAAAAGATAAGCAAGAGAAGACGAAAAACCTGCCATATCAAGTCGGAGAACGGGAGGGATTTTATATGAACGAGGTAGAGCAATACATTCAAAACTTTCCGCCGGAAGTACGGGAACGGTTAACGGCAATTCGAGAGATTATTCTTGAGTCGGCTCCGCAGGCGACCGAACGAATCTGCATGCGGATGCCCACCTATGACTTAAACGGGAAATGGCTGGTCCATTTTGCCGGATTTAAGAATCACATCGGCTTTTATCCGCAGCCGGAGGGCATCGAAGCGTTCAAAGAAAAGCTGGCCGGCTACAAAACCTCGAAAGGAGCGGTGCAGTTCCCCCACAGCAAACCGCTTCCGACAGACTTAATCCGCGAAATTGTCCGGTTCAGGGTAGAACAGCAGGCAAAGAAAAAGTAAAAACTATAAAAACGCAGGGCGCTCTGCAACGGTTGCAAAGAGCGCCCTGCCTTTATTTGGGTTTTGGAAGAAGAACGCTTTTTTATACTTCGTCCTGGAGGGCGTCGTAACCTTCTTCGCCGGTTCGGATTTTGATGACGTTTTCAACGTCATAGACAAAGATTTTGCCGTCGCCCACGCTGGCGGTGTACAGCGCTTTCTTAATCGCGCCGATAACGGTTTCCACCGGTATCTTGCACACGACGATGTCAACCTGAACCTTCGGAAGCAGTCTGGTTTTTACCGGCAGGCCGCGGTAATATTCGATATGTCCTTTCTGCATGCCGTAGCCGAGCACGTTCGTCACCGTCAAACCGGTAATGCCGATTTTATCCAACTCGACCTGTAGCTTTGCCAGTTTTTCCGGATTGGTAATCACCGTGACTTTCGTCATCTTTGCGCCGGGACGCGACCTGTTCACGACCGGGATCGCCTCTTCGGCGGATACTTTTTCCGAAGCCGGTCTCGGCGCTTCCGCAATGACTGCGGCCGCTGCCGCGCCGTTGCCGTTGTTCGAATCCATGATCGGAGCGAGGATGGCGAAATCCGGATAAGCGGAGTTTCCGTGTTCGCCGATATCAAGGCCCTGAATTTCCTCTTCCGCGCTGACGCGGATGCCTATCGTCTTTTTCAGGCCCAGCCAGACAAGCGCGGACGAGACGAACACGAACGCGCCGACGGCGAGGACGCCGAGGATTTCGATGCCGAGCAGGGACGCGCCGCCGCCAAAGAAGAAACCGTTGACGGTCGAAAGGCTGGTTACGCCTTCCTCGGCGAAGAGCCCTACGCTGATTGTTCCGAAAACGCCGCAGACCAAATGTACGGAGGTCGCGCCGACCGGGTCGTCAATCTTCGCTTTGTCGAACAAAATGACAGAAAACACTACGATAACGCCTGCGACGGCGCCGATAATCAGCGAACTTGCTACGCTTACGTACGCGCAGCCCCCGGTGATGCCGACAAGGCCGGCCAGACAGCCGTTGATGGTCATGCCGAGGTCCGGTTTGCCGATGAAAAGCCATGAGGTTACGGTCGAGGTGAGTACGGCCGCAATCGCGGCGGTGTTGGTGGTCATGACAATATGAACGACGTCAGACGGATTCTGGAAGCTCATTGTGGAGCCGGGGTTGAAACCGAACCATCCCAGCCAAAGCACAAAGAGGCCGATTACTGCCAGCGACAGGTTGTGTCCGGGAATCGCTTTCGCTTTTCCGTTTTTGTCGTATTTTCCAAGACGCGGCCCAAGAATGATCGCGCCGGACAGGGCCGCCCAGCCGCCCACCGAGTGAACCACCGTGTCGCCCGCAAAATCTAAGAAACCTAAATCGGCAAGCCAACCGCCGCCCCATATCCAGTGACCGACGATGGGATAAATAAGAAGCGTCAAAACAAAGGAGAATACGATAAAGGACAGATATTTAATCCGTTCCGCAACCGCGCCCGAAACGATGGTTGCCGCCGTGCCGCAGAATACCAGCTGGAAGAAGAATTTTCCCCAGAACGGCACGTTCGGCGTCAGGGTGTCGTTGTAAAAATCAATCCCGGACCCGCCTAAAATAAGCAAATTCTGCGTGCCGACGAACGGGTTGTCTCCGCCGAACATCAGTCCCCAACCGAGCAGCATAAAGCCGAGCGAAGATACTGCAAAAACGATAAAGTTCTTTGACAGTATATTGACCGTATTTTTTGACCGGTTAAAGCCCGATTCAACCGCTGCGAAACCGAGGTTCATAAAGAACACAAGGATCGCCGCGAACACAACCCATAAGGTGTCAACAATCATTTTGCTATCCATAAAACCCTCCAAAAAATATATAAAATAAAGGCGTGTGTCGTATTGAGCGAACAATATCACACACGCCATTGTGTTTATGAAATTGTAAAAACCGGCGGCAGGCAGGACCGCGCGAAGCAAATCTCTTTTTGCGAATAAATATTCCTTATCATTTTAAAACAGAGAAAGGCGCTATTGTCAATTGACAACAGCGCCTTTGCTATTACTATTATTATAACATAATCATTCTTTTTTGTCAACAGGCAATTAAAAAATAATTGAGGGTTTTTGCGCTGCGGTTTTATTTTTTAAAGACCATTTTTCTGCTTTTAATTCTATTTTACTATAAAGAAACAAGAAAAAAGGTTGAATAATAGACGATTTTGTCATATAATGTAAAATACATAGTTATTGCGGCCAAATCGGGCTGTTTTAAAAATTCAATACTTTTCACCTGACGAAGCTTCACTGTACGATTATAAAAAGAATTTCATAGCCGAAAGAAAACATAAAACAAAAACAATGCGTGCCAGATATTTTATATAAATAAAAAGGATTATGGTGACTTACATGAAAAAGAATATTGCGCGGAGAAAAACTCTGAAAATTACGGCGATGTATTTCTTTATCGGTTGCGCATGGATTTACGTTTCGGATATAATCGTACAGTTTTATTTTTCCGAGCTGTCGCAGGTGCTTTTTTATTCGATTCTGAAGGGCGTATCGTATGTATTTGTTACCGCGGCGCTGATTTTCTGTCTGACGTATCCGGCGCTGAAAGAGGTGCTCGACAGCAAGGAATCGATCAAAAAAGTCAACTCGGAACTCGAAAAAACAAACGAGCTGTATTTGGAACTGTATAATGATTACCGAAAAAAGCAGGCGCTGCTGAAATCATTGATAGATTCGATTCCCGATTTGATATTTTATAAGGATGTGAACAGCGTTTATATGGGCTGCAACGCGGCCTTCGAGCAGTTTGTCGGAAGGCTGTAGCGGGATATTGTCGGTCATACGGACAAAGACCTCTTTTCGCAGGAGCAGGCCGACAGGTTCATGAATATAGATAAAAAAATACTCGAAGACAATACCATCGTCAGGTTTGAAGAACGCTTTTCAAACCCGGACGGCAAAGAAGTGGTTTTTGAAACGCTGAAAACGCCTTACTATGACAACGACGGCAAAATCATCGGACTGATCGGCATCAGCCGCGATATTACGGAGCGCAAAATCAGGGAAGAGAGAATCCAATATATCAGTCACCACGATACGTTGACCGGATTGTACAACCGCACATATTTTGACGAAGCGAAAATCGCGCTGGACCGCCCCGACCAGCTTCCGCTTTCCGTAATCGTCGGCGACATCAACGGAATGAAGATGATTAACGACACCTTTGGGCATAAAAAGGGCGATACGCTGCTTAAGGAAGTCGCGAATATCCTCAAACAGTGCGTTCAGAAGAACCATGTCGTCGCCAGAACCGGGGGCGACGAGTTTATGATTCTGATGCCGCATACCGACGGTCAGGCGGTGAAAGAGATCGCGGACCGTATTCGGGCGACGGCAAAAAAAAGCGTCTGGAAGAAACCCTTGATTTTTATATGGATATCGCGCTGGGATACGCGACGAAAAATGAGCCGTCGGAATCGCTGGACAAGGCGATTTTGCTGGCGGAGGATTACATGTACCGCAGAAAGCTGCTGGAAGAAAGAAGCCTGCATAACGACTATTTGACCTACATCAAAATGACAATGTTTGAAAAAAGCAATGAAACCGAAAAACACGCCGAAAGGCTGGTCGAATTGTCTCTAAAACTGGGCGAGGCGCTGGGGCTTTCCGAAGTATAAAGTAAATGCTTCCGGGAAACTTTAAAGAGAGGGAAGGAGCAGGCCTTTTTATTCGGCAGGACAGCCGGAAGATTTTAAGAAAACGATTGCGGAGCGGCTGACAGAGTGAACGGCAAAGCCGGCGGGGTCTAAATATGGAAACGAAAAGAGGGGAATTATGAGTTTATACGATAAAGTCAGCACCGGGCTGCGGGGGTTCGACCAGGTAATCGACCACTTGCGGTTCGGGGATAACGTGGTCTGGCAGGTGGACGCGCTTTCCGACTATCGGGAGATGGCGGATTATTTCGTAAAAGGCGCCGCGGCGGAAAATATACGGATGATTTATATTCGTTTTGCCAATCACGAGCCGATACTCGAAAACGATCGGGGCATTAAAGTATATCATGTGGATGCCAGCAAGGGTTTTGAGAGCTTTGCGATGGAAATCCACCAGATTATTAAAATGGAGGGCAAAAGGACGTTCTATGTCTTTGACTGCCTTACGGATTTGCTGGAATACTGGCATTCGGACTTAATGATCGGCAACTTTTTTAAAGCCACCTGCCCCTATTTGTATGAGCTGGATACCGTCGCCTACTTTGCGCTGAAGCGGAACTTTCATACGTACAGCACCGTCGCGAACATCCGCGAGACCACGCAGCTGCTTTTGGATTTATACAAAATCAACGGCAAAACCTATATTCACCCGCTCAAAGTATGGCAGCGCTATTCGCCGACCATGTTTTTCCCGCATTACATTCAGGGGCAGGAAGCGATCTGCATTACGTCCAGCGCCGACGCTTCCGAACTGTTCCACAGCATACACCGCGGCGAAATCCGGCTGGACTATTGGAACACCATTTTCAACGACGCGAAAAAAATGTTAAGCGCGCCCCTTGCGCAGCAGGAAGAAGTAAAGAAGCGGCTGATGTATATGCTCATCGGCAGCGATTCCCGCATGTTCGAGCTGTGCGATCGGTATTTTACCCTTAAGGATATTTTGGACATCGCGGGCAGAGAAATCGGCACCGGCTTTATCGGCGGCAAAAGCGTCGGCATGCTTTTAGCGCGAAAAATACTCGAAGCGGAGGCCGGCGATCGGTTTACGGCTATTTTAGAGCCGCATGATTCTTTTTATATCGGTTCCGACGTGTTTTACACCTATATCGTTCAGAACGGCTGGTGGCGGCTCCGCACCAAGCAAAAGACGCCCGACGGATATTATCAGTACGCGTCGGAGCTTCGGGAAAAACTATTACAGGGCGCTTTTCCCAAGGACATTCAGGAACAGTTTATGCAGATGCTGGAATACTTCGGCCAGTCGCCGATTATCGTCCGCTCCAGCTCCTTGCTGGAGGACAACTTCGGAAACGCTTTTGCCGGCAAGTACGAGAGCGTTTTCTGCGTCAATCAGGGCACGCCGCAGGAGCGTTACGAAGCGTTTGAACAGGCTGTGCGCATCGTTTACGCCAGCACCATGAACGAAGAAGCGCTGAACTACCGTAAAAACCGCGGGCTCGCGGAGCAGGACGAGCAAATGGCGATTCTGGTGCAGCGCGTTTCGGGCGACCGGCACGGCGACTACTTCTTCCCACATGTCGCGGGCGTGGGCAACTCTTCCAACCTGTATGTCTGGGACGAAAGCATCGATATGAGCGCGGGGATGCTCCGGCTTGTGTTCGGGCTGGGCACCAGAGCGGTGGACCGCACCGGCGGAGATTATGTGAAGATTGTGACCCTCGACAACCCCCTCAGAATACCACCGATGGATTACGGCGAGCAGAAAAAGTTCTCGCAGCGCCGGATGGACCTTCTTTCCTTAACAAAAAACATTCCGGAAAGCAAAGACGTGGACGAGGTTTTATCGCTTCCCCTGAATACGGATATAAATTTGTTCGTCAGTCCCGATTATGTTACGCAGGCCCGCATGCGGGAACTGGGATATGCGAACTGGAAGAACGCATCTGTTTTGGACTTTAAAAAATTGCTGTCAGAAACCGGTTTTGCCGGCGTCATGCGGGAAATGCTGGCGCTTTTGTCAAGAGCTTACGACTACCCGGTGGATATCGAGTTTACCGCCAACTTTAATCAGGAAAACGGCTATAAAGTAAACCTTCTGCAGTGCCGTCCGCTGCAGACCAAAGGTCTGGGCAGAACGGTGAAGATACCGGAAATAGCGGATGAAAAAGACTGCTTCTTCTCAAGCGTGGGCAACTTCATGGGCGGAAGCGTACGCCTGCCTATCGACTATGTCGTCTTGATTCGGGCAAGCGCGTATTTGCAGCTGAGCGAACAGGACAAATATGAGGTGGCCAGAAAAATAGGGCTTATCAACCGGGAGATGGCGGGCAAAAACGCCATGCTGGTGGGTCCGGGCCGGTGGGGCAGCACGACGCCCTCTCTCGGGGTGCCGGCGCACTTCACGGAATTGTGCAACATGAAGGTTTTGTGCGAGTACGCTTCTAAAAAAGAAGGATTTATGCCGGAACTGTCCTACGGCAGTCATTTCTTCCAGGACATTGTGGAATCCGAAATCTTTTACGTGGCTATTTTCGACGGGTATCAGAATGTATTTTTCAACCCGGAACGCATCTGGCAGAAAGAAAACCTGCTGTCCGCCTTTCTGCCCGGCAGCGAACGGTTTAACGCGGTAATCCATATTGCGAAAACCAGCGGCATGGAGATTTATTCTGATATCGTCACGCAAAAGGTATTGTGCCGGTAGGTTTTAATCGGCAAAATTAGCGGTTGTATAAAACAATGCCGTCTTTTCATATCAAACCATTAAAAGAGTGCCCGGCCGGACACTCTTTTTTTTATATAGAAAAATAAAAACTGGATTTTTACGAATAAATATAGTATAATTAAAAAAACAAAGCGATACAAAAAAATTTCAAGTCGGATTGACCGCATGGAAAGCCTGACGCTGCGGGCTCTTCGAGGCGGGAAAGGAGCGTTACAGAAGTTGCGCAGGGTTTTTGTTTACGGAACGCTTATGAAGGACTGCGGCAATTACAAAAGATACCTTAAAGACAGAATCAGCCGCATAACGCCCGGTTATACCGAAGGCCTGCTCTATCACTTGCCCGAAGGCTATCCGGCGCTGCTGGAAGGGGACGGCATCGTCAAAGGCGAAATCATGGAAGAAGTCGATGAAAAGCTCCTAAGAACGCTGGACAGACTGGAAGATTATGCGGAAGGCGGAAAAAATAATCTGTACGAGAGAAAGATAAAGACAGTGTTTACCGCGGCGGGAGAAAGACTGGACTGCTGGGTATATGTCTTTTCGGATGAAAAATACGCTATGCAGAACGGCGTTTTTATACCGGACGGCGACTGGAGAAACTTTATAAGGCAGTACCGCCCCCGCCGAAAACGCTGTGTTTGAACGTATACGAACGGTTCGAGGTGTTGTATGGGTATCTGCGAGATTAAAGGTTTAACCAGAGATTACGGCAGCGGGCGCGGCGTGTTTGATTTGTCGTTTTCGATTGAGAGAGGCGAGGTGTTTGGGTTTCTTGGGCCGAACGGCGCGGGAAAAACCACGACGATCCGCCATCTGATGGGGTTTTTAAAGCCTGAAAAAGGATACTGCGCCATTGGCGGTAAGGATTGCTGGAAAGTACGCGCCGAAATCCAAAAAACGCTGGGTTATATCCCGGGCGAAATGGTGTTCTTCGATGATATGACCGGGACGGAGTTTTTATCCTTTTTGGCAAAATACCGTAAAATGAAGTCCAATGCGCGCGTCAAAGAGCTGCTCGACCGCTTTGAGCTGAACCCGGGGAGCAAGCTAAAGAAAATGAGCAAGGGAATGAAGCAGAAGGTAGGCATAGTGGCGGCCTTTATGCATGATCCCGAGATATTAATACTGGACGAACCGACGAGCGGTCTGGATCCGCTGATGCAGAACCGGTTTATAGAACTGGTGCTGGAGGAAAAGGGTCGGGGCAAGACAGCCGCTTCCTGCAGGGGCGCCGCGGCGCCGACGGTCAAAAAGTCGTGCACTTTTTTGGCGACATCGACGATATGCGGGGGCGCGATGACGTAGCCGAGCCGCCAGCCGGTAATCGAGTAGGTCTTAGAAAGCGAAGAGCACGAAATTGTCCGGTCATACATCCCCTGCAGCGAAGAAAAATAGACGTGCCGGTATGGTTTATACACGATATGCTCGTACACCTCGTCGGTGATGACGAAAGCGTCGTATTTTTCCGCCAGCTCGGCGATCAGCTTTAGTTCGTCGTACGTAAACACCTTTCCGCAGGGGTTGGAGGGGTTGCAGAGGATGAGCGCTTTCGGCCGCTGCCGGAACGCCGCTTCCAGTTCGTCCGCGTCGAAGTGAAACGCCGGCGGATAAAGCGGCACATAGACGGGTTCCGCTCCCGAAAGGATGGCGTCCGCGCCGTAATTTTCGTAAAACGGGGAGAACACAATCACCTTGTCCCCCGGGTTTGTCACGGTCATCATCGCGACCATCATTGCCTCCGTACTGCCGCAGGTTACGACGATTTCACGGTCGGGGTCTATTTTCCGTCCCATAAATTTAGACTGCTTTTCCGCCAGAGCTTCTCTGAAATTCTGCGCGCCCCAGGTAATGGAATACTGGTGGAAATCCTCCTTTGCCGCCGCCGCCAAACGGTCAAGAATTTCCTTGGGCGGCTCGAAATCGGGAAACCCCTGCGAGAGATTCACCGCGCCGTATTTTAAAGAAACTCTGGTCATCCGGCGTATCACCGAATCCGTAAAGGTTTTTGTTCGCCTGGAAAGCTCCGGCATGTCTTGCACCACCTGTTAAATGTTGTAATCCAGCTTGCGCTCGTCAATGATTCTCTTCGCCTTGTGCTCCGAACGCGTGTTGAGACCGCCGTCGGCATAAACGATGACTTCGTACGGCTTGACGCCGATGCGCGCTTTCAGCGCGGTCGAAACCTCGGCGGCGACGGCTGCGTCGCTTGCGGGATTATCGGCTTTTTTCTCGATTTCAACAGAATAGCTGCAGGTGAAATTCTTCTCAAACACACGGATGCGGTATTCTCCGGTGATTCCGGGCAGGTCGCGGATGACGGCTTCTATGTCGCTCGGGAAGACGTTAACGCCGGACACGATGAACATATCGTCTTTGCGGCCGATGATATGGATTCTGCCGTGCGTTCTGCCGCAGGGGCAGGGCGTATAGTCGATCCGGCCGATGTCGCCCGTGCGGAACCGGATGAGCGGCCGAGCGCGCTTGCGAAGCGACGTAAAGACCAGCTCGCCGACCTGACCGGGCTCCAGAACCTCGCCGGTGTGTAGGTCTATGGTTTCTACGAAAATATGATCCTCGGCGATATGTAATCCGTTCTTTACTTCGCACATGGCGGCGCAGGCGCCGAAAATATCCGAAAGTCCGTAGAAATCATACACCTCAGCGCCCCATACGTCCTCGATCGCCTTTCTGGTCGCTTCGATCGAGCCGCCCGGCTCGCCGGCGACGATAATCTTGCGGATGCTTAAATCCTTTTTGGGGTCAATGCCACTTTTTAGCGCCTTTTCGCCGAGCTGCCACGCGTACGACGGGCTGGTTCATTTTGCAAAAACTGTGGTATCCTCTATGTCATACTAAACATATATAAATAATAAACATGAAACACTCGCAACATACGGCAGAATAACGCGTACCGGCAGGAGGGAGGTTTGCTGTGCGATCGATCAAACTAAAAATAGACGGCATGACCTGCGTCAACTGCGAAAACCGGATAGAGCGGAAGCTGCAGCGCACAAATGGCGTACGCAAAGCAAAGGTCCGCTATGCATCCGGCACGGCGGAAATTACGTATGACGAAAATATAACCAGTATCGAAAAAATCATCGCCGTTATCGAACGGCTCGGCTATAAAGCGGCGGAAGAAACGGAAAAGACCAAGCGCGCAGACGCGTCGAAGGCTTTGGGCGTTTTCGTCGTTCTGTTCGCTTTGTATATGATTCTAAGGCGGTTCGGCGCGCTGGACGTTTTCAACGCCTTCCCTGAGGCAAGAGAAGGTATGGGGTATGGAATGCTGTTTCTCATCGGTCTGCTGACGTCGCTGCATTGCGTCGCCATGTGCGGCGGAATCAATTTGTCACAGACCGTGTCGCGGAATGCGCAAATGAGCAAAAGCGGGACCGCCGTCCTTCTCCCGAGCGTTTTATACAACTCAGGGCGCGTAATCTCCTATACCGTCATCGGTGGCATCGTCGGCGCGGTCGGGTCTGTCGTGAGTTTTTCGGGAACCATGAAGGGCGTCGTTCAGCTTGCGGCGGGCGTGTTTATGATCATCGTGGGCTTGAATATGCTGAACCTTTTCCCGGGTCTGCGCAGGCTGACGCCCAGAATGCCGAAAGTTTTCGCCAAAAAAATAAACCAGCAAAAAAGCGGCAAAAGCCCCTTCATTGTCGGACTGCTGAACGGACTGATGCCCTGCGGACCGCTTCAGGCGATGCAGCTGTACGCCCTTTCCACCGGTTCCCCCGTCAAAGGCGCGCTTTCCATGCTGCTGTTCAGTTTGGGCACCGTGCCGCTGATGTTCGGATTGGGCGCGCTCAGCACGTTCTTAAGCCGGAAATTTACGGCCAAAATGATGACGGTTAGCGCGGTTTTGGTGGTGGTTTTGGGCATATCCATGTTCAGCAGCGGCATGAGCCTTTCCGGGATTTCGCTGTCGAACATCATCGGCGGGGCGGGTTCCGGCGCGCGGAACGAAAACATAGCCAAAGTGACGGACAACGTTCAGGTGGTCACCACAAAGCTGTCGTCCGGAAGCTACGAACCGATCACCGTGCAAAAAGGGATTCCGGTCAGATGGATTATAAAAGCCGAGAAAAAGGACATCAACGGCTGCAACAACGAAATTATCATTCCCGAATTCAATATTGATAAAAAACTAATGGCCCGCGACAACATTATCGAGTTTACGCCGACCGAGAGCGGCACATTTCCCTATAGCTGCTGGATGGGCATGATTCGAAGCAGGATAACCGTAGTCGACGATATTGAAAACGTCGGAAACGCCGAAGCCGGCGCGGCCGACCGGACGGACAATCGGGTTTGAGCATTTTCCATTACGAAAGAGAGGAACCAAAGCATGTCGCAATCGAAAAAAAGAAAAAACACCGCGCAACTATATGCGAAAAAGGCGGAGCCGAAATCGAATCTTTGGAAGATAACCGCTTTGTCGCTGCTTGTGGTTGCGATCGCCGTTATCGCCGTCTTACTTATAACCAGCCAATCCGGCGGCAGCGCGGACGGCAAATCCGATTCGGCCGGGAACGGCGATTTGGTAATCCCGACCGGCGAAATCACCGAGAAGGCGAAATTTTATCCGGTAAAAGTGGACGGCACAAAATTGGAAGTCATCGCCGTCAGGGCGTCGGACGGCACCATTCGGACCGCCTTCAACACCTGTCAGGTATGTTATAGTTCGGGCAGAGGATATTATAAACAGGAAGGTAGTTTTCTGGTCTGCCAGAACTGCGGCAACCGTTTCGGCACGGACGACGTCGAGGTGACAAGGGGCGGCTGCAATCCTGTTCCGATCACAGCGGCGGATAAAATCGTAACCGATACGGACATTACGATTCCGAAAGAGTTTCTTGCCAAAGCGAAAGCGATATTCGCCAACTGGAAGCGTTAAAAACGAATACCGATTAAAACGAACATGCGCCAAGTTTATTTATGGTGCATGTTCACATTTTTTGGCCTGCGATTATCTCAAAGCGTTTATGACCATTGAAATATTGGACAATAATTATTATAATAACAAAAAGGAATCGAAAAATTGATACTTCGCTGAACCATGAAAAGAAAGGATATTTTCATGAAATGGTTATTTCTGAGCTGCAACACCGGCGAGGGGCATAACAGCGCCGCGCGGGCGATTATCGAAGCGGCTGAGAAGAAAAACATTACCTGCGAGTTGAAAGACCCTGTTTCCTTCGGCGCAAATTGGGCAAAAAACGCGGTATCCGCCGTATATAATAAAATGATTCAAAAAGCGCCGCGTGTTTTCGGCGCGGTATATCGTGCCGGCGAGCTGTTTGAAAAAATAAAAGTCACTTCGCCGGTTTATTACGCCAATTCCCTGTACGCAAAGAATTTGCAGGCGTATTTGCGGCAGGAAAATATAGACGCCGTGGTTTGCACGCACCTGTACGGCATGGAAGCGATGACGGCCGTCCGAAAAAAACAGGGGAGCGCGGTTCCCTGCTTCGGCGTGCTGACCGATTATACCTGTATTCCGTTTACGGCGGAAACAGAGATGGATCTGTACTTTTTCCCGCATAAGGATTTAGCGCCCGAACTGGTCGGGAACGGCATACCGGCCGGGAAACTGCTGCCGACCGGCATCCCGGTTTCCTCCGCCTTTTCTTCGCCGGTCAGCCGGGAAGAGGCGCGCAGTCTGCTTGCGATTCCGGCCGGCCGCCGGGTTTACCTTGTCATGTCCGGCGGAATGGGAAGCGGTGACTTGAAGAACATCTGCGACCAGTTTCTTCAAAAAGAATCCGGCGACTATGCGGTTTACGTCCTGACGGGGCGCAACAAGGCGCTGTACGAAAAGCTGGCGGCGCGTTATCAGAATAAAGAACAGATTCAGGTTCACGCTTTTATCGATCGGGTGCATTTGTTTATGAAAGCTGCCGACGTTGTGATAACCAAACCGGGCGGTCTTTCTTCGACCGAGGCGATTGTGGCGGGGGTTCCGCTGATTCATCTTCTGCACATACCGGGCTGCGAACCCAAAAACGCAGATTTCTTCGCCGAGAGAGGGATGTCGCTCCGCGCCGAATCGCCGAACGAGGCGGTCGATTTGGCGAAATGGTTGATCGGCGACCCGGAGAGCGCCGAGAAAATGCGCCAAAACCAGCGGCTTCATTCGCGTCCCGATGCGGCAGACTATATTGTGGAGCAGGTGTTGCGATATGTTCGGTGAAAAATTCACGCAGTGGATTCTGATGATCGGTTTCGGGTATCTGCTGGGCAGCTGTTTGTTCTGCGCGTGGATTCCCTGGCTGATACATAAAAAGGATATCGTGCAGGAGAGCGACGACGGCAACCCCGGCACCGCGAACGTGTTCAAGCTGTGCGGGTGGCGTCTTGGCTTTTTATGCCTTGCGTTGGATTTGGCTAAAGGTTTTCTGCCGGTTTTCATCGGAATAAATAAAGCGGATATCAATTACTACCTGTTCACGCTTGTCATGCTGGCACCGGTATGCGGACACGCGTGGTCGGTTTTCTCTCACTTTCAGGGCGGAAAGTGCATCGCCACCATCTTCGGCGAGATGATCGCGCTGCTTCGGATTAGCCCGGTCGGGCTTATTCTGTGCGGGCTGTATATCCTGTTTTCGACAGCCGTGCGCATTACCCCGAACAGCAGAAGAAGCATACTGGTCTTTTCCTTGTTCGCGGTTCTTTCTTTCAGCTTTGAGCTTTACACCGGACGCTTTTTCATCGGACTGGGCTGTCTGCTGGTCTCTGTCGTCGCGATTATCAAGCATCTCCCCTCCATGCAGAGAAAACCGGCGGAAGAAAACGGCGAAGACGCGGTGGCAAAAGCTGCGGCGGATTAAACGGGGCGTTCGTATAAAGGGCGCAAAAGGCTTACATATTTAAAAAACTGCCCGCAGGCGCCGTTCCTTCGGGCGTTTTTTTGCGCGTAAGTTTTTCTTCCCGGCATCGTGAAAACCTTTGTTTACGCAAAAAAATCGCAAAGTTTTCTTCCGTATCAAGGATTTTTCAGATAAAAAGTTTTGCGGATCAAAAATAACTCTTTACTGCGCTCTGAAAAACGTGTAGAATAAACAAAAGATCATATGGATGCTGTCGAAGCGGAAAGGGTTATTTGCATGCGGAAAGTTTTGCTGCTCATACTTTGCGTGTCCTTGTTGACGGTTCTGATTGCCTGCGGACCGAGCGGGCCGGATTCTTCAGATTCTTCAGCAGGCCGGTCGTCGGTTTCCCGAGCGGAGAATTCGGCGGAGACTTCCGCGCTTTCCGAACCGGAAAAGCCGGGCGGAACGTCCGAAACATCGCAAACGGAATCAGAAGAGCAAACAACAGAGGAAAAAGAGGAATCCGGAGAAGAAAAACCAGAAGAGGAACCGAAGGAAGAAAATCCGACGGAAGACCCGAAGCAGGAGGATCCGGAAGAGCCAAACAATCAGGAGGAATCTAAATTGGAAGAAATCATGGCGAAAAAAGCGAAAAACAGCGCGTCCATTCGGTTCGCGTCCATATACGACAAAGCAAACAACACCGGAGAAACCGTTTACCGTATGGTCGTTCCCTATACGGACATTTATACCCTGCAGTGCGCCAGCGCTGCCAAACTGGAAGTTTTGGATAAAAAGGGAGGCATCCTTGCCGAAGGCGCAAAAAGCTGCGTGGTATCTTTAAATAAGAACGACACGGTCTATCTGCGGGTTGTTTCGCCGGCAAACGCTTTCTTTACGGTTTCCGTCGATAAGGAATACAACCACGTAGAACTGCCGTACGAAGTGCTGGAAACAACCAAACTGTCCGATTACGCCACGACCGGCAACAACGCGGTCGACCCGCTTCGCCCCAGCGCGGTGTCTTATACCAAGCGCTCGGACGGACGCGGTTTATATATCAACTGCAACAACCCGGAAAAACTGACGGAAGTCAACCTGAACACCTGTCTGTGCGTGAACGATATTACGAACAAAGACGTGTTTTTCACGTTCGAGCACAACAATCTTAGCGTTCCCTTCTATTACGGATACCGCGTCACCAACACCGGCACGGAAGACCTTTACGTTACGGTCAAAAACTTCGGCTTCCAGCTGGACGGACCCGGCACCTGGCTCGGCGAGGACGAGTGGATCAAGTTCTACAACATCGCGTTCCGCGTCGATACCAGCAAATATACCGCATCCCAGAAAAAGAACTTTGACGCTTACGTCGGATTCGGCAATACTTATGCAAGCGAAAACCGCCAGCCCATCACGTATGTGATTCCGGCGGGACAGTCCTTCTATGTCATGGGCGGCACCACGCGCGACGCGTACGCGAACATCAGCGTGTTCGGAAGCGCGGACAGGACCGTCAAAGGCGGCTGCTCCAACGGCGCGGTGATCTTCTCGACCAACGGCAGTTCCGCCAAAGGCGAGTTCGTCGTTTACAATGACGTTTCCAAGCTGAACGAAAACATTAAAAAACGCCCCCAGAACGGCTATGTCGGGGATTCCAAATACGGCGCGCAGTATGTCGGGTCGGACGACTGCCACGGCGTGGTGGACGCGTCCTTTGTCTGGATATTCAACGACGCCACCAAATCCGGCGTGCTTCCGGTCGCGTACAGCAACCCCTTTTATACAGGCAAAATCAGCGGCAACCCTTATGAGGACATCACCCGCCGCTTTACGACCAGAAAGTTTACCAACGCCGCCTATTGGACGACCCACATCAACCCGAACCACACGGAGACCGCGGTCGGCACGGACATGACCTTCTACAATACGATCGACAGCGTCACCGGCAACAATATCACCATCGACTACAAACATCTGGACGGCAGAGGCAGCGCCGCCAATATCGGCAACTGGATGGTGGACTATATCGAGACCTTCACGCTGGTCAACCAGGGCGACAAAGACCGCGTCTTTACCTACAAAATGACGCACACCGGCGTTATCCTCGCGTTCGTTCGGGACGAAAACGGCTTTGTCAGCAGCGCCTATACCCCGGCTTACTGCGTCAACATCGCCAAATCCGAATACGGCGACGCCATTTCGCAGCTGTTCACCTATTCGATTACCGTTCCGGCTCACAGCGTTGTCCGCTTCTCGGTAGACTACAACCTGTGCGCCAACTCCTACGGCCATATCCGCCATGAGGCGTCTTTAAAGTAGGCGAGCGCAAATATGCGGGCATGGCGCGGGACGGGAAGTCGAGCATGCGCATATGCATATTAGCCCGTTAAAAAACGAACCCTGCGCAATTCGACGGCGGTTAAAGCAGAGTGTTAGATTAAAGAGTGAAGGAAGAGAGAGACATGGAATTTGAAAGACCTGTGATTAAGCTGGATTCGGTCGTGCTTGATTGCCCGGACCCAAAAAAACTTGCTGACTTTTATGAGAAATTGCTGGGGTGGAAGCGTTCTTTCATCGGAGAAGGTTGGGATGCGGTGTCCGCTCCGGACGGCTCGTTCCGCATTTATTTTCAGTTCGAGCCGGATTATGTGCCGCCTGTATGGCCGACAAGTCCGGACTGTCAGCAGATAATGGCGCACCTCGATTTTGCCGTCAGCGACCTTGATAAGGCAGTCGCGTACGCGATTTCCTGCGGCGCCAAACTTGCGGATGTTCAATACTTAGAGAACGCAAGGGTCTGCTTTGACCCGGCAGGGCATCCTTTCTGTCTGTTTCAGCATTGAATAAGCATATTAAGAACTGGTTGGATAAACAGGAGGTTGCATGCTTTGAACTGGAATTCCGAGCAGTATTTGAAATTCAAAAACGAACGCACGCAGCCGGCGATCGATTTGGCGAACCGCATTTCTGTGCAAAATCCCAAAAAATTTTAGACATCGGCTGCGGGCCGGGAAACAGCACCGAAGTTTTGCGCCGGAAATATCCGGACGCTTACATCCTCGGCGTCGACAAATCGGAGGAAATGATCAAAACCGCAAAGGAAAAATACCCGAACTTAGACTTTCAAATTTGCGACGCCGGCGCAGAACTCTCGAAATTAGACCATGATTTTGACATCGTATTTTCAAACGCCTGCATCCAGTGGGTGCCCAATCATCCTCAACTGCTGCGGGAGATGCTGGGGCTTTTAAACGAAAACGGCGTTCTGGCGGTTCAGATCCCCATGAATTTCAGCGAACCGATCCATCAATCCATCGAGGAACTCGCGTCTTCTGAAAAATGGAAGAGATATTTCGCCCAAACGCGGCCGTTTCATACGCTTCGCCCTGGCGAATACTATGACCTTTTGTCTGAGATGGCCAAAGATGTTTGCATTTGGGAGACGGTTTACTATCATGTTTTGTCATCTCAAAGCGACATTCTTGAATGGTACCGCGGCACCGGTCTGCTGCCGTACCTGAGCGCTTTGCCCGAAAGCGAAAAAGCAGCATTTGAAAACGATTTGCTGAATCTTTTGATTCAGCGATATCCGAAGCGGAAAAACGGGGTTATTTTTAAATTTCCAAGGTTTTTCTTTCTTGCATACCCGAAAGCGTAAGCGCGCGGATAGACCATGAAAAAAGGAACGGTTTAACAACCAGTTCCTTTTTTATATTTTTCGGGTTTTGTTGTTGAATTATTAATAATTATACGATAAAATAAAAAAGACGTTTTTCTGTATCTTTTTTTATTTTTTTATATGGATTTTGCTTATGAGAGAATTGATGAGTTTTTTGCATATCGACGACTATTGAAAATACAGGTTTTAACCGAAAATATTCAGGCATGGCGTAAAAAGATTTGAAAAAGCAAAGTTTTTTGCCGCGCCTAAGTATTTTCGGAGATGGGAGAGCACATGCACAAGATCGGGATAAAAAGCAAACTGGCTATTTTTTTCAATACACTCAAAGAAGTGTTCATATCTTCGGTATCGCTTGCCGTCATCATTGTTATTGTTTGCGGGTTTGTCGCTCCGCTTGAAGATAAATCGGATTATATTAAGTTAATCGTCGGCTATTTCGGCGTTGTGTTCGGTCAGGCGGTGTTTCTGGCCGGTTTAAACATCAGCATACTTCCAATTGGAAAGCTGGTCGGCAGTTCGCTCATCCGCCTGAAAAAAGCGGTTTACATTATTCTTTTCGGCATCGTTTTCGGCGTGCTCGCCACGGTTGCCGAGCCGGCGCTGACGGTTCTGGCGAAACAGACGAATATGATTATGCCCGTTATCGACGAAACCGTATTTATCTGGATCATGGGCTTGGGCATCGGTCTTTTGGTCGGTTATTCGCTGTTTCGAATCATGAAAGACCAAAACATAAAAATCGTCTTTGCCGTACTTTATGTAATAACGTTTGCTACGATGATATTCGTTCCGAAACAGTTTGTCGGCTTGGCTTTCGACGGCAGCGGCGCTACGACCGGAGATATTTCCGTTCCCTTCATATTGGCGCTCGGTTGGGGCGTTTCGACAACCATGTCCAAACATAAAAGCAACGACGATAGTTTCGGCCTCATCGGCCTCGCTTCGGTAGGCCCGATTTTGACGCTTGCAATTTACGGAATTTTCCTTAATATTAAGTATAAAGGCGTACTGCCCCCCGAACAGGTTTACGACCCCGGCGCGCTGGACGCGTTGGGCGAAATAGTGTTGAGCAACCTGGGCGGCGTCGCATTGGCGATTTTGCCGGTCATCATCGTCTATTTGCCGTTCCAGCTCTTCTTAATCAGACAGCCGAAGAAAGAGTTTGCGAAAATACTGGCGGGAACCGCCATCGTCTTTTTCGGACTGCTGATATTCTTAGTCGGAATCGATTACGGATTCGCATTTGCCGGCAAGTATATCGGCGAAGTGTTTTTGGATGCGTCCCGTCCGGAATGGTTTAAGTGGATACTGTTGATTATCGGATTTATTCTGGGCGCGGCGATTACGTTGTCGGAACCGGCAGTAACGGTGCTCGGCGAACAGCTCGAAGAAATTACGAACGGTCACATTAAGAAAAACACAATCCGCATGACGCTCGCAATCGGCATCGGCTTTGCCGCGCTGCTGGCGATGATCAAGATTTTGACAGAGATCGATATCCTGTGGTTCTTGGTGCCGCTGTATATCATCGCGCTGGTTATGATGATCTATACGCCGAAACTGTTTGTCGGGCTTGCCTTCGACTCGGGCGGCGTTTCCGGCGGCGCGTTGACCTCTGCCTTCCTGACACCGCTTACGCTGGGCGTGTCGCAGGCGGTGGCGGCCGCAAACGGCACGCAGGGATCCATTTTGGTGAACGGTTTTGGCTTGATCGCGTTTATTTCCGTAACGCCGTTGATTTCCGTACAGTTTTTGGGAATCGTATACGACATCAGGACGAGAAAGGCAAACAAGGAATTGAGCGAAGCCGAACTGCACGAAATGGAAGAGCTTGCTTTGCTTGCCGAAAGCGTAGAGGAGTCCCGTGCTGAACAGGCGGAAGCGTCGCGGACATCGGAAGCGGAACCGCAAGAAGCGCAGGCAGAGAATAACGCAGAGAACGTTCATGAGTAAAATAGAATTGAGAGAGGTGCAACTGCCTTGACAAACAGCATAGAATATTTAGCCATCATAGCGGCCAGGAGCTACAAGGATGATCTCTTGAAACTGCTTTTTGAGATGAAATGCCATCTTGTCAATGTAATTTACGCAAAAGGATCTGTGAAAAGCGGTTATTTTAAAGATATGCTCGGACTTGTGCCGGAAGAGAAGAAGGTTATGATCACCTGCATCGCCACCGGCGACGTTGCCGGCAAGGTTTTAGAGCAGTTGATTTCAAAATTCCATTTCGATAAACCCAATACAGGCATTGCGTATACGATACCTGTGGATAAGTTGTCAGTCTGATGGAGGTGACAATATGGACACGAAAATGAAAGCTCTATATATTATCGTCAACGTCGGATTTTCCGAACAGGTAGTTGAGTATATCCGTTCGCAGGGCGCTACCGGCGCGACGGTTATTAACGCGCGCGGCATCAACGGAATTCCGAAAGACATTCTGGGCATCAGCGTCGATTTGGAAAAAGAAATCGTATTGACGCTCATCGACAGCGAAAAAGCGGATAAAATAATGGAATCCATCAAGCAAAATCCCGCCTTCAAGTCTGAGGCTCATGGCATCTGTTTCGCTTTGCCGGTTGACAAAACCGTGGGCCTGAATTAAGACTGACAACGCTCAATACCTGAACCAAAATATAAAAGGCACGCTGCGGTTTTCGCAGACGTGCCTTGTTTTTTTATAAAAGCCGGCGTTGCGCTTTTTTAAAAACGTCGTGTTTAGTTCTTGAATATTCGAACAATTTGTTTTATACTAAATTCGTCGAAATATGATATAACCTTTTTATTGAGAAGGTGAAAAGATGTATATCGCGCATAAGCGGGAAGACGGCGCGACGCATCCGTTAAAAGAGCATCTGCTGAACACCGCGGAAAAAGCGGCCTCTTTTGCGCGGCCTTTCGAAAAGAGCGATGTCGCTTATCTCTGCGGCGTTCTGCACGATATCGGAAAGTATTCGAAAGAGTTTCAAAACAGAATACAAAACGACGGAAAACTGTGCGACCATTCCACCGCGGGCGCGCAGCTTTTAAAGTCGATAAATCCTGTAATCGCCAACCTGCTGGGGTATGTCATCACCGGACATCATTCCGGGCTGCTCAATCATGGCGGCTGGGGAGCGTTGCCCGAAGACGGAAGCTATCAGGGAAGACTGAAAAAAGAGGTTCCGGACTTTAGCGCATACCGCCGCGAGTTTTCGCTCGATTTAAATTCTCTTCTTGAAAAAACCGCGCGGCAGCTGGCGGGAACGAAACCGCTGGACGCGGGCGACAAAGGATATTGTTTTTCATTTCTGGCGCGCATGATATTTTCCTGTCTGGTGGACGCGGATTTTCTGGATACGGAAGAATTCATGAAAGACGGAACGTTCGTCCGAGGTGTAAATTGCAGTTTTTCCGAATTGGAAAATAAACTAACTCAGCATGTCGAAACCAATTTTAAAGCGGACTCGGCAATCAATCAAAAGCGCAGAGAGATTTATGAACGCTGTCTTGAAAAAGCGAAAGAAGCGCCGGGCGTGTTTAAACTTTCAGTTCCGACCGGAAGCGGTAAAACCATCTCTTCCATGGCGTTTGCGCTGCGGCATATCCGCAGTCATCCGGAACTGCGCAGAATTATTTATGTGATTCCCTTCACCAGCATCATTGAGCAGAACGCGAAGGTTTTTTGCGACATTCTTGGGAAAGAGTATGTGCTGGAACACCATTCCAATTATGATTTTGCCGCGGATGATGAACAGGAATATAATTTCAAAAAACTCGCTTCGGAGAACTGGGACATACCGATCGTCGTAACCACAAACGTGCAGTTTTTCGAATCGATATACGGCAATAAATCTTCAAAGCTCAGAAAACTGCATAATATTGCGAACAGTGTTATTATTTTAGACGAAGTGCAGATGCTGCCGGCATCGTATATGATTCCCTGCGCGAAAGCGTTGGAAGAGCTTGTGAACAATTATCGCTGTTCGGTTGTTTTGTGCAGCGCTACGCAGCCGGAAGTCGAACGGTTTATGTCCAAAAAGGTCAAAGCGGAGGAACTCTGCGGCGATATCGCGGGGCTGAAAGAGGTTTTCAACAAAACCAAAATCCAGTTTATCGGCAGGCTGACGGTCGAGGAGGTTGCGAAGAAATTACAGGAAACAGAGCAAAGCCTATTGATTGTCAACACCAAAAAGCAGGCAAGAAAACTGTATGAAAAACTGAGAGAAACGGTCGGAAGCGACGGAGTATTCCATCTTTCTACCTATATGTGCCCCGCAAACAGGTTTGAAAAGCTGGATGAGATTAAAAGGAGAATCTCTCCGCCGCTAAAAGAAAAATGCATCGTCGTGTCAACCTCGCTTATAGAAGCGGGCGTGGACGTTGATTTTCCGGTTGTTTTTCGCGCCGTGTGCGGGCTGGATTCCATTATTCAGGCCGCGGGCAGGTGCAACCGCGAACGGAGAATGGATTCGGCATATACCTACGTTTTTGATTTTGCCGACGCGGATTATAAAGTGAGCCGGTCCACCCCGTTCGGGAATTATCTGTCCCAGCGGCAGAGCATAACCGAACTTGTCGCGCGGGATTATAACGACGTTACAAGTCCGGAAGCGGTAAAAGCGTATTTCGATATGCTTTTCAGCGCGACTTCAACTTCCGAGCTGGACAAGAAAAATATCGTTGGGATACTTAACGATGCCGGCGGACCGCCTGATTTCTGGTTTGATTTTGCGGATATCGCGCGTGATTTTGCGATGATTGAGGACAACGGCTGTTCGGTTATCGTCCCGTATAACGACGACGCGAAGCGGATAATAACAGAGCTTGAACATGCCGGCGTCACGCGGGATTTGCTCCGTTCCGCGCAGAAATATACGGTTCGCTTGAACAGATATGAGTATAGCAAATTAAGAGAAATTCGCGCCGTGAAAGAAATCGGAGAAAACATAGGCATTTTGTTATCCGATGAGGACTACTCGAAAGATACGGGACTTACTTTCCCGGAAGCATTGGGCATTGGCGAGTTTATATAAGACATGAAATCTCACTATTGTTGATAGTGAGATTTTTTAATTTATTGATAAGAAAATGTTGCCAAAATGAACAATAAAAAAATAATATTTGACAAATTCTATCAAAAATATTAATATTATAAATGAGATAAAAAATATACACATAAGAAGGGGGATATGATGGGATACGGAATCAAAATACTTGTCGAAGGGGAGTATGCGCTGTTTGCGCGCCCGGAACTTAAGGTGGAGAGGTACTCTTATGATTTCATCACGCCTTCGGCGGCGCGAGGCATCGTTGAATCCATCTATTGGAAACCGCAGATACAGTGGCACATCGACAGAATTCATGTCTTGAAAAAGCCTGAATTCACCACCATTCTGCGCAACGAGGTGGGCAGCAAAATTTCGGACGCCGAAGTAAGAAAACTGATGGAGCAGAAGCCGGCAAAGGGATATTTGGACACCACGAAAGCGATACAGCAGCGGTCGGCAAAGGTTCTGAAAAACGTAAAGTATGTCATCGAAGCGCATTTTGAACTGACAGGCGTCAACAGTGAAGAAGGCGACACGGAAGAAAAACATTACAATGTAATTTTGCGCAGGCTCAGAAACGGTCAGTATTTTCATAAGAGCTATTTGGGCACCCGCGAATTTCCCGCAAAAGTGACGCTTTTGGAGGGGGAGTGCCCGAAGAGCGAGCTGGTCGGCGAGCAGGATTACGGCATGATGCTTTACGATATGGATTATTCCGATAAGAACAACATTGTCCCGGTTTTCTTTAGAGCCAAGATGGTGGACGGCGTTGTCGATTTGAAAAATGTGATTACGGCGAGGTGATTGAATGCTTCAGGATTTGGTGCGGTATTACGAGATTATAGCCGCCGAGGAGAACAGTACGATACCAAGGCTGGGGTTCGGCACATCAAAAATTTCTTTCGCGCTCAATATTGACGCGGACGGAAATTTGATCAATTTAACTTCCTGTAAAATTGCTAAAGGCAATAAGCTGGTCGCGCAACCTATGACCGTGCCGGAGCCGGTTACAGGAAGATCCGGCACAAAAATAAAGCCCGACTTTTTGTTCGGCAACTCCGGTTACGTGCTGGGATTTGACAACAAGGGAAAACCTGACAGAGCAAAAGAGTGTTTTGAAGAGTTTAAAAAACACAACATATCCATTTTAAGCAACGCGCGCTGCAAAGAAGCGGAAGCAGTGATACGTTTCTTAAAAAAATGGGACCCCGACAAAGCGTTGGACCACCCGGCGATTCTGGAGAACCTTGAAGAGATTTACAATGGAGCGAACTTTATATTCCGCTATGACGGTACGGATGTTCATAATGTGCCTTTGGTGCAGAAAGCGTGGATGGAGTATTACCAAGCCAAAGCGTCCGACAGCCCGTTTCAGCAATGTCTTGTCACCGGGGAAACAGCGCCGATTGCTATTCTGCATCCGTTCATAAAAGGACTTTATAAAGGCCAATCCATGGGAAATTCTCTTGTTTCTTATAACGAACCGGCTTTTGAATCATACAATCCCACAAGGGATAAAAGACAGGGTTTAAACGGTCCGGTCGGCAAGTATGCGGCGTTTGCCTACACTACAGCGCTCAATTACCTTTTGGCGGACAACAGCCGCAGACTGCTGCTGGGAGACACCACCGTTGTATTCTGGGCGGAGACAACCGAGAAGATTTACACGGATATGTTTTCACTGTTTTTAAACTGTTCGCAGCTGTATCAGGAAGACGCGGAGAAGAAAACCGTGCGTTCTCCGACGGCTGAGAGAACCGTCAGGTTGGTGCTCGATAGCATCGCGCAGGGAAAACGAGAAGATGTTGAAACGGTCTATCAAAAAGCGGTCGATACGAACACGACGTTTTGTATTTTAGGTATGTCGCCGAATGCGGCAAGGATAACCGTGCGTTTCTACCTCAAAGGGACTTTCGGCGGTTTCATGCGCAAAATAGAGCAGCATTATGAAGACCAGACCATAGAAAGGCAGTTTGCGACCGATATGGCCTCGGTGCCGGTCTGGAAAATGCTTGACGAAACGCTGCCCAAAGCTTCAAGCGACCGGTCGATTTCTACCAACCTGTCCACATCATTGATGCGCGCGGTTCTGCTGGGCGAAGATTATCCTAATGCTATGTATCAGACCATTCTGTTAAGAATCCGCGCAGAACAGGATATCAATTACTATAAAGCATCGTTTATTAAAGCCTATTTGACAAGAAAGGAAAGAAAAACTGGAAGCAATAAGTATAAGGAGGTATTGACATTGTCTTTAAATGCAAACGCTACAAACAAAGCCTACCTTTTGGGAAGACTTTTCGCGGTACTCGAAAAGGTTCAGAAGGATGCAAACCCGAACATAAAGGCCACCATCCGCGACAAATACTTTTCGTCCGCCAGCACGACGCCGGCGGCAACATTCCCGACCTTGCTGACGCTCGTCCAGCACCATATCTCCAAACTCGACTACGGCGCCTATTACGACAAAATGATCGGCGAGATTATGGACAAGCTCGAAGTTGACAACAATCCGTTCCCGAAGAACTTGACTTTGGACGAACAGGGACTTTTCTATCTCGGCTTTTATCACCAGCGCAATATGTTGTATACAGGCAAAGCTTCTGACAAAGATGCACAGAAATAAAAAATAAACGGAGGTTTGTAAAATGAGCGAAGTCATCAACAACAGATATGAGTTCAGCCTTTTCTTTGAGGTGGAAAACGGAAATCCCAACGGCGACCCGGACGCAGGCAATATGCCGAGAAGAGACGCCGAAACAGGCATCGGCATTATAACGGATGTATGCTTGAAAAGAAAGATAAGAAACTATGTCGATATCGTCAAACAGGATGCGGTTGGCTATAAAATCTATGTCAGAAATGGCGTTCCGCTGGATACCAACCGGAAATGGGCTTACGAACAGTGCGATGTTCCGGCGCCGGAGAAAAACGGGAAGGTTACGGTGGACGAGCCGGACGATAAAGAAGATTACAAAAAACTCACCCGCTTTATGTGCCAGAACTTCTACGACATCCGCGCGTTCGGAGCGGTTATGACGTTGGCGTATAATTGCGGACAGGTCAGAGGACCGGTACAGCTGGGGTTTGCGAAGAGCATTGACGTCATCAACCCGCAGGAAATCGGCATCACAAGCTGCACCTACGCGAACGAGGGCGAGAAAAGCTCGAAAATGGGCAGAAAAAACATCGTTCCCTACGCTTTGTACAGAGTGGACGGTTTTATATCGCCGAGCTTGGCGCAGAAAGAAACCGGCGGAACCGGGTTCTCGACGGAAGATTTGGAGCTTTTATGGCAAGCGCTGATCAATATGTTTGATTTCGACCATTCCGCAGCCAGAGGAAAGATGGCATCCAGAGCGTTATACGTTTTCAAGCACGACAGCGTGTATGGAAACTGCCCGGCGTATCGGCTTTTTGAAGCCATTACCGCAGTGAAGAAAGAGGGCGTGACCGCGCCGAGGAGCTTCCAGGATTATAACATCGCCGTCGATGAAAGCGCCATTCCGCAGGGCGTCACGCTTCAAAAACTGCTGTGATGCGGTATAAAGAGGAAGAATATCTCAGCCTTTCCGGCATCCAGCATTTTCTGTTCTGCCGAAGACAGTGGGCGCTGATACATATCGAACAGCAGTGGGAAGAGAACCTGCGCACGGTCGAGGGCAGACTTATGCACAGCAACGCGCATAATTCGTTGAAAACCGAAACCCGCGGCGACCTTATTATTACGCGCGCGCTGCCGGTTTTTTCCAAAGAGTTGGGCGTGTACGGGGTGTGCGATGTCGTCGAGTTTCACCGCGCTGCGGAAGGGATTGCTTTGTTCGGTCGACCGGACAGGTATTTGCCCTGCCCGGTCGAATATAAAAAAGGCAGACCGAAAGAAGCGGATATGGATCGTATGCAACTGGCAGCGCAGGCTATGTGCCTGGAGGAAATGCTGTGTTATACGGTGAAATTGGCATATTTGTATTATGGCGAAACGCGTCATAGGGTCGAGGTGCCGATAACCGGGGAAATGCGGGAAAAAGTAAAAAGCGTATTTGCGGAAATGCATCAGTATTACAACCGCAGACATACGCCCAAGGTCAAGCCGACTAAACAATGCAGCGCTTGCTCGCTGAAAGATATTTGCCTGCCTGTGATTTGCAAAAACAGAAGCGCTTCCGCCTTTGTGGCGCGAATGCTGAAGGAGGGCGCGGATGAAGAAACTGCTTAACACCCTGTATGTTACGACGGCCGACACTTATCTTTCGCTGGACGGCGAAACCGTCGTGGTTCTCAAGCAGGACGAAGTACTGGGCAGAATACCGCTGCATAACCTGGAAGGCATCGTCGCGTTCGGCTATACGGGCGCAAGTCCGGCGCTGATGGGGGAGTGCGCGAAACGGAACATTTCGCTTTGCTTTCTGACCCCGAACGGAAGTTTCTTGGCCAGGGTTACGGGCAGGGTTTACGGCAATGTGACGCTTAGGAAAGAGCAGTACCGCATCTCCGATAATCCCGAATCGGCCGGCAAAATTGCCAAAAATTTTATCATAGGCAAAGTGTTTAACGCCAGATGGGTAATCGAACGGTTTATTCGGGAACACGCTTATAGTGTCGATGTCGCTAAGCTGAAGAAGGTTTCCGCACAGCTTCAAAACTTAATTCATCTTATCAGAGAATGTACGAACACCGAGCAGTTAAGAGGCTATGAAGGCGAGGCGGCTTCTGCGTATTTCTCTGTGTTTGACGATATGATTTTACAGCAGAAAGACGCTTTCTCTTATAACGGCAGAAGCAGGAGACCGCCGTTGGACCTGGTTAATGCAGTTCTTTCGTTTATCTATACGATATTAGCGAACACAGCGGCTTCCGCGTTGGAAACGGTCGGGCTTGACCCGTACGTCGGTTTTCTGCATACGGACCGGCCGGGCAGAATTTCGCTGGCGCTTGACATTATGGAAGAATTAAGACCGGTTATGGCGGACAGATTTGTGCTTTCATTGATAAACAAGCGCATCATTAACAGCGGTGGATTTATAATCAGGGAAAACGGTTCGGTCGAAATGACCGACGAAACTAAAAAAACCATCCTGACACAGTGGCAGAAAAGAAAACAGGAGAAAATAACCCATCCGTTTTTGGAAGAAACGGTTGAATGGGGGCTGGTGCCGTATGTGCAGTCGCTGCTTTTGGCAAGGACCATCCGCAACGATTTAGACGCGTATCCACCGTTTTTGTGGAAGTAGGTGAAAAATATGTTGCTGTTAATTTCATATGACGTGAATACCGAAACCGAGAGCGGGAAAAAGCGGCTTCGAAAAGTAGCCAAACTGTGCGCCAATTACGGTCAGCGTGTGCAAAACTCCGTATTCGAGTGTGTTCTGGACGCGTCTCAAGCGTGTCAAGTAAAGGCAAAACTGGCAAAGCTGATTGATCCGGAAAAGGACAGTTTGCGGTTTTATAATTTGGGCAATAATTATAAATCAAAAGTGGAGCACATCGGCGCGAAACCATGTTTTGACCTGGAAGGCGTGCTTACGCTATAACAAGCCGGCTTGGCGCGGATGGGAAGCGAACATAAAAACTCCGGAGATCCGCACTTCGAAAAATGACGGATAATGTCGGAAAAGATTATTGCTCTGTCACATGGCGGCAGGCTTCGGCTGTTGTGATTGTGAAAATGCAACACATTCAACATGCGTCTTATTTGAGTAATTGGTAACTTTTGCTGTCTCTCCCCGCACGGGGAGAGTGGATTGAAATTCCCCTCTTGATAAAAGAAAGAAGAAGAAAAAGAGTCTCTCCCCGCACGGGGAGAGTGGATTGAAATCAACTTGGCTAAAATATACTTTAACTGTGGTTTGTCTCTCCCCGCACGGGGAGAGTGGATTGAAATATAAATTGTTTACATTTAAAAAGACAAAAAATATGTCTCTCCCCGCACGGGGAGAGTGGATTGAAATTTATAACATAATGTTGGTTTTTTGTCAAGGGTTTTGTCTCTCCCCGCACGGGGAGAGTGGATTGAAATTAAATCTTCTATATCATAGTAAAA